>VTLG01016108.1_pt1 | contig 61849 bp, 74 predicted proteins | sample 4694571 | NCBI WGS metagenome assembly VTLG01 (sample SAMN12604809, study PRJNA352737) | marine metagenome | biome: ENVO:00000447; feature: ENVO:00000209|ENVO:00000569|ENVO:01000036; material: ENVO:00002151; isolation source: viral sequences binned using virsorter ...
CAAGAAGGAGCTGTTCAGCCTTCATTTCATGCACCATTGCATAGAGAAACCAAAATAGAAAAGCAGTTCCAACAACAAATGCATATCTCAGTTTTGTTCCAGACATAAACTTACTCCCTTTTATTTAATGATTTTTAAATCTATCCCTTGGATCTCTACTACCTACGTTAATTCTAAGATCAGTTAGTTTTGACTCCACATCCTTCATCTGACTTTCAAAATTCTCTTCAGCCATATGTAAGTGTTTTATATGAATATTTATTTCAGCCACTTCTTCTTGAACATCCAGTAAACTGGAAAAAAGCCAAGTTACCAGCCCAATCAAACAAGCAACAACAAGAGGTGTAAAAGTTTTTATGATGGCATGATCTGCCATAGCTTGCATGGCGTTATTCCCATTTCCATTTGCCATATTAAAAGTTAGAATTTAAGATTTTATGTTTCCTTTGTTTATTTGTTTACGAGCCTCACGATGTAATTCATTTAACCTGTCTGCTTGATCTATTTCCCTATGCCACCTTTCTAATCTTTCCTGATCTGAGGCATCTGGTTTAAAAAATAAATCTTTAATCTTTTGTATTAGTCCCATTTCTTACCCTATCCATCTCCTCTTCGTGCTCATGATCTTTCTTCTCACGAAACCAGTAATCGGTTGACTTTGCAAGAACTGCCACATATGCACCACAGAGGATATTAACCAGGTCACGGCTCGATTCTTTAACCTCCGAATAGAACAGTAGATACAATAGAACAAGAAACGTAATCGCATTGGCAATTGAAATACAAAATCTGGCCCAAAAATTAAGGAGCTTTCTATTTTCCAGTGCATTACCACCTCCTCCAAGTAGTGAGTGGTTTATCTTTTTCATTCATTTCATGGTTTAGGGTACTTAGCCTTTACTGTCTCACATGATTCCTGATGAGTGGTTGTTCCATTCTTCATATCCTTCATCAACATATCCAACTGATCTCCTACTGAGGGATAGGATGTTGCCCTGTCTCTTGCATATTGTTGTGCTTCGTATTCTTCCTCTAATTCTGAAATTTTCGCATCTAATTCCTGCTGTGTAATTGGATCACATTCTGACTCATAAATAATCTTAGATGCGTCAATCGGTTCTCCTGAATTATAACATATAGGCTTGCCAGGTCGTAAGATACCTAATGCCTTTCCCATAAATCTCATCATTGTGCTATTTCCATAAGGTTAAATGTTGTTGGAGCTATGTTATCATACTGTGCAGTACCGCCTCCAATCGACCTACCAAGATAAATTGTTCCTGAGTATTGTGCAGAATTATTTGAACGAAACCGATACTGATTTGTTCCTGTAAGTGGGGTTGTATCAATTATTTGTATTGATCTTCTTGCTTTATCATGCCCATATATATTTTGCGATGTACCCGGAAAGAATGTATCATGGCAAGCAATCTGTGTATCTGTAACATCACCAGTCCCTCCAACTGCTGAAAAAGTTCCACTATCCGTACCATCACTAGATTTCTCCACTCTACTATTGTAATTTTCACCATCACCACTTTGTGGCGAATACATGATAGTTATGAGGATATGACTACTGGCTAAAACATTTGTTATCTCACCCTTAATAACAGTAGGCCAATCATAAAAGGTATTTGTTGTCGAAACAGCTAAGCTCTGCCCGGCTGTGTAGTTTATATGCTTAGCCTGAATTATATGACCAGCAGGAAATGTTATATTTGGGATTGTTAATACCCCACTCGATTCCGATATTGCAGTTGTAGTCCCTAGTTTTAATGTTGCCATAATACTCCTATGAAATTATATTTAGTGTGCCAGTAATCGTTAATACTCCTGCTGTTGGTATAGTAAGCTCATCAGTAACTGACAGGTTCCCAGTTGCAGTTACATTAGGGATCTCTACTGGGCCAGCAACAAGAACATTAGTGTTGGCAGCAACTGTCAGATCGTTCTCAAACACATCCTCATTGGTGATGACTCTGCCACCTTCTTCTCCCTCACCATACAGGTCTGCTAAGTCTCTAGCTCTAGTCACTCTTGCTCCTTTGCTTCTTGTTCTGCCTGAAAAGTTGTCCAAGCAGTTTTAACTTCATCTGTCCATTCTGCTTCTGCTTTGTCTTTTATTTCTTGATGTTCGTCTTCTGCAAGAGTCATGTCTGGAGTAAGCACCCTTCTATGGTATCCACCTGTATCAGTAATCTCTCTGATTTGGAAATGTTTATAATCTGTTACTATATCTATTTTATCTAATTGCATAATTCTGTTTACTTTTTATTATATTCTGTAAGTACCACTTATTTTCGCAAAATGGTAATAAGATAAATTATCTGCAACTTCACAATCAGACAACCAAGCACCACCATCTCCATTATCCTTAATATCTATAATTGTGGAACTTACAGGTAACCAATATGATGGTTGTGGTTCATAAGCCTTTGGATAATAATTTTGTGCAGAAGAAAATATTGCATCTTGGGCAGAAGTAAATGGTAAACCTGCTACTTTCATTGCTCCTGCTGACTGCTCGACAGGTAGACCCCATAAATTTATAGTTAAATAAACCGTATTACCTATTCTTGTGTAAAAACCTTCTGGGGAATCATTTCCTGTAGCTGTAGACATTGATGTGCCACCAGCAGTTAAATTAGGTGTCCATTCTCCTTCTTCATAATCCAGTTCAGTCTGCCCGATAATACCTGACCTTGATCCTGCTCCTCCAATTATTCCACTCATGGTTTCTCCTATGCTGCAAATTCTTGATCGATGTATGAACACCAGATATTGTATAATGCTGACCCTCCTGAACTTGATGGTGTCAGCTGTAATTTATCTGTACCTGTTACCACAAATTTATCATTAAATATAAATGTTGAGTAATTCGCAATCACTTGATTTTTTAATATTATTAAATCTGTACCACCAGCATCAAAATCTATATACAAATTAATTTGACCATCAGAACGATTCCCAACCTCACATATTACTATTGACAAAACAGTATAAATATGATTTGCAACACCAGTTATTAGTGTGCCTTCAGCTTCACCTAATTCGTTTATATATGATCGTCTAAGAACCTCTGTCCCTACTCCCGATGGGCCTGTATCACTTGGGTTTGCGATATTAACCTCCTAATGTAAGTGCTTGATGTGTGCTACTTTGCATGAATGCTCCTCTCTGAACTACTTTTGAATTAGTGTCAGTCTCTAAGCCACCATTGGCTGTGATTAATCCTGTACAAGTAGTAGTTGAACTGTTAGTTACTGCTCCAGTATGTGTTGTTGTTGAACTATTTGTAACTGTACCAGAGTGTATAACTGCTCCATCAAACGTACCCCCACTTCTGGGAACGGAATCTGAAACCGAGAATGTATGACTTGCCTCCACAATGACCACATCCCCCTGATTCAGAGCCTGATCAAAAACAACAGATGATCCAGAGGTCAGAGTCACATCGGTGTCGTGCATCCTCACACCATTGAGGTATACTGTACACCAACCAACAGTATAATTGATACTCCTGCCATCGGCTAATGAGGTTATGACAGTCTCACCACCTGATGCAGATGTGTAGTAGTATATCTCTGATCTACCGGATCTTAGATCGTTTCCAATATAGCTCATTTGGGATTATCATCTTTAACCTTCTTCAGTTTTGCAGTCATCTCTGCTGAGAATACACCAGCATGATACAGGTCATCTAGCTGATCACCAATAGCAGGGTAAAGTGGTTTTCTTGCTCTGGCGTATGCCTGTGCATCAAATGCACTCTGCAACTCAGTTATTTTAGCACTAACCTGTTCCCACGTTATGTCGGGGTTATCTGATGATAAACTTTTATATGTTGCCTCAAAACTTTCTTGTGTCGGTTTAGCATCACAAACATATTCCTTTACTCCCAAAGCCTCTATTGCTAAAAGTATCATGCTGCAATCTCCGATAAAATCATAACTGATGTTACCCTACCATAACCATTATCTCCATATGCCCGGTTATTCATTGTTACATTATTCGAGCCATTTGATATAAAATGTGCCTCAATGTCGTGAACAGTCCCAGAAGCTGGTGTATATAAGTATGTAAAACTAATATTATTCCATTGTGAATCATCGTGAACATGTGCACCAAACAGTCCGTCACTACCTTCAGTGCCGATATACGCACTTAAAGTATTATCGTATAATCTTATTTTAAGTTCTGCTGATCCTTTTATACTAAGATGCATTGTAGTGGAAATAAGAATTGTATTTCCTAATGTAATCGTAATTGATTTTTTAAAAGCTGTTGACAACCCCCCCCATGTACTTGCACTACGTGTTGGTTGACCTGCTGTGTGATACTGAACAACCTGGAGAACATGACCTGACTGAACAGGTAAGGTAATTCCACTTCCAAAAGTTCCTGTTAGATTAGTCACTACACCAGCAGAAGGTGTACCAATATCAGGAGTCACAAGTGTGGGACTAGCTAATGTAACTCCAGAATCACTCGTAGTCAGCACATCAGTACCATCCTGACTTTCCAGTATCAGCTTGTTCCCTATTCCTGTTGATGGTTTTATCTTGAAGTCTGCCATAACTTATTCTGGTTTAGGGTTGTCTGCTTTTACTTTTGCCACTGCATCCTTCCAAGTTGTAGTGCCGTCTATCTCGTCATGGTATTGCATGTCCAACTGGTCTTTTATTGATGGGTACTCTTCTTTACGTTTTCTTGCATAAGCTAAATTATTAAACTCAACACGATAATTATCACAAATTTCTTTCAATTCTGTATCTGACGGAATTTCACCTAGAGAACTAGGCCACCCATGTAACCCAGTATCTTCAGATAAAATTATTTGTCCATCATACGTTCTTATTCCAGATTCATTATTATATTTCCATCCTAGTGCGAAACCAAGATGATCATCTTTAAAAGAATGAAGAGTTGCTTCTCCATCTTCACAAAAAGGTAAAATTACGCCCATGGTATATACTCCTTTATTATCATTGATGTTTTACATGTACCGCCATGAATCCGTCCTCCACTAACACCATTTAAAGAAATCGAGTGACTAATTTGCGTTCCTATTCTTAACTTCCAAGTTGTTGCGGATGTTGTTGCTGCAACCATTGTATGAGCAAAACCCATATTCCACATTGTGTTTGCAGTTGAAACATAATTACAACATGAAGCCGATGCCGAAACATTACTATCTTGGAATAATGCCCCGAATAATGTCCCGCCATCAACACCAACTGAAATGTTAATCAATATTTCAAGTTTATTGGTTGCAGAAGTAGGTGTGATAGCCAAACTAAGTACCTGATCCCCCTCATTACTTTGGGGTGGTGTGTCATCTAAATATGGCCCATTTGCTGAACCAGTTGCTAATGCCCCAGTTTCAACAGACTGTATCTGCACTACATGCCCAGCAGGAAATATTGTTACACCAGAAACATCTCCAGTAACTCCACTCTGAAGTGCCGATCCATCAAATACTGTAGTTCCACCTACCGATAAAGTTGCCATAATTTACTCCTTTAAACTATACTTAGATTACCATTTACTGCTACTGTACCAGTGAAGTTGATTGGGCTAATTGCCATTGCACTATTACCAGCATCAATTGTTATGTTATCAGATATTGTATCCTTACTCTGGAATATTGCCCCTGCATCCAATGTAGTCACAACTGCACCTCCAGCCTGATCCTGAAGGATAACCTTATTCCCAGATGTTGCTTGTGGTTTGATTACTAGGTCTGGCATATCTAACTCTTAGGATATTTGGTTTTAACTGCTTGTCGTTTTTCTTGCAGAGCAGTCAGATCATCATCAAGTATTGCATGGACACATTCTTGTATTGAGGGGTATTCTGCCTCCCTGTTTCTTGAGTATTCTTGTGCCGAAAAGTTTAATTTCCAAGAAGTAACACATTCATCAAATTCTAATTCAGTTGGTTTAGGAATATCATCTGACTTCCACCTTAATGATTCATAAGTAGCACCAACTGTAAACTCACAAGAAGGATTCTTAGCTAACAATGCTTTTGCATTAATATCTGTTTGGTCTAAAATCATGCTTGAATCTCCATAAGATTTATTATTAATGGATGACCAGATTCACCACTTCGTAATCGTACAGTTGCTTTATATCTCCATATTGTTGCACCATAAATCGGATTAGTTACTGTTGGTGTATGTAAAAATGAAAGGTGATGGTGATTCCAAATATCATAATTATACGATGCACTAGCATTATAATTATGATATGTACCAAATACACCACCATATATCTCTGTATACGCATCGGCTTGTTTTGTATATAAACCTAGCCAACCACCAGATTCATCATCTGCTGTAGTAGAATTTGAAATATAACCCATCATAGTAATAAAAACTTTATTACCAGAGGTAATCGTTATTTGTTTCTGGAAATTACTTTCATCATCACTAATATTTGCTCTTTCACTTACTCCCGAAGCAATTGTGTCAGAATGTGCTCCATTATAACTATGAGTAACAACCTGAACTACATGACCAACAGGGAAAGTTACTCCACTTCCTAAAGTTCCTGTAACAGCACTATTAATAGCACCTGAAGCCACACCAGCATTGTTTGTAACAGCACTCCCAATAGTCCCTGTCATTCCAGTTAAAACCTGATTAGGCCCTTGAACAACCAGAGTGGCTGCCTCAATACTGCCTGATCCAGTTATTGTCCTGGAACTTCCGTCATTCGTCATTGTTATGGCATTGCCATCATCCGAGATCTTAGACAGTACCAGATCATCACTAATCGTTACATCACCTGTAATTGTTACTCCATCGGCAAGCCGCATTGTGTGCTTGTCAATGGTTCCTGTGATGTCCATGTTCGTGGGCTGGTCAGTGAAGTTGATATCGTTCAACGTCACTGCACCATCTCCAATGTCTGCACTTGAAAGAATTCTATTTTGTGGTGCTGGCCCTATATATGGCATCTGTTTCTTGAGTAGAGAATTTTAATTTATCTTCTGCTAAGACCCATTTAATAGAAAAATAGGAAATTCCTAATAAAAATACTATTGCTATAATTATAATTTGTTCCGTTAGTCTCATTTTACCTATTATGTGATCTCTAATACTGACATGCAAACATCTAGTGAATTAGTTGCTGAACTTTTTATTTTTATAAGGTCATTCTCAACCATATTAAGCTTCTGATCTCCCCCCACTAGAACCAAAACCGAACCACTGGGGATGGGTACTGAAGAAGCTAATGAAATATCATCATCTATATCAGCCATTGTATCCGAAATAGCTACATCTACATCCACTGAACTGCCAGTCACATTAGTTATAGACAACCCTATGACTGTAGTTGTCTTTCCTGAACCTGTAACAGTATATGCACCAGTTTGAGATGCTCCGGCAGTATTTGCTCCAACCTGCCACCAGGTAGAGTCACTGGCTGCAATACCTACTGACTTAGATGTCTTCCTTAAAAACGTATTTGCCATAATTCTTCTTTGATATCAGTACTATCCTAAGGCAATGCTCATTGCAACACTAGCATTGTTTGCTTCTGTTTGAACTTCTGCTAAAGAAAGTCCTGTTGATGATGTAATCTCCCAAGCAGATCCATTATAAAACTTTAATTTATTTGCAGTGGAATCATATGCCAAGTCACCTTCTGCTACAGCATTACCACCACCATCAGTCGTAGGAGCAGAAGGACTAAAGTCATCAATCTGATACAAGTCTGCAAAATTATTTATATCTGCAATATTATTAGAACATGTTTCCATGTCATCTATTACCCCAGCAGCACCTAATAAATCCATATCAGTAATAACTGCTGAATCAGCTAATAAAGCCATATCATCTGTAACAGTTGTACTACCTAATATAGCCATGTCTGCTGTTACTGTGGCATTACCAAGTACCTTCAGATAACCATCTGTCGTATTAGCCATATCAGTAGTACCCAGTAATGCTAGGTGAGAAGTAGAACCTACTGACATTGCACTTGTTCCCAGACGACTTATCTCAGTATCCCTTCCTGCTACTGTAGTAACATCTGCACCATTAGTACCAAGACCTGCAACAGTAGTTACATTACTATCTATATTTGCAACCTTTGTAACATTTGCACTATTCCCAGCAACCACTCCAATATTTGTTTTTAATGGATCGGCAACAACAGTATTAATATTTGTTTGATGAACAGAGGTAGGAGTAAGTTGTTCCCATGCTGGTGTATCAGAGTTATACACCTTCATTACATTTATACCAGTATTCGTATCAAACCATAGATCTCCGTCTGACACATTAGAACTTGGTGTGGATGTTGATGCTCCGTGAAATAGAGATTGGAAGGTAGCTAATGCAGCTTCTGATAAATCTTTTGCATCCTCAGAAGCTTCCTGTGCATCCTCAGCTAACCCCTGTGCTGTCTCAGCATTAGTCTCTGCTGTCTCAGCAGCATTTTTAGCAATAACTGCATCGTCTTTTGCATCCTCAGCTAATCCTGCTTGAGTAGTAGCTGTAGTTGCAGAGGTTGCTGCTGCTGCTGCCGGGGCATCCCAAGTAGATCCATTCCAAAACCTTACCTGTGATGCAGTACTGTTATAATAAATAGCTCCAACTGATAATGTTTCATCATCATTATCTGTATCAGGTTCATTTGCTGTAGTAAATGTCCCTAAAAACCTGTCATCAAAATTATCAAACGTACTATCAACTGCTGTTTTGGCAGCTTCTGCTAAATCCTTAGCATCAACAGCATCATCCTTTGCATCATTAGCATTAGATTCTGCCAGTTCAGCAGCAGTCTGTGCATCCTCAGCTTTTGCTGCATAATGAAGTGCTGAGTAAAGAGTTCCATCAACTGTACTATTCTCTGCCTTTGAAGCCCATTCCTTTGCTGCTCCCTTAGAAGCAGTATTTGTTACACCTGTACCTCCTACTGCCCAAGCCTTAGCTGAATGATCAGAGGTTGCACCACTTACACCACCATTTACCTTCTGTGCATAGTCCTTGGCTGATCCACCAGTAGAAGCCTGTGTTCCATGAGCATATTCCTTAGAAGAAAAGAAGGTTCCATCTACTGTTCCACTTGATTCTACAGACCATTCCTTAGATGCACCCTTACTTGCTGTATCTGTTACACCAACACCACCTACGGCCCAGGCTTTTGCTGAATGATCACCAGTTTCTCCACTAACTCCTCCATCAGTCTTCTGTGCATAATCTTTTGCAGAACCTCCTGTGGATGCTGAGGTTCCTTGAGCATATTCCAATGCTGAATACAGCTCTGTATCTACTAAAGTTTCTTCATTAACTACTGTTTCACCTGTTAGTTGGGCATATCTGCCTGTAGTAACTACATGCAGTGCCATTGTTGAAGCATTCTCAATAATATTTAGTGCATCTGAAACAGCTAAATCAGCACTACCTGCACCTATATATACTGGAGACTTACTGCCACTCATAATTTATACCCTCTCTACCATTGATAAAATTACTGATACTGCCTGTGTTGCAGTCACTTTTATAATATCACCTGTTAATACAGAAGAACTATTTAATGCATGTTGTAAAATCATTTTACCAGGCATAAGATCTACTGATGTATCTGCTGGTAGTGGTATTGTATCTGCCAACTTCACAACTGTAGCATCAAAATAATTTGTTAAACTAACTGTTAATGTACCTGCAGTTTGTGTAGTTGCTGCCACAAAGAAGCCAACCATAACTGAATCGGCTGCACCTGGAGTACCTTCTCCATCATTTGGTGCTGTAAAAATAGTTGTTTCAGTATTAGCATCAACATTGACTGCATACCTCCTATATCTTTCTGCCATATTAATCTCCTAATATTAATTGAATTTTTCTTGCCACACGACTTATCATCGCCTCTAAATCCTTTGTACTACCCTGATCTATTATATCTGGTTCATCTAATGTAAGAGCACCTGTACCCAACACAATCTTTCCTCCTACCACAGTACCAAGAAGATTCCCGGAGGTATCCTTAATTGTTCCTTCAAGAACTACATTTTTTAATGTTTTATTTTGAAGAGTAGCTACATCATCTGTTGCAGGAATCCAATAACCAGATGCATCTTCACCATCATGTACACGAAGACTCCAGGGAAGTCCTGTCGTATTTGTCTGTACAGTTACTTCTGCCGCTTCACCTTCAAATGAAGCATGTTCCGTAGCAGTACCTCTCCTAAATTTAATAGCTACACCCATTATCTCCTCACAACTAATCTGTTAAAATTAATCCCACCTGTTATACTGGCTGGATTTAAAGGCTCAACCATGTCGGCATCTTTAATCATTCCCATCTTCTTATTTCTAAAGTACTCACTTTTTTCTACATTACGTAAATCATGCTCCTTAAGATACGCCCTTTCCAAAGTACCAAATGTTAAAGTATCTACCCATACTGCATCAACAGCACAAGTAGTCTGGTAATTAGAATCATCTACAGAAAAAACATCATCACCTAATGTTATTGTATTATCTGTTTCATTTAATATGATACTTTGACCAGCATCGTCAGTGAGAGTAGTCCCTGTAATCCAACCATTAAGAGCAGTTATTATATTTCTAGTTACTTCATTATCTGCATCACTATCATCAGTATAATTAAAAGGAACCTCATCACTCATTCTTATTGGTCTTAATGTCCCGGCAAGCAATAAGGTTAAATCCTCAGTTGGAATAGGCCATACCCTTATTGTCTCTGATGATCTCTGATCTAAGACTAAATATTGTACCTTACCTGAAGTTGCTCTCCAATCTTCAACAGATGACCATAAAGGATTACCGAATATCTGGGTAATAGAAGACTCTCCATCTTTAATTACAAGTGGTAAACTACCTTCAGAGTGCATTCTTTTCATCTCTGACGTAGTAACCACAGGTAACTCCCGCCCTGCTATAGATCCACCACTGATATCCATCAGCCCAGTTGGAAGAGGGATCAGATATGTAGTGGAGCTAATAGCAACACTTGATTCTGCTACAGGTAATCTAATAGTCCTTATAAGATCAAGCAGAGAGTCATGAATATAATTATTTAACTCAGTCTTTGACCATCTTATAAAGCCACTATCCTGCAGAATATTTACTACTCGTGATCTAATATCGAGTAACTCTATCATGCAACTTCTACCTCTTCCATATCAGACTGTATCTGTTCCTGATTGAGAGTAGATTCTTTTGGGAACTTAAGAACCTGAACATTGTATCTGTTTGCATCATATCCTGTAAGAGGTGCACCCTCACTTGGCTGAATATAACGTCTTTCAACACAATTCATTAATATATCAAAATGCCCAGGAGGAATTGCACGCCTGGAATTTCTTGGGAACCTCAGTACCCAATCATTATGCGTTACTGTCACTGGCCCCATTTGCGATGGATCGTCACCAAACCCAATAACTACACAACCCCAACCTTCAGGGACTTGAAGATCTTTCCCAACTTCTTTAGCTATATCCTGACCAAATTGATGATGCACTGATACTGTCTTCTTACGACCTGAGTCATACATTGGATTATTAAGTGTATCCCCATATTCACCTGCTGGGATCATTCCGCCTGCTATTGCCATATTAACCTGTGTTTTATAAAGAAAAGGATTCTTCCAGACTTAGGAGGATCTTCCCCACGTAGCCTGAAGCTTAGACGAATTACATTATTTGATCCGTCCGGTGGTAAAAAAATTGATTCTGGCTTTTGCTGAAAGGAATAAGGAACATCCGGCAGCTCTGTCCAGTCTAAATACAACTCATCTTCTTTAGCATCATTAACCCTGCCAACACAAATCTTTCCATCTATACCTAAAAAAGGTTCTGTCATAACAACAGAGATCCTCTCCGGCAGTGCCTTTGGATAAAGACGATGATCAAAACGAGCATTCGTTATAACAAGTTCTTCATTAGTGAGACTATCAGATGTAATCTCCATAATAGAACTTTCAAACAACTGCTCAGAAACAGGGGCAGGTGGTTCCCACCCCTGAAACCCTTTAGACATTCATACTCTTAAGCTAAAGTAGAACATGCAACCTCAATCCTATAGATCCAGTCTTCGTTCAGGATCTGGCAAGCATACCAGCTTTTCCAACCCACTGAACCAGACTGACCCAATGGATCAGTTACTGCAGGTTGTGGCATCACAACCTTAGGTATAACTGCATCATAACCAGAGAGTGTTACACACCCCAGAGATTCTGCAGAAAAGATTATTACAGGATAAACCTGAAACTTAGTACCGGATACAGTTGTTACCAAAGCATGTCCACTTTGATTACCTACTGCATCACCAGGAAACTGAACTGATCCTGTTACTCCATAGTCACCAACACCAGCATCAGCAACAGTACCCGCAGTCGTACCAAACGATTGTCCAGTATGACCAGGAGTATAAGCTGCAGCCTGAGTAAGTTCTATGTTCAGATTTAAGTATTCAGTACCAGCCGGATCTTTCCCGATTGGTGCTGCTTGAGTTGTAAGAACGAAACGAATAACACCCACTGCCCCGATTTCTCCAGGTAGCATTTGCTGACCATTGTTACTGTACTTCGCATAAGGGATAAATCCGGGAAGCCCTTCAATATCCTTACGAAGATCAGTATGACCCACAGCAACATATGCTTCAGGTACTGGTTCAGTATTATACTTGGGAGATGGAGTCATCTGCTTAGCAATTTTACGAGCCTCCTGATATTCCAGTGTACGTACTGCAGTATCAAGAAGGTTTGTATTTGCTGTCCCAGGTGTACCCGCATTCACGCCAATCTGATTTGCAATTGTTTTTTTAACAGTTGCTCTATTAGTACCACCAGCATGAGCTGCTTGAGTACCAGAACGGGCGTGTAAATAGGTGAGAAAATCCATTAATTCTGCAGCCTGAATTGATTGTCGTTCAGTAATCTGCTGAATGATTGGATCTTGTGCTGCTGCTACAAGAACATCAGTTGTGGCAACGTATGAACCAAATTGATTCAACTTCACCTTTATGATGGTCTGGAGCAAACTGTCGGCAGGAGGCTTCACGCCCTCAGCCAACGGAACGAGTGGCAGCCCAAACTTTTCAAAACGCTTCCAACGAACCTCCAGCCCGCCTTGACGTTCCTTAGTTTCCTTCTGTGCAAAACGAGCAAATATCATGCTCCTCTTTGCAATAGACAGAAACTTCTTCTGTATTTTAATAGCCTCTGTTTCATCCAGAGACCCGTATTTCATGGTTCCTGAAACTCTTACCTGTCCAGTACCACCACGATTATGTGCAACTGCTGGAGTATTACCTCCGCTTACCCAGTCATTAGCCATTGTCTTGTCCTATTAAAGTTTTAGATTAAAGGAAAGAGGACAAGATACTAAAAACTTAGCCGTCTATTGCATCAAATAATGCTTCGCCAGTTAAGCCTTGAGCCGGATCTGATGTTGTAGATTGAGACTGGGAACCACTCATTAATTGTGAAGCCTGATGTCTTCTAAGGTCTTGTTGATCTTGACCTTGGTACATCTGCCCACCACTTCCGTTCAGTTCCATGTACATCCTAATAACCTGTACTTTTGCCTCGTTATCACCCTGGGTCATAGCTGTCCTATACATTGAATCCTTATTAACCCAGTCTATAAAAGACTGGTCGTCTTCAATTGCAGGCCAAACACCATGTCCAAGATGTCCATCAAAATATGTTTGCCTTGATATTGAATCAAACTTCTTGTTCAATTCACTAATAGGCTCATCATATTTTTCCTCAACAAACCGACTTACCTTGTCATCAAACGATTCTTGTTGTTGTGACTTAAATGATGCCATCTGCTTCTTTACAATCCGATCTGCAAGTCTTTCTGAAGTTCTCATTACTTCAGGGAAATCTTCGATCACTCGTAAATCATCTTCCGACAATTCATCATCATCTTTATTAATCTGAGCCTGGGTATTTAGTTCGTTTTCACGTTCTATAACCGCAAGCCTAGCTCTCAGCTCCTGATTTTCTGCCTCTTTCTTCTGCTGTGCACTATATGCACGATCAGCATGAGGTCGAATATCATCATAGCTTTTAGTAACTGCAGCTAACTTTCTTTCTAGCTCAGCTACTTTATCTTCTGCCCCTGTATTTGTTGGCTCTTGCTCAGGCATTTCTCCAACGGGAGGTGCTTCTAGCATAGGTCACTCATCATTATGGGTTAGCGTCTCACGAATCAAACGATCAAGGTCAAGTACATTCTTGATTTCTTTGATCTCTCCAATGAGCATATTAAAGGAGGCTACATCCTTTTCGTCATAGAGGGGCTTCTCTGAGAGTCTATCCTCTTTCCGTTTAAGTCTAGCCAGTAAAATGTCAGAGAGCTGCTTCCACCTCGGGTCGTCCTGAAGACTCATTAGGTAGTCCAGCTTCTCCCTGTCCAGGCTGAGATTCTTGTTCTGCAGCCTGTAGTTGTTGCTGTTGTTCTTCTTCCTGAAGTCGAACATTTTCTTGTTCCGCTAATTGCATTTGTTCAAGCATTAGTATTGATGTATCCTTAAGCAGATCTTCCAAATCTTCTGTCACTAATTGGTCACCTTCTTTTATTTTAGCCAATCTCTCCTGTATCATCCCCTTACGAATATCTGCCGCAACTGCTTTCTTCTCATCAATTATTGCTTTTGATTCATATATCTCTGCCTCCATCCTTGCAGCTTCCTGTTGTTGCTGCTCGGCCTGAGCTTGCATTTGCTGTCCTTCCTGGACTAATTCCTGCTCAGACTTAATAAGTCCATCAATCTCTAATCCTAATCCTGCCTTTAAAGGCACTGCAAGTTTCTCAAAATTAAACCTGCCCCTCATCTCAGGCACTTGTCCAACAACCTGTATTAATTGAAGCACCTGCTGGATCGTAACTTCTTTTGCCATGAACGTATCAAAGCTCTTGGCAAGACAAAGGAAGTCACCTTTAATCCCAACGTCCTCTGAATCTGCCATCAACCAATGATAGATAGCTTGGACATTTGCAGTGATCATGTTATTAAGTGACCTCACTACTCCTGAAGTAAGCTTATTAGCATTTTCATTCAGGATCTGCATTCCTGTTGCAGTCTTAGTCTGGTATTGTGCACCTGCTCCCATTCCAATAGGAACCTGACCTGATGATAGATCTGTGTTACGCTCAATAATCTTAAGCAAATCTACCAGACCAGTAGTAACATCTGGTATAGTTATTGATTTAAACGCATCATTAACACTTTCACCAGCCTTAAGCCGCCATATTTTACCAGCATACATCTGGTAAAAATCATCACTGTTAGCATCAAAGGCATTTGGGTTAAGTGCAACCATTGGAAGAGATGCCATTGTTTTTCCCTCTACGATCATGCCGTAGACGAAATTCATCATATCCTGGTCATCACGAATAGCATCATATATACCACCACCCCAGATACTATCTTCCTGCTCCTGCCAATAACAAAAGTCATATGGCAACCGACCATCAAACGGATTCGGCATTGCACGCAAAACCTTAGAACCAAGGGCTGTAATGACTACAGGCATATGAATTGGTTCACCTTCCTGCTTAGGAGGGATATCCATATAAGGTTCAATATCTTCCCTGCCTAATCCCTTATGCCAAAGCTCCAGTATCGTAAAATTCTTTGTCTGCTCTACACCCTGATGGAATCTACGTGGTGATATCCCACCAGTATCAGCAGTTGTCTGGCCTTCACCTGTCTCAATACAGCTTTCAATCAACAATGGATCAATGGCTCCATTACTTTTAATAGCCATCACCCTCAGTTCCTGTGCAGACAGATACCTTCTTTGTATTACCCAGTCAAGATCTGATTTAGATGTTGCACCAGGAGATGGAAACATATCCCAGATTGATATCCACTCAATATGAGGAACCATCTCAGACTCTGCTGCTTCCTCTATCATCTCCAACATTGGATCTTGACGAATCGTCTGATAAAGAGGATAGTCAACTTTCTTTAACACTATAGACTTGGTAACACCTGTTCCATACAGGGTCATCTCATTAATAGCCTTACTTAATGTATCTTCATAAAACGTCTCATCCAGGATATCCCTTATTTTCTGCTCACAGTTCTTTGCCCTGTTAGTAGCTTCATCATATGGTTCAGGTGCTTGAAGTAAATCTGGAGAAACGAATCGTGGTCTACGGGATGGAGATAGTTTAAAAGGGATTTTGCCTTGCTGGAGAGTGGAAGATAAGAGTTTTGTCCTAGCCTCATGTACTTTTCTCTTAGTTAAATTAACATAAATACCACGCTCTTTTGCTACATCAACAGCTTTAGATGAAGTATCAGGGAACTCCCCCCTCATTGCGTGCCATCCTGATTCCCATGTTTCTTCCCGTGTTTTGCGATCTGAATCAGAAGCACCACGTTGATATAACTCTTGGACAATCAGACCAAGGGAATCTGGTATCAATCCCTTGTTCTCTTCTGTATCCTCTGTTATATAGTGGTTACTCTCGGCTTTTATCTCACCATATTCTGCCATAGGATTAACTATTTTTTTTCTTCTTCTTCTTCTTAGGCTTTGGTTTAGGTTTTAATCCGTACATAATATCTCCTTAAATTATTTACCTGATTACTTTTTTTTCTTTGCCTCTGCCCTCTTCCGCATCTCTTCCTCCATCTCCATCCGGGTAAGACCATCCCATGAAAATGCTGTATCTTCCTCGACTTCCATTACTGTAATATTTCCTGGAACTGATTTCTTTTTAGCTTCTGCCATGTTTATCTCCTATATATAATTATTCAAATACACTTATAATCAATACTTTATAATCTAAAAATTGGTTCGTCAACATAAAGAATTCTTTACTAACTCTTTACATAGAACTCAGTACGTTGAGATTTTGGTAAAGAAAATACTGGAGCAGGGTCGTGTGGATACATGTAGCACATATATGCAGCAATCGCAAGTGACATCACCCTGTCATCATGACATCCATGTTGTGCAGTTTCCTTGCCATCTTTGTTAATAACAAATGTTTGAAGTTCATCAACTGTTCCCTTGGAAAAAATTTCAATCTGCTTTTCCCTTATTAATCTACGCAACAAATCAAGTATTAACTTCCTTGTTTTTATGTTAGTATTGAACCCCAATCTTTTCTTCTGTCTCTGACCACGTTCATCTAGGGCTTTCTCTATATACAAATTCTCGTATGTATGTATTGATGAGAGAAACTTCAAGGTTAAAAGTCCATGATTATTATTTTCAACCGCAACCAGGGCCATATTATACCATGTGGCGATTGTAGCAATAACCCAAGCTAGAAGATCCGGGTCTATCCTGGCTGACCATGTTGCACACTCTTCATAAGTCTCTGCATCCAAAACTGTAATAACTGAGTAGTCTGAATCACCACTCTGACTGAGGATACCTTCCGATACGTCTACCCCCACCCGGTATTCCCTGGTAACTTGCGGAGGATTGAATACAGACAGTTCCCCGTCAGGATGTTTAGACATAAAATAACGCATTTTTTCACTTCCATCCTTATATGTAAAGCTATTGACAGGTACTTCAAATTTCTTAGGAGGAAATTCCCTCTCTCTTTCGTCTGCATTAAACCACATCTGGGTTAATATAACACTGTCGAATGCACTACGCCCCGAAGCCACAAACGCTTCTCTGGCAGTAGTTGGATATTCTTGGTGGAACACACTGAGATCACCCTGGCATTCCGGGGATACTATCTTATTCCTCCTCCACTTTAAGTGTTCAGGACTAATCTTGAACTCCAGAAGACCATCGGGGGTATCATATGAAACCTCTACACCAAGTAACCCCTTCTCCTCTTCTCCACCAAAGGTAGGGTTAGTTCCAAGAGATTTTATAAAACTATCATCTTTCTTCTCTTCCTCACTTAATTCAGTTGAGTACTCATCAAACACAAACCAGGGGAAGAAGATAGGCTTTAGACCTGAATCATCCTTCTCTGCACGCCACCACTCACGTTCAAAATAATTACCTACTCCCTTGGCTGTACTTTCCAGCCAGATCTCTGTTCCATACCCTTGCATCACACAGTTCATTAAACCAGTTGCATATTCCTTTGCCCTGCCACCCCAACGTGCCACCTCCGAACAATGAAGCATATCAATACCTGCACCTACAACTTCTGATCCCTCTACTGTACTCATGCCATACCTTGAGTTCAGCCCCTTACCATCTACTGACCCCCATGTCAGCTCCTGTTTACCACTGTAATGAGACAATGGTTTAATAAAAGCCGGATAGTTCTGCTCCATAACCTTAGTCATCTGGAACATTTCTGAGGTTGTATTCTTGGAATGTGTACAGATATGTACAAGTTGGTTAAACATGGTAGCAGCACGTTTAAACATTCGTGCCTGAACGTAGGTGGAGATACCAAAACGTCTTGCCTTCAATACTATTATTCTTACGTGGCCTACATCCTTGAGTTGCTGCTGGGCTACCCCATGAAGTATCTTCTGTACTGAATTCATTTTAAACGGAATCAACTTCTTTGTACCCAGTTCCTGTATCTTTAAACAATATTGGAAATATGCGGCATGATCCTGAAGCTTATCCATAAGCTCCTGCATTGCTTCTTTATTGGATTTTGTCGCCACCATCTATCTTTATAAACTCCTCATATGGAATAGATCCCTTTCTTATATTACATTCCCTGCAGCATACGGCAAGATTTGCCGGATCGGCAATTTCTGCCTTGGTCTTTAATCTGGAGATGGGTTGCCTGTGGTCTAGCACCCATTCATCATGCACTTTCAATCTCTTCCCACATATATAACATGGAGCCGTTTCATGATCTATCTCTTTAGCCTTAAGCCAGCATTGAATATATGTAGTCCTGTTATAACCCCCCTTTCGTGCTCTTATCTTCCCAGCCGCCTTATTCCTATAGAAAGCTGCCTTGTCCTTGCAGTTTCGATTACAGTATTTCTGTACTGACTGACCATGAATATTAGGAGTGTATTTTTGACCACAGTATTCACAGATTTTGACCATAGTTTCCTTCACAGTTTATTAATTAGTTATGAAGGAACTTGATCCAACTTACTTCCAGACCTTTTGTTCCATTTCTTACTTTAAGTAAGTTCCCATATAACGTGCAATCAGTATTGCATCAGATATACCATGATCCTTTTTTCTTGTTAATTTTATACCTGGATAAAGCTGCCCGACTTTTTGAATCGAAGAACCTTTCTCCTTAGGCATGTCTGCAAGCATAACTTTCTTCCAGCTTGGGGGGCGTATCAAGATGTACGGCAAGCTCATACCCACGCATAAGCCTCTCAGAAACCCGTAACTAGCCATATATCTGCCACTTGATACGATCCCCTGGTTCGGCATCGTCTGTGATTTCTCTATACCTACAGTCAAATCTACATAATACGGAGAGAACCTCCGAAATATTTCCCTCAACCCCGGCTCATCCAACTCACGTTTATTGGCTACCTCTATAACAGGCATGTCCTGATAGTGTACAACCTGCAGATCCTTATCCAATACTGCCAATGCTCCAGAAAAACCAGGATCAATTCCCAAGTACATTCTCTAACCCCCATAAACGTGATAACTCGTTTTGGATATCCCTCTCTTCTGTTTTGTCAATCTGCCACTTTATCTCACCCTCAACCTCAATCTTTGCTGCCTGATCTCCATACTTAGTTATTTTTCCACCATTCTTTAGATACTCCTCAACAGCAGCTTGCATCTCTACTCTCTCCTTAGTGTCTGCTTTAGTAAACTCAGCTTCTGTAACTATTCTCTCACCAAAAACAGGAGAACACCAGGTAGCTTCAAACCTCTTTGCCTTTCTTTCTTTAGGCTTCGGTGGTATAAGCTTACGTTTAGCATCTCTACGTTTAATTTGCTCAACTGTCCAGCAATGCTTACTACAATATCTTTGCCTAGTTGTTTTTGGGATAATTGTTTCACCACATGTACTACAGTTAATTGGATCAAGTTCAAGTTTCTTGCGTTTCTTTTTAGCTTTTTGAATTGTATTGTAATAAGAACATGCCTCTGAACAGAATATTCGTCTATGAAGTGGCAGTTCCTTCTTACAAACAAAACATGTTTTCATTGCATTGTGCCTTGTATTATTACTGCATAGATAAATATTATAAATGTACTAAACAGAAAAAAGGCAGTTACAGCATCTTTCATTTAACTACATCCTCTTGCTCAACCATACTGAACATTGTACCTATACTATCGGCTATGTCCAAGAAATATGTATCAGCTTTTAACTTCTCCCTTTCTGCAGTAGCCTGAAGATCTGCATAAGGTATGCCAGTTTTCCAGGATGTAGCTGCTGATGCCAGCATAACAGCTAACGTATTCCTTGAATCCATTACCTGATTCTGCTCAAGCTTTATCTCCTTTGCTGTTTTCTTCTTCCTTGCCATTGTCCTCCTTTACAAGTTCTCCTTCAATTACATCCTCTATCTGAGGATTCATTTGTATATCAAGCTCCTTAAGTGCATCCTCAACCCTGAAGACATTCTCATTCCTCTGCTCTATATACTTATACTCATTAGGCATAGCCAATGCAATCCTCTCACTCCTAATGATCTCCATAACAGTCTTAGCCTTTGCTGATAACAAATCAACCTCTGCCTTCTCATTAGACAGCAGCACCAACTCTTTCAACCTGTTTAATTCATCAAGATGCTGGTCTGATATAGTAGCCCTGGAGTCTGCATACTTCCTGATCATACGAGTATGAACATCCGTCAATGCATCCTCCCTCTTAGACGCATACTCCCAGTCACCTTCTCCCACATATTTCTGCAGGGTACTCCTCCATATACCATACTTCTCTACTATCTGACCTCTGGTAAGGAGACCAGACTCATAGTCAACCTTCATTGCAGCCTTCATAACAGCACGATGATGTGCCTGCTCAGCCCTTGAACCAGTAGTAACCTTAGTACTATTCTTGTTACCCTGCTTCTTGACCCTTACCCTGCTCCCTGCTTTGCCCATCATTCTCTTTTAAGTTAATAAAATTACAGTAGTGGATGGGGATATTATAAAAATCCTCACCACTGGGAATGCGTTTAGTTTGAATTTGTTTGATGTATTTGTCTTTGAGGTGGACTCCGTTTACCAAGACTGCCCAACTACAATCGTTATTCAATACCCAGAATACCAATCTGTCAGACAGCCCCAGCAACTTCTTCTTCCTTGCTGGAATACGTACTGTATCCCAGTTGGGCCACTTGCCGGTAGACCAGCAAGTCTTTATCTCTACTTCGTGATGCTCATCAACTACAGCCTTGATATCAGCTTGATAGTCTTCAGTGTCCGGCTTTAAACGTAACCCCCTGTTTGTAAGCCATACCCTTACTGCATCCTTTGCACGTTGATCAAACTTCCTGTACTGATCAATGTAAAATGTTATAAAACCCCCCGGAATCCTTCCATGAGTTCCTTGATTGGTACGTTGTCACTTTTGTTACTCGGTAGACCATCATGCAAACGCCTTGCCTTATGAGTAGGTCTTACCTCCTTCTCTTCCATTTCTGCCACTAATCTAGCTGTTTCTTTCTCGTGAAGCTTAATGCGGTCATCATTAAGCATACCACCATCACTACCCCAGTCAGGGAATCCTGATATAAATAATAAGAATGGTATCCATAGTAATAGTATCCAGGGACTCATAATGTCCTCCGTTTGTTAAAGATTATTGCTCTAAACAATCATATATTGCTTTGCGGATTTTAACTAATTCATCTCTTACAGATTCTAATTGGTAACTCTGTTCCCCAAGTTCTTGTACCTGAATTACCTTTAACCCCCAGTCAATTGCCCTTATCCTTTCTTCTTTGGAATCAGAAATCCACCCCTTATCATATCGTGTCTCTAATTGGATAAGATGCTTGATGTCATCTAAATCTGGATCATATGTGGTAATGTGTACACCCTCTGTTGCCTTGTGCATATCTTTCTTTATTGCATCAACCTTAGCAGATGCTTGCTTTAAATCTGCCTGCTTTAATTCCATGTCGCCCTTTCCTTGAAGTGTATAATTTTACTTGGTTACCTATATTATAAATCATTTTGCATATTAGTGTCAAGTAATTTTTTGCATAGCCTTTGTACAAAAAGGGTGGGGGCTAAAAAAAGTGGGGGGCGTTATATTTGTACCATGCTGTAGAAAAAAGTGGGGGGGGTATTGGGGAGACAGATGAGAGAGGGACTCCAATATATATATAGGTGCGGGCGGGCGGTTGCCCCCTGGGGGGGGTCTTGTGTGATACGAAAACCTTTTTATTTTGTCTCCAGATTTACCCCTTTTTTGAAAAACCCTTCGTCACCAACTTTTGGGGTTTTTGTAAAAAAATGCTATACTGGAATCAGGTGTCCAGAGGGATTTCCCTCACGACATCAGGCACATACCCGCAATAATGCGTGCGTATGTGAGGGCAACATTGCCCACACGCACACTCACACGAAAGGAACACGATGAGTGATACACTGAACGAAATCCTGAAAACCCTTCGGGAAGTCAAAGCCGACCAAGAGCTGATCCTAGCAGAGCTTGGCTTAGCGAAGCAAACTAAGCGATTCATCCGAAAGGATGAAACGAAGGTTACGAAGAAGGCGAAGCAGGAAGAGGCAAAGCCTCCCACGTTGAAAGAGCTTTACCGCAAGGGCAAAGCTTCGCTCAAACGTAGGGGCTTAACGCAAGCATTCTACCAGCATATGGTCACGTTCCTGAAGGGGCGAAAGCTCCAAGGAGACGACTATAAGCAGGCTTACATAGACTGCTATAACGTGAATGGTTACGGAGCATTGTAGCCATTATTACCCCTACTGCTTCGGTGGTAGGGGTTTTTTTTATGTCTACTGAGTAGTGGCGTAAATCTCTTCGTTACACTCAGTCGTCATCCCTTGGTGCATGTAGCATTACAGGGATTACTCTAGTTAACCAATATAGCACCAGAATAGTGCTATATAAGCATAGGAGTATACATGATTTATACTGAAGGAATAATTCCTAAAGAAGACAACAAGGTATTCCACCAAGCTAAGGCTGAAGTGTGGGAGAAGTTAGCTGTAATTGAACAGCTAATGAGAATATACAAGCTAGGTCATTGGAAGAACATAAACGATGACCCGATCTTGCATAAGTTACCAACCTGCTTAGATCTTAGAGTTGTGATCAACGATCTACAGAACAGGGTAACTAAGGAGATACACAACAGTAGTGTATTCTTCCCTTAACCTTAACAAGGAGAGTAATGTCTTACTACAGACAACCAAAGACCAAGCACCTTATGATAGAGAAATCTAACATAGATCCTGATGCCATTGAGTATGGTGTCAAGCCAGTGGTGGTTGGTAAAGTTCCAGATTCTTGGGATGACAGGCTTCAAGCCAACTGGAAGAACAAGGGTTGGAAGAGTCAGTCTAAGAGAAGAAGGCAATGGAAAAGTAAAGCATAGCCTCAGTATGGTACTGCATTTCAGGTTATCGAGGTGTAGTACCATGTCAAGCATATGTTGGTTAAGTCACTGATATTACTATACCAGTACCTTAATGAGCATATTACATTATATTCCTTATATACTATTAAAGAAGTAAATAAATAATATTTATTTATATTACTTAGACACTATCAGTATGTGGTTTCACTTCCTTAACCCTAACAAGTGATGCTCTGTATCCATCCTTAGTCTTGTATGACAGCAGGGTGGTGACTATGAAGACCTTCATACCCTGAGTACCGAATACCCTCACCTTAGTAGCTTCCATAAAATCATCTCCAGAACACTGCTAAATTGGAAGGAGTAACGATCACGTATGTGATCGTACTGGCTTAGTATATTCCTTTCAATCTAGGGGTGTTTTAAACATCCTGTAGGGACATTCAGTCCCAACCAAGTAATCAGTATGGTTGCTTGGCTCTTAATTAACACTCAATATGGAGAACATTATGAGTGCTGAAACAATGGTAGAACATTTGTCCTACCAAAACTGTAAACGTAACCGCCCTTCGATGAGGCATCAGTTTCAGGATACAGTGGAAGATATTGCTGTACGCCAGATAGAAGCCGGAGTATTCGGTGAGCCTGATCGTCACCAGTTTATAAGGAGATGTGATATTGAAGGTGCATTACCTATCAGTTACGAAAGTCATCCGACTGGTCGTACTAGGATAAGTGCAGACTCCCAGATTCACAAGGATATTTTGCCAGCCGAGGTAGCTGGGAATATCCATGATTCTCAGAGAGTCTGGCGTTTACACGGAGAGGCTGGCTTCTTTGTCAGCTAATCCGCATACATGTAGGATTGCAGTCCTACGTGGTCTATTGAAACCACATCTTATGGTAACACATAGGGTGTGGTTCCGTCAACAAAAACTTTACATAGGAGGATGTATGAGTATGAGGTATACCGATGCACAGGAACTATGTGCTGAGGTTAAAGAAGATTACCTACTTAAAGCAACAACGAAGTTAGTAGATAATGTATTAGCTGATGGTGCTGTGTTGGTTGAGAATAACAAACTCAAACGTAATCTTGTATCACAGTATGTCATAGCTTTAACTGAAGTTAACCAAGTCCTTGATGATTTAAGCCATAAGTTTTGGGTTAACTTTGAGGACAAGTAAGATTGTATTAACCATTTAACATAGGAGAATGTATGAACAGATCAACCACATACCTGAGGAAGAACATCGACCTTGATACATTGGAAGATATGTCTAAGAAGGATGTAGCAGAGTTGATACTTAAGATCTATGACAGGACATACAATGCCTCTCGCAAAAGAATAGGTGAGATTCTTATGGAAGACTATAAGAAGAGTGGGTTGGTAAAGTATTTCCTGGAGATGAATAACTCAGATGATACCTCATCTTGCGTAGATGCTAACCCAGTACCACCTGTTGGCCCGAAGATTAAGTGGACTAACATATCATAGGAGGATGCATGAGTGTAGTTAAAGAACTTGTTGATGAACGATTCCAAGAACGCATTGACAAGACAATTAAAACCTACGTTAGGAACATGAGTCGAGATCAACTTGAACATAGACTGATAGGAAATTTCGATGATTACTATAATAATGTAGCTTCTCATGAGGAATGTGAAGCATTCCTGCTTCAACATGAAGAGCTACCATTCTAAGGAGATACATGGAAATAAGAAACATAACTGATTTCCCAACAGATTATCTTGATGCCTATTGTAAGGCAGAATTAGGCCATACTAATTGGGCATTCGTAGATACTGAAGACAACTCTGATTCTATATCATTTATAGATAAAGGAACAGGGGAAGAAATAGATGTTGGAGATAACGAAGACGTACATACTTGCGTAGTATTTTTTAACCTACCTAAGGAGGCACATGGAAATAAGAAACATAACTGACTTCCCAACGGATTACCTCGATGCATATTGTGATGCAGAGTTTGGTCATACAAACTGGGAATTTGTAGAACCTGATGAACCAAGAGAAGACATTAATCGTGTTGTAGTTTTCTGGAAAGAATCAGAAAAAAATAGCATTGATGCAATAGAAAACAGTGATTATTTTAGAAAGGAGAACGTATGAGTAATTCAAAAGCCTGTCCAAGTTGTAATTCACATCAAGTGGATCACTTCGTAAACGATGAGCAGATATGGCACTGTCATAGCTGTTCAGAAATGTGGGAGAGTGATGACTTAAATGAATTCGTCTTCACTAACCTGACTATATATCCTGACCCCATGGAGGGAGTTAACATATGAAAGTAATAGTTAAATTAGAGAGGGCTATGCAGGGCAAATGGGAGACTGGCTACAGTGACCAGAACCAGGTAAGTGTCCGTAAATGCCCACCTAATTATAAGGTTCCCTTCAGTAATTACTTAGGTGAATGTGAATTTATATGTGAGCTTGAGGATTATACTGAGGATGACATCAAGGAATATTTTACTAAGGAAGACTTAACTGTAGAGCTGTTGAAATGGAAGGAGGAACATGACAAGAAAGGAATTCTTTGAGTGGCTGAAGACTTGTCCGGCTAAGGAGGAAGTATTTACCTCTGTAATTACTACCTCTGAACAGTCAGGCTATAGAGTGCTTGATGATTACGGAGAAGTTAAGGTTCACTTTTGGTTTGAAGAAACAGATGCATAATAATACTTGACACAAGTTATATAATCATTTATAATTTACTATGTACTTTAACTGGTTGAACACCAAGCCCCTAGTATCAAGGGTTACAGGTGATACCAGTGTAACAACGAGTCAAAGGATAACATGGAAATATTTTTATTAATAATGTTCTGTTTAGCAGTTTTTCTAATTGCTAAAGACGTAAACGATAAATACTAATGAGACATAAACTAACAGAAGAGAGCTGGTTTAAGATGTTCATTGAACTCTTGAAGACTACTCTCTCTAACGATAACAATATAAAAGGAGAAGATAATGAAGACACCACTAACAACTCAAGAGACACAGATAGCGATAATGCTTTGCAGTAAGGCAGGCATCCCGTTGTTCATGCACTCTCATCAGGGTGTAGGGAAGACATCGTTGGTCAAGCAACTCCACTCTTACATACAAAAATCTGACCCTGATTATGGTCTGATTGATGTAAGACTGTCACAGATTGAAGGCATTGATGTCAGAGGTCTGATGCAGATAGTCAAGGGAGTGACAGAGTATTGCCCACCATCATACTTACCTACTGACCTGAATAAAAGACTTATGGTTTTCTTTGATGAGATACTGCTTGGAGAACCCGATGCTATTAAGGCTGTAATGCAATGGGTTTGCGAAGGTAGAGTAGGAGACCACCTGCTGTCACCACACACTACATTCATTGGTGCATCCAACAGATCACAGGATGAGGCCATGAATACTAAGATGTCTGGGCCGATGGCAAATCGTTGGTGTCATATTGAGGTTGATAATGATCTCGATGAGTGGGCAAGAATTTCCCGCAATGGATTCCAGAACGATGGGGATTACCTCCCTGACTGGGACTCACTGCCTGAAACTGTAGGTAGAGAGGCTGGACTTGATCTTGATGGAAGAATAGTTTTCTTTATCAAGCATCAGGATCGTGATGACAATCCAGTGTGGAGAAACTTCGACAAGACTCGCTTCCGTAAGGGTGAGTATGCTCACGCAACACCTAGATCCTGGCATGATGTAAGCAGGATCTTTACTGTCATCGAAAGAGATCGGGCAATCTGGGATAAGGTTCCAACCATCAAGAAGATACGTAGAGCAATAATCTGTGGTCTTGTTGGTGATGGGGTTGGCACTACCCTGACTGGTCTCATAGATCAACTCGACAAACTGGTTGACATTGAAGATGTTAAGAAGCGTGGTGAAAAAGCTAAGCTACCTGACATCAATGACAAAATGTGTATCGGAGTTACGTGGGTATCAGTAGGAGCACTTACTAATCCACGACACTTTAATACTAAGACGGCAGATAACATATTGAAATACATCAAACGATTGGGTGATGAGATATCCCCTGACCTGCCGAAAACTACTCAGACTCTCATTGAAAATGCCGGTCACAAGACTGTGCTTGAGGCATGTGAGAAGTCCAAAGAGTATCACACATTAATTGCAGCATAACATGGCAATATACATAGCAGTAGCACCTCTTCAATGGAGGTGGAGTAACACAATAGATGATGCAATAGAAAAATCAATATCAGTATTTAATCCTGGTGGATTCAGGGTAATTAATCTGCCAGTTAAACTGTACCTGCTCAATCGTGAGATGAATGAGATGATTAAAAGAAATTGGGTACTGAATCAAGACACAACATACCTTGGTACATACAGAGCCTTCTCAAAGAATGGTTCTTGGGAATGGACTAAGTATATATAAATTGGAAAAATCCAAAAAACTATAGAAAAAAGTTGGAATATTCCAATAAAGGAGACACATGACTATAGATATAGGAAACGAATGTACTCAGTGTCGCAAGGATACTTCATTCGGTAGTGGAAGGTTTGTTAATCGCATTCCCTCTAGTACTGATCAGTTTGAAGGATACCTATGCCCTGATTGTCAGCTTGTAACATGTGAAGTTTGTAATCAAGACACAATAGAATATGAGATGACTGAAGGCGGCACTATAATATGTGACGATTGTTTACAAAAGAAAGAGGCAGCAGTAATACTAACTTCGGCATCTGTTAGTCCTCAAGAAGAATTTAATCCCTTCGATCCACCTCAGCACTGGCTGAGTGACTACCCTAAACCTCCCAAGTATGAGGAAGGATCTGATCGTGGGGCAACCGATGAATTTTAAAACTAAAAGGAGTTAAACATGAGTAGTCCTGAAATTATTACAGGAGCCGTGTTAGTTTCCCTTAACCTAACTAACTTCGGCCTGTCTAAAAAGATAGATGCAGGATCAGCTATTGCTTCGCACTTCAATGCTAAGGAAAGTTTCACTGGGTCACAAGACTCAACGACTAGATCTAGCAAGTGCATCATAGCAAAGAATCTTTACGATCATATTGCAAGCTTCCAACGTGAGACTCGTAAGCAACATAACGAGTACACTGGAGGAATGAGGTGGACAAAGAACAATGACATCATGTCCACCAAGATCTTCTCAGGAGGTGCAGATCATATGCAACCATACGAGACATGGAGAAAAAATAGGGAGGCAACTCTCGATAACATGGCTCATGAGTTTGCACAACAAACTTATCCTTTGGCTAAGACTGCAGCAAAAAATGATCTGGGTTCTCTCTATAATCCTGACGACTACCCCTCTAACCAAGAGGTATATGAGTCAATAGGAATGGAGGTTGTAATAGGCCCAATACCTAAGGGTTCTGACTTTAGGTGTTCACTTGATCCTGATACACAAAAAGAGTTGGTTAAGGAGTATGACATAAGGCTTGAGGCTGTACAAAAAGAGTCAGTGGTTAAGTTAATCTCTGCTCTAAGCACTAAGCTGTCACACATTACCGACTCTATTAAGAATGATAAAGTAATACACAACTCAACACTTAATGATCTATATAAATATGCAGACTCACTGCCTGCTATTGACTTCACTAATGACGCAACGCTTAAGGATTTAGCTGATCGTGTGGTGAATGAGGTTACATGTGGTGGACTAAGGAGTAAGGATCAACTTAAAGATCCTGATGCAAAAGAAACTGTTGAGAAATCAGCAACTGATATTGCTAATAACCTGGATGCATATGCAGAAACACTTTAACTAAGGAGTAACATGACACCATTGCAAGAAAAAGTTGCAGATAAAATTAAAGAAAGGAAAGCTACTAAGAAATATGATGAGGCTGTACGTCATCTCTTACGGACTAACCCCACACTGGGGGTAATCTTGTTGGAGAGACTACGACCTCTGGTTTCGTATGATTGTGATTGCTATTACACAAATGGAGTAGTAATCGGGTACAATCCTGAGGCTGTGTTGTCTATGTCAATACTAAATAATGTATTTGTCATAGCACATGAGATCATGCATAACCTGATGTGTCATTCGACTAGAAGAAATGGTCGAGACCCAAGGCTCTGGAATATAGCAGGAGATTACTGTATTAACAGCCTGCTTAAGAAGTTACAGGTTGGTGAGATCCCAAAGCGTGAAGACGGCACTCCAAATTGCCTTCTTGATGATAGGTATGATGGGAGCAAGCTCAGTACTGAAGCTGTATATAATATGTTAATCAATGAGGTACAGCCTGAGGAAAAGCCCAAGAAGAAGCCTAAGGGAGACCCCAAGGAAGAGTCTGAGACTACTCCTCAAGAGGGATGTGGGCAGGAAGCCCAACCCCAAGAGGTGGAAGACATGATTGGTAAGCAATTCAAGGAAGAGATTGCTAAATCAAAGATGGGATTAGTCGAAGACTATGTACCTGATGAGCAAGATAATTGGGAACCAAGAGGGCCTAGTGATTACAACCAACCACAAGTCCAACCCCCATCCTCCAGTCAGGAACTTGAAGATATGTATACAGAAGCACGTATACATGGAGAGTTTGCTGGAGAAAAACAATCAGGTGATGGAGGGTTTGATTGGGAGGAGATAATAGCCCTCAACTCTGAGGAAATTCTATCCTGGGAGGATGCTCTCAGGGAATACCTCACTGTAAAATCCAGAACTGTTAAGAATTGGATGAAGCCCTCTAACAAGTGGCTTAATCATGGGTTCTGGATGCCCTCCAAGGGAGGTAAGACTATGGATGATATCGTTATTATGATAGATGAGTCTGGCTCTATGGGGGAAGATGAAATTCAGGCAGTGTTCACTAATATAAGTGAACTCTTTGAAGGAGGAGATGTACCACTATGTAAGGTAGCAGTAATACATTTCTCTGGATATGATGACATACCTGATGAACATGTAGAGATTGTTCATGAGGGTGACATGCCTGAGTACAGCAGGAGAACAAGTGGAGGTACTAACTTTGAAGGTGCGTTCAAGAAGGCAGTTCAGTTAGAGGAGAAAGGAGAGATTGCTCCTAGCTGTTACATAATGATGACTGACATGGAGGATTACTATCCAGAAGAGCCTGACTATCCGGTGTTATGGATGTCAACGCAATCTTTTGAACAAGTATCTGAATGGCCTGGGATACCTCAGTATGGAAAATTTACACAACTAATGATATAAGGAGGACATATGATGACATACACCTGTGATTTTAAGGACTGTGATAGTCCTGTTAGAGATCACCGGAAGATTTATATCTGTAGGAATAATCCACAGCATATATATTTTAGATTTCACGTATGTGATAATCACCAATTTCAATTGGAAAATTACGTGAAAGATAATTTAAGAAAGACAGAAACAGATAATGACAAACCATTTTAAAGGAGATACATGAGCATAATATTACATGACTTTGCTACTGAGGACTGGCCTACAATAAGACCTCAGTATTCTCTCGGCCCCTTTGTAGGGGGCAGTGAGACAAGCAGTATCAGTGGTACTAACTCATTCACCTCAGGTTACACTCTCTTGAGGAGGAAACGTGGGTTGGAAGAGTTCCCTGATCTGTCAGATGTATTGAGTGTCCAACGTGGTAACTTACTGGAACCATTCGTACTCGATGAAACAGCAGAAATATTGGAGACTAATATCTTCAAGCCTAATTTCCTGCTGTTGCATGAGGACATGCCTTGGGCTATAGCAAATTTCGATGGAGTTACTGACGATGAATGGATAGTTGAAGTAAAGACCACTTCATCTTATCCAATGATAGAGCAAGCTAAGAGTGGTGAGATTCCCCCATCCTACATGTCACAAGGCGACCACTACCTGGCTTTCACTCAATTTGAAGGATGTCCTAACCCCGGTAAGTTTTTTAAGGGGATAGTGTATGCGATCCTTCACCAGATACATCAACCACTGATCATACTAAAGGCTACTAGGGAAGAAAGACTGGATAGTATTATAACCCTGATGGAAAAGGAGAAGGCATTCATTGATCTGTTTAAGAATGATGAGATGCCTGAACCTGATGGTCATCCATCAACATCAAGAAGCCTAAAAGCACAGTATGATACAGGAAGAGTATCAATCCCTGCCTCAGAGCAACATGAAATTCTGAGAAAGGCACATAAACATGCCAGCTCACAGATTAAAGAACTGGAAAAAATAAAAACCCAAGCTGCTAATCAATTGCGTGCATCTATGGGAGATGACATACAAAGAATAGCGGGTATATGTAGCATAGATAAAAGGAATATACTACGTGTTAAGTAAACTTAAACATTTAATAAAGGAAACATTATGAGTAAAACAAATGGTATTAAAACAACTAAGATAGGTAAGAAGGACTATGTTGAAGTAGACGAAAGGATACGTTTGTTCTGGGAACTACATCCTACATGGTCACTCATTACTGAAATGATTTATAACTGTGAAGAGAATATGGTTGTTATCTTCAAGGCTACAATCATGGATGATAATGATAAGATCAGAGCCACTGGTCATGCTCGTGAATTCCAGGCAGATAAGAAATCTATGGTGAACAAGACTTCACACTTAGAGAATTGTGAAACTTCTGCTATTGGCAGGGCATGTGGAGTTAAGGGAATCATCACTGAGTATGGACTTGCTTCTGCTAATGAGGTAAGAAATGCGAAGGAGCTTGAGAAGGAACTGGATGAGCTAAATATAAAAAGCTCAACCCCAGCTCCATCTATTTCTTCGGCTGTTGAGTTCACTTCAGAACCAGAACCTCAGACAGTAGCTGATAAGACGCTCACTAAGGATGCACCTCAGGAGATGATAGATAATATCCTTGGTAAATCATCCAACAAATCTATCAATGATGAATTGATTAGCCTCAATGCTAGGGCTATGAAGATCACTACTGTCGAAGAGGGTACAGCTATTAGTGATGAGTATAGGAAGATGAAGGCGGCACATGGGGAAGAGAATCTCCCTAAGTCTCTTCGTGAGGTTGTCGTTTCATCTTTAACTGCTGCTCGGGATAAGATTACTAGAGATCAGCTTGCTTAAGTTATTACTATCCACCATATAGGGTACCTTATAGGGTACCTTATAGGGGTATATCAATTTTATAATTTATAAGAAAGGAAATATGATAAAAATAAATAATTTATTAACAGTTGAGCATGACTTGAGCAAGTTCTTATTTAGAGATCCAGTCTCATCAACTCTTCTCTGGTATTTTCTGCTTGATCATCCCGGAGGAGAGGACAATGGTTCTTCAATTTCTATTAAGGAATTAGCAGACAAGTTGAAGTTCACACCAAGGGTGATACAGAAAAGAGTCGATTACCTGGAAGATAAGGGGTTAATCATCAGCTTTACACCTGAGTTTTATGGTGGGCAAAGGTTGCCTAGTATATACCAGATAAACTTTGACTCTGAATTCTTTATCAAACCCCCAAAGAAATCTGCACCTAAAGAGGAGAGTCCTGATGTTGACCTTATGATAACGAAGTTTACAGAGATTAACCTTGCTATACATAATGAGAGGTACGCACCAGACACTCCCCAACAACGTAGTAAGTGGGTTAAGGGGGCAGAGAAGATACTCACACTCAAACCAGACGGCAATGACTTCAGTATGCAGACATATGAGGAAGTTGTTCTGTTCCTGGCTGAACAAATGAAGGAACACTTGGTAAACAAGACAGCTTACATGATGCAGTGTAGAGATCTTGGTAACCTAGTATACACACACCCATCACAGTCAGACTGTAAGTACATAAATGCATACAGGAAAATGACACATGGGAATACAAACACTAACATGGAGAACATAAATGAGCAGACAAACAGATATAAAGAGCATGGTATCCCAACTCATGACAGTTTATGGGAAGAAGTCTAGTACAGATGAGTACAACCACCTCTCTCATATCTGGGAGAAGGCTCTTGCTAAGTTAAATGAGCAGGAGCTTAGGGTTGGATACCAAAACCTAATCAAGACCAGAGTAAAGTCTGGTATGCCTAGTCCGGCAGAGTTTTATGAGGCACTGTACAATGATATTAGTGATGATGCGTTAATGGCATGGAACCAGTTGTTTCAAGCACTGAAATCACATCCAGGGAGACCCATCTGCTTTGAGGACACAGTTCTTGCAGAGACATGCAGGAGACTGGGTGGTTTACCCTTCTTGGGTAGTCTTTCAGCAACAGATCTTTCATTTCAGAAGAGATCCTTCATGGATACATATTGTATCCTTGCTAAGCATGGAGATATGTTCGACCCTATATGTCCGGGTACATATGAAGCGAAGCCAATCGAGATGAAAACATTAGCAAGCAGGAAGTCTGTCACAGGAGGTGCATTATGAACAGGGCAGAGAGTAACTTACTTAGTATTTGTCTCACTTATCCTGATCTATTGCCTAACATAAGGGCGATAGTTCAGCCTGAGATGTTTGCCAATAATAAATATGGCATTATATACAGTACTGCTCTTGAGCTTTATGATAAGGACGTAGCTGTTGACAGTGTTACAGTGTCGGCTGAGATCATGGATGATAAAACCTTACTGGCTAAGTTCGGTGAGGAGGCAGTTGTTAATCAATGCCTTGATGAGATAAAAGATATCCCGCCAAAGGTAGAGAACTTTCTGGATTACTCAGACATTGTAGTTAAGGTATACAGAAAAACTTATACTGCTGCCGAAGCTCAAAAGACTGCAGAGAAAATCAAGTCCGGTGAGGATGCAAGTTCACAAGTTGACATCCTTAGTGAGAAGGTTCAGCAGGTAGAGAGATCCTCTGCCAGACCCTTCTCTCCCTTCTTTCAGATTGCACAAAAGGAAGTTGGAGAAATATCAAGACGTAATGAAAAGGGAGAGGTGAGTATGAGTGAGTTGTTTGTGCAAACTCCCTTTACCAGCCTGAATAATTTTATACATGGGTTCAGATATGGATCACTCTCTCTTCTTGGTGCAAGACCTGCAATGGGTAAAACTACATTTGCAGTAACCCTGGCTGCTGATGCGGCACGCAAGGGTATTAAAACCCTGTTCATTTCAATTGAGATGAGCAAGACAGAGATAGCACAGAAGTTTATTAGTCATGCATCTGGAGTGCACTTCAATAAAATTATAGAAGGATATACATTTGAGGAGCAGGACTGGACAAGTATGGCAGAGATGCTGGGCCAGGAGAATGAGGCTTGGTCTAAGAATCTTTCTATTGATGACACATCTGAAACTACAGTAGATGTAATGAGGTCAATTAATTGGGGGATTAATGAGGGATATAAGTTTATAATAGTTGACCACCTCCATGAACTTGCCTTCGATGATAGACGATCACACATTTCACTGACTGAAGCAATGGGTGACTTCGTTAAACGTCTTAGGAATACAGCTCAACGTAATAACGTAGCACTGCTTGCTCTCTCCCAGCTTAACAGAGAGGTTGAGAAGAGATCAGCTAAGATACCTATATCAAGTGATCTAGGAGAGAGTGGTACTCTTGAAAGAGTGGCACACAATATTATCTTCTTATACAGACAGGAACAACATAAAGGTGAAGTCGATGTTGTTGTAGCCAAGGCAAGAGGTGGTCAGACGGGTATTACTACACTCGATTTTGATGGCGGCACAAACCAAGTTAACGATCAGAAAGGAAATTATGGATACGAATAGAAGAGACTTGCCCAACAGAAGGTGTGGGTTTACACAGAAATCTAGGATCGGAGGACATAAAGTGTACCTTCGTACTGGAGAATATGAGGACGGATCTCTCGGAGAGATTTTTATTGACATGCATAAAGAGGGTGCGGCATTCAGGTGTCTCATGAATAACTTTGCTATTGCAGTCTCATTGGGACTACAACATGGCACTCCATTGGAGGAGTATGCAGATGCATTTACCTTTACAAAGTTTGACCCATCAGGTGTGGTTCAGGGTAGTGAATGTATCAAGATGAGTTCGTCTATCCTTGACTATATATTCAGGGAGCTGGCAGTTTACTACTTGGGAAGGGATGATCTTGCCCATGTACCACTTGCTGAGATACCAGTCATAGATAGAAAGACAGAGCCTTATATCCCGGAGATAGACGGACTACCACAACCTCTCCAGGAAGGTGATGTAGTTGTAGTGGAGGAACCCAAAGAAACTCATAGGTTTTTAGGGAACCCAATCAAGGAAGAAGAATATGTGCCACCTTCTGAGTCTTGGGGTAGGCTTGCAGAGGAAGCAAAGACTAAGGGTTATGAGGGTGAAGCATGTACATCATGCAGTCAGTTTACTTTAGTAAGGAATGGTTCTTGCTTGAAGTGTGTAACATGTGGAGAAACATCTGGCTGTTCATAATAAAATTCCACTTGACTTGTATAAAAATAATGATATAATAATAATTATTATTTATTATTTATTTATTATTTATTTAATTAATTAAAAAGAAAAAAATAATATGGCAACTATCGTAACAACATTTAGCATGGACGCATTCCCCAGAAACCTGAGGGACATAATGCATGAAAGAGATATCACCAGTACAGCATTTGCCAAAGAGCTGGGTGTTACTAGGATGAGTGTCTATAACTGGAGGGCCGGACGTACCGACCCTACACTAATCAGGCTGTTCAAAATAGCAGAGGTCTTAGAGACTAACATTGGACGGCTACTTAATACACAACGACATATAAAGGAATACAATGGCTAATTATAATAGAACAATTATTTCAGGCAACCTGGGGAACGATCCTAAAGTTGCAGACGATCTAAGCTGGACACATGCAAGCATTGCAACCAGCAACTCATGGAAAGATAAGAAGACAGACGAATGGGTTGAGAAAACCCAGTGGCACAGAGTTATGGCATATGGATATGCAGCAGAGAAACTTGCTAAGTGTGTCAAGGGAGAGAACGTACTGATAGAAGGTATGCTTGACTATTTTGAACCTAAGGAGGAAGGTGGTGAGAAGTCTGCTTATATAAAAGCAGATAAGATTCACACTTCACCTAAACCTAAATCAGCTCCGGTAGATGATGACATTCCCTTCCCTTAGAAAAAGTAAACCAATCACCATGCGTCTACCTATCGAGATGCTTGAAGAATACAAGAAGAAAGCTGAAGAGGCAGGCGTTGCTCCATCAAAACTTTTGGCTGATGCCTGTGTCTCATGGTGGAAGACTGCAAAGCACATGGAAGTGCAGCAGGTTCCAGAAGTTAAAGAACTTGAAGGCAGGAAGTGGATCAAGGTAGATGGTGAAGCAGTTCACCTGACTGATCCATATGCCTATAAGCCACATATTTTTTTGGATAACGAATGAAGATTTCCATGGCAAGTAAACGAATCAGTAGGCCCTCACATATACAACTGTGTGTCTTCACCAGACTATTCTACCATTACGCACAAAAGAATGAGTGATTTGGTTCTAATGTGTTTAATGATAGGGCTGGATAGGGTAAGATGAGCATAACATCGTTAAACTGTGAAGCATCCAAAGAGTGTAGATAATCTTAATGTTGCGGTTGCTTGCCACCTCCCCCGAAATGAGGGTATACCAGAGTACCTGTTGCCCTCATTCCTTCCTACACAGAGCGATCTGAGTATTAAAATTAACGAAAAGCAGGAGTCTTTACTATCTTGCTGATGAGTTCGTTCCTCAACTGATATAATCTATCCATCATGACTGCCTTCTCATTACTACCCATATGCATATCATTTCTTATCACTTTAATCCGGGCATTAAAATCATTTACACTTCTTGCTTTCTTCCTCATGAAAGCCTTATACCTTAAGAGATCTTTATCTCTTTCATATATCTCTCTGGCCCTATCCCAGTTATGGAGTTTCCTTGCAAAGTTTAAATCTTGTACTGCCTGTTCCATTTCCTGGAGCCTTTTGTAAAAGACAGTAGCCGCCTTGGTATTTCTAATTGGCGAAGTCTTAAACAGTCTTCTAGCCATAGGATAATCCATTAGCTTACGAGCTGGTCTTTCAGGAAAGTCTCCAGTAGTTCTTGTCAACATATCGGCAAGACCCAGAACCATCTCTCCGCCCCAATCAAAGTAACCTCTTATTAAATGTTCCAGTTGATAAGGCGAAAGCTTTAGCTTATCTATAGGTGAGTACTCAAGTATTTGAGATGCAAGTATTGCTGTCTCAGATGTGTACTGACCATACCTTAAGCTGGGAGACAGACCACGACTACCCATAGGCTCTATGTCCCTGTCGAAAAACAAGTTTACATTCATTCCTAATTCTATAAGCGGCTTGATTGCTTGTGGTAGTGGAACAATACCAAACTCCCTAGATACAATAGCCCTTACCCCACTTGCTAGTGCCTTGCCATACTCAGGGTTCTGTTCCTCAGCTAGTTTAAGTGACCTCCAAGCAAGGTTCCCCACCATAGAGAATTCATGAGGCTTTGGTACTTTAAAAATAGTATCAGTCCCCGGAATCTTTACCCACCAATAACTATCCTTATCCCAATCAGGTCTAGCCTGATACTCTTCATCATCTTCAAATAACATTTCTTCATACAAGGAAGCAAGCATAACTAAAGCAGCTACTATAGCAACAGGCTTTGGATTATTTATTACAGATCTTCCTATTTTATACTTACCTTGTAACATTGCATTTGCGAATGGTGTAAGCGATGTTACCATCCTTACCCAGTCAGATCCCCCGTGAAGAGTGAAGTCCATTAAGTCTCTTGCTTCAAACCCTGCTTCAGTCTGACTCTTCCCGCCCTCTATTAGTTTAGCAAACAATGCCGCCCTGTTTGCGTTCTCCATCTTGTCACCAACCTTAGAGTATTTGTCCCATAAGTTAGCTCCCATATGCTTAGCCTTCTTAAGTGCACTCAGGAAAGTCTCATCTGATTCAGGATTAGTCAGTAGGTATCCTGAAGACAGCTCCTTCTTAAGGAGAGTCTCAGCATAGTTAGGATCATCAGCCCTGGTATGTACGAATTGTATGTAGCCACCAGACACCAGCATCTGTGCTTCCAGTTTACTAAGAGACCTGAATCCACCCCATGCATTCTTTATTAAGTTAAATCCTATATCAGAAGTACCGGCTGCAGATACTGTGTCCCTTACTATATTGTTTATCTTGAATACTGGGTTGGCAGTTATAATCTTAGTGAATAAACCCTTTGCCCATATCATACCTTTCATTCCAGGGAACTTAGTTTCTGGGCCAAGGGAAGCAAGTGACTGATAGAGTAATTTATTATTGATGTTGTAAAACTTTTCCTTGCCACCTTCCAATACCCTGAGACTCCTTGTTGAGGGAGAGGAAACTCTAGTGACCATCATCTGTGAAGAGTCCATTGGATCTTGTATAGTCAGGGCTGACCTGATCGTAGTAACAGCCGCATCATTCTTAAGGGATGCATCTATAATATGCAGCCAGTTATGAAGCAGGTTATTGAAGGGGTCACCCAATGGTTTACCTGAACCTTTTAATTTCTTAACCCCGACCTGTCCTGTTAAGGAATTGTAGTCAGTAATGTTGCCACCTTTTGTTTTACCAAACTCTTCTTCTATTACTCTATAGAATGGCATATAATATTCCTGCTCAAAGTTATCTCCAGCAGTCTTACTAAGGAGGCCCATGTCAATTCCAATCTTAACAACAGACTTGTTTAAATCCATGAGATCTTTACGGACTTTCTCATACACTACTTTCCTTGGCATCATAGCCCCAGTGGTAGCGTCTCTCATCATCCCTTCATTATACAACAGACCCTGTTTGATGTGATCCTTTGTAAACCTGTGCTCCTTACCTTCTCCCATTAGTTTGTCAGCCCTGCTATAAGCTATGAATGCAACGAACTGTTTCCTCTCAATCTCTGTACCAAGAGGTTTCATTATATCAAACAAACCTTTTACCTTGGAATCAAGAACAGTCTCATTAACCAGTACACCATTAATGTTTCTCTTCTCAACCTTTACACCTATGTGCCTTAGTATGGTAGCAAAAACTCCATCACCTCTCTTGGCAAGTCTGGTTACCATATACTGTTCCATCCCTATATCTTCCTTAATATTTCTATATGGATCAACCCACCTGGAGACTAAGCTCCGTCTTATATCGTGCCACCATGAACCACTAGGAGATTCTGGAGCCTCTGTATCATACATCTGATTCCAAGATTCCTCTGCTTCAGCAGGAAGGCTCGTCCTGTTAAAGGAATTCTTATCTAAGGTTGGTCGTTGAGTCTTATAGAAGAGTGGCTGGCTTGGGACACCACCCTTTGCTCTTATCTTTCTTAGATCAACACCTGATACTTCAATATCTACTCTAGGAGCATACTCTTCAATCAGGTCTCCATTTACATCACGTGCTCCTACCTGCACAATCCCAGGTATAGATATTTTTTCAACCTCTACCCCAAGAGGTTTAACCAAATCACTTAATGCTTTAGGTAATACCTTTTCATACCATTGTACCTGTCCTGAAAGTTTTCCTGCTGTATATCCTCGTACCATTTCACCTGTTGGGAAAACAAAATAATCAATAGTTGGGTCACTTAATGCATGTTTTAATTCAAAGAACACTGCCTTCTTCTGCCAGGTCTTACCGAAAGGTGAATCTTTTGCTAAGGATAGAACTCTTGAATCCTCTTTTCTATATGCTCTAGTATAACTTTCCTCCGTCACCCCATGCTCCTCAAAGTACCCTTCCTCCCTCTTCTCCCTTAGCTCTTTCTTCCACTGATCTTCATCCTCCTTTGCCCTCTGATGAAGGTCAGACTGCACCTCTCCTAGAAGGAATATTTTTTCCCCCTTCTCATTACTAAAAATTCCTGTTCGTGTGTGCATAAATTCACCGGGCACACCCATATGACCTTCAGAGACAAAAGACTTAACAAGAGCAGGTATCTTATAAGACTTCTGTTCATACACTTCAACATCTGGGAAGTTGGATTCATGCATCCTCATCAATGACAACCCTTTTACTCTTTTAGTTTCTATTGCTTCTCTAGTTTTAGTCCAGAAACGCCCTAAAGCATTATCAATATTATCTATCAGTACCTTCTCAGTAGGAGACAAGTTGTTCCATCTCTCACTATATCCCGTTTCATGTGTACCTTGCCATCCTCTTCTTTCCGGCATATCCTCCATGAATTCTTCAAATGCAGCAACATCAAAAGATCCATCTGGGTTTGTGTTATCTCCTTTCCATTCTGCAATTCTGAGTTCCTGCATTACAGTCTCTACTATATTACCAAGATTTTGTGATCTACCAGATACAAGAGAAATACGATTCTCTGCATCTTGATATTGCCGTTCAAAATTATCATCAGGAATACCATCTTCCCCCCAATCCCCTTGATCTAATTCAGATGGAACTGCTTCATCTATTGCATCTTCTTGATATTGATTTTTGACAGTAAAAGAATATTTCCAATCCGTTTCAGGATGTTCAGCAGCTACTCTCCAATCCTCTCTAATAAGTCTAAATTTATAAACTTCATCATGATCATAGTCTCCTGGCCCCTCATCTGTCCGTTCTTTTTCTAATGCTTCAAGTCTGGCAGTATCCCCTTCACCTTTTTCAGCATTTGGATTATGATATTTTAAAAGCCAATCATTTATTATTCTACTGGCTGTATCATGTATACGCTTTACCTCCGGGTGTTGTGTTTTATTTACAACATCTGGCTTATACATTCCTCCAGAATATTCGTCACTAGATGTAACACGATATGGATAAGAGCTTTCTATGTAACGCTTTAATTGGAAAATAAGTTCAGAACGTGTAACAATCTCCTGGTTTGCAGCATCCCTCCAAGAATCATAAACAAAATCCTCCGCCTCCATATCATATTTATATTGTGCTTCTTCAATCAGAATATCAAGAGTGTCCATGATACCACTGAACTGCCACTCCACATCATTTATAATTCCTGACTTATTAAGTCTGGCAAGATGCTTCCTCCAGTTTTCAATGGTAGTTTCTTTAGGCAGATTCTTACCCTTCTCCAGTACCTTAATAAGATTGGAGTGGAGTAGTTCTGTAGCTAAGAATGTCCCCTTCCTAGCAGTATCTCCTGTCCTGAATGAGTCAGCCACCCCACGTAGTATATGCTTAATCTCTTCTTCAGACTTCCTGACATGACCTATACCGAAACGATTGGATAGGTTCCTTAATATCCTACGTATAATTCTTGCTATTTTTTCAAACAATCCAGGTGGTGAATCCTTGAACAGGTTGTCTGCATGATGTGCAATAAACTCCTTGACTGCAACTATCTGATTATCTACATGCTTCTTCCTAAGTATACTAAATGCCTTACTTCTCTTTGAATGTTCTAACATATCATCTGGCTTAACTCTCTTTCCTTGTTTGTCTGTCATTCTATAGCCAGATCTTGTGGGTGTATATGTAAGCCCCTTCCCCTCTAATTCATTTATTATTTTTCTTTCTGCCTCACGATATTTTGTATGAAGATCCCAATCATATTCCCTCATTGCCCGAATCTCTTCAGGAAAATCCCTTACCATCTCATTTATAAAACCACGAAACCCTTCCTCAGACTGATAATTCATCATGTTCTCTACACCCAAGTGACCTACATTCTCATGCCATAGAACAGTCAGCACCTCTTCGTCACTAATAATATTACTTGGGACAATCCAAACCCTACCCTTCCAATACATACCCTGTATAATATCACCCTTTGGATCAGTACCAAGAAGCTCAGCTACCTCAGTATCAGACAGTACTGTTACCGGGGCACTGCCGGGGAATTCTTTCTGGTACTCTGATATTATTTCCTCAACTCTTTCTCTTGCTAAAGGAGTTGTATGTATTAGGTCTTTAGGTATTGAATAATTTAATGTCTCATCATTATCATATGCCTCTTTTAAACTCTTTACCTCCTGATCCCTGCTCTTCTTTGCTTCTTCTGGGTTCCAAAGTGGGGTAGATATAGGATCAAGTTCATATGGTGATGGGTCTACGAGTTCACCTGGTTCAGCATCAAGGGCAGGATCAGTCTCTCTACTTAATGGATCTAACAATTCAACATTTGCAGTCGTCAGGTTCTTTCCAAGGATATCTGACTCTTTAACATCACTTATGACTGAGTTTAACAATCCTTCTTTGCCACCTATTATATGTTTGTTGATAAGATCTACCTCATACTGATTTTCTATCTTATCAAATAATGGACTGCCATTTTTAATATCCTTAACAAAGCGTTGGGCCAGCCCCTTACTCTCAAAGGTAATGAATCCCCGTAGTTGATTCCCCTTTTCATCAAGAGAAACAAAGTCTTCATTCATCCAGTAAACTTCTACAGACTCCTCATTACCAGGGACTACACGTGCATACTTAATTCTTTTCTGATCGTGATGTGCCTTGTTTAATTCATCAAGTACATTTATTTCCCTATTTAAGTTTACATATATCTCTGAAGTTGTCTCACGATTACGTAACTCTTCCGGGGGGATTTTATAACTCATTCGGTTTGGAGGTTTATCTGCACCAAAAGTCTCCTTACCTTTCTTTGTCAGTACATCCTTAATAAAAGTTGGTACTTCCATCTTGTCTATCTTGCCTTCTTCAGTCACCCTCTGTCCCTCACCTGTAAGTCTCAGGATATACCACTGCTTACCCTTATGAACGACCTCAAAACCAAGAGGGAAATCCTGCTCGACAAAAGCTTCGTAGTCTATTAACTGACCGGGCTTAATATGTTCATTGAAGATATTATCAACCTCATCGGGATGGATATACCAAACCTCAGGGACTGATGGATTTTTTGTGGGGACGTACCTCTTGGCAGAGATAGCATTGTCAGAGATGAACCCTGCCTTGGTGGAAGGTACTGGTTTAGGGGCAGGTTCTTGGGTAGGTTCGCCTAGCTTAGATTTTTTTTTTACAGCCTCAGTCTTCTTCATAGCACTCTCTGCAATAGTATAGTTCCTATCTAATATAGCGGAACCTCTAGCTGCTATGGCTGCATTAACAATATCTCGATTAGGCTTGGTGAGTATAGGCCAGAATCTCTCCTCTATCTCAGCCTTGAGTGACTCTATATCTTCTTCAGTTTGGACACGACCAACTAACCATTCGACCATCCTATTACGGATTAGAGTAGTCAGCCCCTTGGGTGCACTCTTAGATCCAGGCAGATCATCTTTAATATCTTGATGCCAGTCCTGTTCTCTTTCGTAAGCTCTAGCATCCCATGTTGATACGTCCTGATAATATGCTTTCTCATCTGAAGTAATTATCTTTGTCCATGCACCATCTTTATCTCCCGGCAATACCTTGGGATTAGAAAGCTCAGCTATTGTAATTATAGGTGATACTTCTTTTGGTTCCGGTTTAGTAACTACCTCTTCAACTACCGGGGGTGTGACAGGGGTCTCAGCTTTTACCTCAGTCTTTGGCTCAGTTTTTACTTCAGCCTTTGGCTCAGCCTTTGGCTTACCCTTAGCTCTTGGAGAAGGAGCTGCTTCAGCAGTAAGCTTCCTACCCTTTGGCTTCGATATCTTGGCAGCAAGAGTATCATAATGTTTCTGATGTGTGTTCCAGCTAGGTGTATATACATCAACCACACCTTTCTTATCTTTAAGTGCAGTCTCATAATTATTTATACCAAGCTTACCACCTACTGATTTACTTGATGTACCACCGATAGACTTGATAACAGGGAAACCCTTCTTACCTTCGTTATTCCACAGATGATATGCTAACTCTTCATCATTAATATGTTCTCCCTTATCAGGAAGAGTCTCTCTTAATTGATCTATTGCCTTCTTTGTATCTTGCAAGAGATGTTTCTTATCCTTATACATCCCCTTATTCAATCCTTGATTGTATTTAGATAATGCCTTGGATGCCTTGTCCCTCATCTGGGGAGCAAGCACATCATCTTCAATCACATCACCTACTAATGGCTCAGCCCTCTTCTCTTCCAGTCCTACAGCAGCTTCTGCCTGCTTAGTCTCCTTAATGGAGCTTGCCATAGGCTCATCCTTCCTGCCTGGATCATAAACCCTGGTAAGATTCTCTCCAAGATTTTCTCCATACTCTTTATTAGCAGCCTTTATGTCAGCCTCAACTGTACCAAAGGTACGAGTATACTTAGGATCACCACGAAGATTTGGGACAGTATCACTAAGCCTAATCGTTGCAATCCCATCACCAACACCCTCTATAAGATCAAACCCATTCGCCCTCAGTACATCCATAAATTGTGAGTCGGATATATCGAGTGTGACAGGCAGTTCCATAGCCAGTCTTTTTACTAATTGAGTTTTCTTTTTCTTACCCTTACCAGTGGTAACTGAATCTTCATCCTCATATATATGTACACCACTTCTGTCAAATGTAATATTCCCTGGAGAATGTGCTTCAATATCATCTAGTGTTCTATTGATTTCATTAGTTGGAAGAGTCTTATCATTCTCCTTAAAAACTTTCTTTATGTTTCTTATCTTTGCATTAATAGTTTCCTGAATTTTACCTACAATATTGAGAGGTACACGCTCACTTGTAGAAGGCCCACCCTCTTTAACTTTAGCTTGAGGTCTAACCTTCTCAGGCAGCAGGGCTTCAAGCTCATCTCTCAGCTTGGCTATCTCTTTCTGCTTCTCTGCAATTTCTATTTCATCTTGCAGGGTCTCCATCTCTATCTCAAGAGATGATAGTTTATTCTGCCTGTCTAAGACTTCCTTGGCCTGTGCACTTTGCTGAAGCTCCTCAGTATTATAAACAGTAAGGTAAGAACTACCTGCCTCATTGACTGTATCCTTACCTATTTTCTTTTCCTTAATACCAATAAAGGATTTCTCTTCCAATGTCTGTAGATGCCTTAGGGCATTCTCTGCTGTTGCCTGAGATACTGGAGCTTTAGTAACAGGTAGATTAGGGACAGTCAGATCCTGATTCATTCCACCCTTAACGTCACGGAAAATAATCTTACGATCTACTATACCTATAAATTTAATAGGTCTGAGTCTAGTTAATGGTAAAGATTTTAATGGTGTTCCTGGGGTAGGTGTTCTATCCCCTAGTTTCTCCCGGTCTGTCTTGGTCTGGGCATCTGGGGTAGTTGTAACCCTGACATAACTCTTCTTGTTACTCTTAAGTGGAGTCTCAACTACTACAATCTTATTAATAAACTGGGACACATCGGCATCATCTACCTTTATTGGCAGTGGTGTATTGGTACTATCATAGTTACTAGCACCAGCCTTACCTGTCTTAATTATAGGAGTAGCTTCTGTTGGTGTCCCTACCCAGCTTTGTAATTCCTCATCCCATCTTCCATGCTCCGCAAAGCCCTCCTCTCCCGTAACTTCCTCAGCTTCAACTGGTGTGGTAGTGCCCGATTCTTGTCTCTTTCTAGGGAAAGTAAGATCCAACTTATCAGATACATTACTAATTATCTTTACACGATCATCATAAGAGATATCATACTGCTTATCTTTTGTCTCTCCTGCTTTTCTTGGCCTTTCCTTCCCCTTCATTACCCTTGAGATTTCACTCAACACCAAGTTATGTATCTCACCTGGGGTGTACTTGGAAGGGGGATGACCTTGGGATAACTCCTTGAGAAGAGTCTCTACCTCTTGAATAGTATCTTTCTTATTAAGTGTGCCCCTTGTAATAGCAGGAATTATACCTATTTCATTTTCTTCAAGTGTTCTTCCTGTAGCCTCCAGCCGTTCTGTTGCACCTTTTGCCATAATCTGTGCACGTGCCCACTCCCTTTGACTTGGTGTTCCACTTCTGGCCTGCTCCCTTAGTCTTATATCACGTTCAGTCAGAGGTGCAGGTGTGAGTGGTGCGTCCTTTGTCTCTGGCTGTGCCCCTGTAGTATCCTTAGGTGGAGTAGTTATTGACCACTTGCCTAGACGTTGCCATGTAGTTCCTTCTTCATCTTCAAACTTCCCATCTTGACGGACATCCTCTTGAATAGAGACAGGCTTCTTATCAGGCTTAGCCTTAGGTGTAGTAGGCAGAGCCTTCTCAAGCTCATGAACAGTTGAGTTTAGATCTGCACGTTTTGCTTTTGGATTTCTTTTTATTACATCTACAATAATTTTCTGTCTTGCAGTCCTACTCTCTTCTGGTATTCTTACAGTCTCCTTATACAACATCTTAACACTAGAGTCCTCAATGTCTATATCCAGGGCAGCTTCTTCAGGAGTGGTCTCTGTATCTTCAACAACAGGAGTATCTAAAAATTTCTTGTAAGCTTTTGCAATCTCTTTACGTTGATCCAGTTTCTCAGGAGAAGACTTCTCTCCCATAAGGTCTTCACCTTCACTCATTCTTTTTAATTCATCATCTACAATCTTTCGTTCACGTGAGTCTTCCTTTAATGTATCATGCCAAACTTTAAAACTAGCCGGATCATTGGCATCTACCATCCTACGTGTTACAAATTGTAACGGGCCTTTACCTTTAAATTCTTTATCTCCTGGCTTCTTATATTTAAGTTCTCCTTTTGCCTGGTATTTATCTCCACCTGCCCAAAAGCCACCTTCTCCTTCTCCAATTCCTTCTTCAACAACATCAGCCTTGCCTGAAGCATAATCACTGTAACCTTTATACCCACTAGCAAGTCCAATAGGCCCACCTACAGCAAGACCCATAAGTGCTTCATATCCTGCCCTTGTCCAGCTTGCCTCAAGTTCAGGTATCTCTTTGACACCAGCTACTTCCATCCCTGCCATCTTTGCTTCGGCTGCAGTATACTGTGATCCCATTGACTGCCAGAATTCCTCAATGGATTCACGCATACCAGTACCCAAAGCCTGCCTGCCCATAGTACCAACCCTGCCTCTTCCAACCTTCATAAGCGTGGAGAATTTACCTGCTACTGGATGGAAATTCAGGGGGTTCATAAAGTTTCCAATACCAACCTTGGCAGCACTGGAATCAGCCTGATCCATAAGGATCTCCTGTACCTTTACACGGATCTCTTCCATAGATGCAGGGTTTAACTTCTCACCTAGTGCATCCTCCATCTTCTTACGAACATCGGGGTCAGTAACTATATCAGCATAGTTAAAGCCCATCTCTGTCAAGGAGTCAGCAACTCCATAAGCAAGTAACCCTGCCAGCCATATAGGTGCACCTGCCATTCCAGCCAAAGCACCTAGCCCCATCCCGACACCCATAACTCCTGCCATAATTGGGGCTGAAGAAGCAACATCAAATAGGAACTGGGCTATTGCATTCTTTCCATCACCACTTTGTTCTTCAAATCTTTGGATGAGTTGGGTCTCAAGTGCACTGTCTTCAAGCTGCTGCTGCTGGAACATTACTCCTTCTTTATCACCAGTCATGTCAGCCCATTTCATCTGGGTGACATCAACTAAACTGCCTGCAGCATTCCAAGCAACTGATCCTGCCCTGCTAAGACTACCGAAGAACCCATGTTCTCTACTGAAGTCACCGGGACTGGTACTGCTATCAAGATTCATAGCAGTATAGATCTTGTTTAATTCATCCTGGGTATAGTTGGGTCTTTCTTTAGATAAATCATTTTTAACAAGATTTCTTTTAATCCTCCATTTCTCGTAAGGATTTTGTATAAAGTCTAAATCTGAATTCAGTTGATGATCATATTTAAGCAGACCTTTATGCCCTATTTGAGGACGAGACCGGTCTCCCTCCATAGTAGGTACTCTTCTTGATCCTATATATTCTGCCATGTATACCTTAATCTTTTATATAGTCTTTATTTCTTTAGTTTATATTGTGTACCAAAAAAACCTCCTCCTTTACTAAGGATACCTTTATACTGCCCCTCTGTAATCCAGTTCTTAAGCCTGTCCATCCTGTCACGTAAGAATCTAAATCGTTTTGTTTCCTTTCCACTCTTACCTTCTCTACTCTTAGAATAAATACCAGTACTAAATAGTTCCTTATCCATTTTCTCCCATGCTGTTTCCCACTCCCCCCTTGGTCTTTCGTTCTTCACTGCTTCAGTTAATTCCTTAACTGCCTTACCAAATTTAGGATATCTTCCTGGGCCACCCGGAACCATAAAACTGGAACCATGCCTGTACCCCATATCTCCTAGTATATGTTTAAGATATGGAATATTTGCATATGCTTCCCCACCACTAAGATGAGGATGATTTCGATCCATTTCTCCAAGTGATTTATTATAAGCCCATCTCTGCAACTTACTTACTTGATCTGGATTAAGCTTCAATAGACTTCTCTTTTGTTCTTGTTCACTGGTTCTAGTATCCTGCCTTGGCCCAGTAGCAGATCCCGGTTTCACATATCCGTAATCAGAGTTAACATTATCAGACATGAGATAACTCTCCCATTCCTTCTTCTTAGCAGGATCAGTTATACCAAGCATAGTAATAAGCATATCTTTCTGCTCTGGACTTTTATTTATTAATCCATTTGCATCTACTGATCCAGCCACAATTAACCTGGTATTATCATCAATCACTTCGCCACCGGAGTCCCCCTCTAAAACCCTAAGGTTATGATAAATCTCTGAATTAGTTGTCTCATGAGGATCACGATCAAGTATTAATTTATTTGTCATGTCTCGATTCTCGTAATCCTTAATCTTCTGTCGGCCCAGTACGCTCCCATAGTTCCACCAACCAGGTTTTTTATCTTCTTTAAATTGTACACCCTTATCCGTTGTCTCAGTTACTACATCATCTCCAGTAGTAGTCTCTGGGACTTCAGTTCCAGTCTGCCTACCTACTTCTACATCATCAAGAAGTTGACTAAACGTATCTGATAATGTTAACTCTAAATCACCCCCATCTTGGCTTTCTTTTCCTGAGTCAGATGACCCTGTAAATTTTACACCACTACCCTCAGGAGAATAACGGGTGAAAGTTAGGCCAGAATTAGCTCTCTTAACGTATTCATTAGCATCAGTTATCGTCCCAGGCATAAACTTATTTATAATATTGGTTGCATCTGCATTAGCCTGTGCAGTTGGGTCACCATAGTCTTTCGGATCATATAATCCATTATTAGTAGCCCATTCAATAACTTTAACAGGTTGGAATCTACTAATTTTTCTTAATGATGCAGCCTCAGCCCTCTCGTCTTCAAACCCCTTTTCACTATTCTTTATTGTTTGATGTATCCGAACTGCCCGTAAAGCTTCTTCACTATAAAGTGATCCGAAGGCATATATCTTATCTATTGTTTCATGAATATCAGAGTCTCTCCATTCTTCCTTCTCTTCTTCATAACGCTTATGTGTAGCCATTTTTCCATAAGGCCATTTTTTCATCATGTAACTGGCTTGCGCCCTATCCAACATTAAGGTATTAGCATCCAATTGAGTCTTCATAATATTCATATTATGTTGCTCATCTCTTACCTTTGCATTTTCTTCATCTCTCTTAAACTTGTAGTCAAGTCTTTGATCTGCCCTTTGATTAGCCTTATACTCCTTCACTTCTCTTGAGATTGTATCACCAAGATCAGTAACAGATTGCATCATGTCACGGCTACCCCTGTATTGGCGAGCAGCATCTTCCTTAATAACATTCTGCCTGTCTGCCAGCTCCCTGTCTATATTACCAAATTGTATTGCCATGTTATTACCTTATGTTTTCTGTTTATTAATTAGCTAATTTTACTAAAGTCATTAGGATCGTATTGAGTGTCATCAATATTAGTACGATATGGATCATTGTATCTTAAATCTGTATCATAATAACTTTTATTCTTATTTTCCTGACCCCTTATGTAAGCGTCAAGAAGAAGGCTCCCACCTCCAGTTGCACCAGCACCAGCTACAGCTACTCCTGTCCTAATTGCTTTCATTGTATTCTGCATTCCCAGGTTAGCCCTTGATCTATTAAAAGAGTCTACCCTTGCTCTAGCAGCAGCATCACTAAGCCTGAATTTATCCTGACGTTCCACTCCTTTATTTGATATACTCATCCTATCTTGGAGTGTCCCATATTTCAGACCTTCATATCGTGCAGTCATATTAAGAGCAGTGGTTCCTCTTCTATCTAAATCAGAACCCATACCACCATACTGTTGACCAAGAGTAGCATATGCACCAGCCCCTCTAAGATAATCTTTACCTATATTCCCTGTTGCAGCAGCAATGTTTAAGGCTCCACTCCCTGCATTTAATCTATCTCTAATTTGTCCTGAATGAATAGCATTGGATATCTGATCCTCTGTTGCACCCATGTTAATGAGTGATGTCTCATTCATAATCATTCCTTGTTCTTGGGTCAATCGGTTGTCACTTAATTGCTGATCAGTAAATGTACCTTGTTGCTTAAGCCGACCAAGACTTAATAATGAATCTTGATTAAACCTATTCACCATATCTGCTGCTGCCACATTGTTGCCACCTCTAGCTAAATCTCTAGCATTTGCGTCTATAATTTTTCTGTTACTGGCAGTTGTTCTCTTGAATGCATCCATTAGTGATTGTGTGAAACCAGTATCCCTGGATGGCTTACCCATTTTAGCTCTTAATGATGCCAGTTCTTTCCGGGCATTCTCACCTGCCTTATACCTTTCCATAGATCTACGCTTAAGATTAGCGTAATGATCTCTATCAGACATCAACTCTGTAGCTTTTAACTGTTGATCTCTTGCAGCTTGGACATCACCCTTAGCCCTTCCAAAGGTTTCCCTGGCTCTCTCTATTTCTGCTCTTGATCTACCAAACTCAGCCTCAGCCAGCCCTCTATATCTATCTGCTCCTGCCCTATCTTCTCCATACAGACCTAAGAACCTATCGGCTTGCGTACCATATCTATCTCCTGCAGCACCAATCTTACCATAGATTGCCTCCTGTCTCTCCTTCCACTTCTTAAACTCCTTAGGATCATATAAATCTGGGCCATACTCCTGCTTAGAAGTACCAGACATATTCTCAAAAAATTGTGTTGCTGTTCCCATACGATCCCTTTATTTTCGTAACCTGTTTAATGTTTGTCTTGCTAATCTTTTACCCCTTATTTCGCCTTTGGCTCCTATTGTAATTACTTTTGTTTCGGCAGTTGAATATGATAACCCCATATTGGTTGTAGGATTTGCACTAACTGATGTGTCAGCTCCTTCTCCTGTTGTTGCAGTTATATCAATAGACCTATCACCTAAACTCCCACCAGAATTCCTTGTCCCAGACCTACCACTACCACTACCTGAAGCAGGATGATTTATTAAGTGGGTATCAAAATCATCACTTAATTTTTTATAATCCGCATCCAAGTCAGAGAGTCTTTCAAGAATAGCATCGGAAGCAGATCCTGTACCTGTTGTTTGGGAAGCTGTATATCCATCAGAAATCTTATCTAATAGATCATCAATCTTCCCTTTATTAGTTGTTGTATCATCAGAACATTTATTAAATTCAACAATCAATGCATTCAACTTAGTATTTATCTGAGCTACATCAGTCTCCAACTGTGTAATATCCTGAGACTGCATTAGATCTATAGAACTTGTTCCCATTATTCTTGCTCGTGGAATATTGCAATAGTTTCTGCCTGTTCCTGTATCATTGCTCTTAGTGATGCAATCTGTGATGTTAACCCATTTATCTTTCCCCTCAACTCAGCATTAACTCTTTCCTGATCCCTAAATGCTTCCTGTGTCATTGGATCTTCTACCTGGGCTGCAACAACATTAAGCCCATATCTTTCTGGCTCTGCCATAGTATCATCCTACTGGTACTTGTGGTGCTTCTGTATCACCTAATATTAAGTCTGTATCCAATGAACCTACATATCCTCTTGGCTCTAAACTGACATTATCAATCTGTTTCCACTGGAATATATAGCCTCTTGATCCTGATGGAAAATAAAACTTCTCAGTCTTCCAGTAAGAAGAACTGAATATCCTGCTTGTTCCAAGTAACTCTCCATCAAAATAAAACTCTATTGTTACCTCACCCTTATATGTAATCTGTGCTTCCGATAACTCCTTAATGATTTTATGAGAAGCAATAGGTGCTGCCAATATTTCACATGTAGCCATTTCACAGCCCTCAATTATAGAGACCTGTAATAATGAACCTGCCTGTGAAGGATCAGGGAATATTCTAAGAGGGAGAAGCTTCCCTGTCTTTGTTAATCCACTACCATTAATCTCTTCTGTACCTGCATGTTCTCCATCTATTGCAAAATTAAACTTAAGATTAACACCTGTACTGCTTGGAATCACACCAACTAATGCCTGATGGAATACCATTGGCTCACGATATTGTTGAAAATCCGGCATTATGCTGCTATTGATCCATTAAAATTAACTGATTCAATCATACCTGCACGACTCTCATTCATGTAATGTGCCCTCTGACCGAAGGATGATGCAGGAAGATATATTCTCTCCTCCTTGAAATCATCTCCAGCATTACTTAACTGTTTTCTATAGATTAAATTACCATCTAACATTACTCTAAAGTCTACATCCCCCTTATAAAATACATCTGCACTGTGATGCAGTGTTGAAGACTGATACGTCTGAAGAGGATAGTGTCTTAGAGACAGTGCCTGAACTCTGACATCTCCCTGTATAGCAACTGAAATAGTCCTGAATCTTCTTAGATCACGTAAGTAAAGATCCATAGACTGAGGCTCAACAACATCACCTGGAGGTAGTGTAAATACCCTTGAAGGAATAGCATCATTGTTAAGATAAACCTCTACCATTGGAAGGTTACCCCAATATATAGTACCTTCACCTGTTCTTAATGGTTCTTTATCCAATACTATAACAGGGTTAGTTTTGCCATATTTCACCCCACTTCCTACAGTAGTACTGTATTGTACATTGCCACCATCAACTACAGTTTCTACTTTAAAAGTATTTGTTGCGGCAGCATTTACATAGTAATTAGTATCAACAGTAATATTACCAGGCAATGTTGTAACTGCAGTGAATTGAATTTCATCTCCATCAACTAGAGTGTGACCAGCATCAGTGAATAATAAATCTGAACTACCATCACTAGCAACTACATCTTCAACAGTATTGCCTACAAATTCAGTACCAACTGATTCAACTACTGTATTATCTGCCAGTAATTCATTCCAAACTCTATCACCTACAGTTACAGTAGATGTAATAAATTCCATAGGCATTACAATAGTACGTCTCTCTGTGTTAGTTAAGTTCACACCATCTGTATCAACAACAAATGTCTGGTTAGGTTCATCATACTTAGTGAATATAGAATATAAGTCTGAAGTTGTTGTTGATTCAGCAGCAGCAATATCTCCAGCATTAAGATCGTCTGGGTCTAATCCTAGAAGCTCTGCTGTCAGTGCCTGCCCTCTTATACCACCTACAATAGTTTCTGCACTACTGCTATTTAATGCTTCATATACTATTGCTATTGAACCTAATGCTTTTGGTATTGCAGGTTCTCCTGCATCAATCTTCTTGCTTCTCCATTCAATATTACTTGCTTTAGCTCCACCTATTTCCTCAACTAAAAATTCTGAATCTCGATCTGGATTGATAGTATTATCTTTTGTGACTACAACTCCAACACCTAATGCTTTTGCAAAATAAGCATAGTATGCTTCTATTGTAGTTTGTGCTAAACGCATTTCACCTGTAGATAATTCCAGTCTGTAACCTGTTCCACTTCCTGGCTCCTGAAACAACCAGTAAACCCCATCTACTACACATGAATAAGGTGCTTTAAGTCTCCCAATATCATGTTTGTCCCTAGTTAAATAAGTAGCCCTGCCTGCAGAATACATACAAATGCCATCACTGGCAGTTAACCATATCAATCCTCCATTGAAATCAGATACTGTATGTTCATATCCTGCTGGTAATCCCCTGGCATCAGGAACCCTGAAGGCAATCATAGCCTTTGGGTCTGTACCCCTAACTCTATATACTGAGTTTGTTGTAAAAACTAATCCCTCACCGGCATGTTCCTCTATGCAACGTATCTCTGAATCAAGTGTAATTACTGCAGAAAGAGGCCAGTATTCAGGAGTGCCATACTTTGAAAATCTCAAGTTTGCATCCAATGCTCCAAAGTACATTGATCCTACTGCCTTTATATAACGAAAGTAATCATCCTCACTCTCTGTTTCGAAGAACTGTTTTAAACTTTCATTATATTCCAATCCAAGTGGAGGCCAATTATCTGTCTGCATTTCATACAGTGAAGATATTGGAGTACGAGCCTTGTCCCTAAATCCAAAACCTTCAATCTCTATAGATGCATTTGTAACTGTTGTGGTTGCAAAGACTTCATCATAACTACGTACAAGTACATTCAATCCATGAGTAGAAGCAATAGTTCCTTTGATTGCTGGTGTTACTCCTGTAAAGGTGTATGCTGTTTTACCAGTATAGGCAAGAATCTCACTACCTATTAGGAGCTTGGGTAATATAAGCATACTATGTGTTCCTAATCCAGCATCTGTATAAGCTATAGCAGTACCACCTGAAGATAATGCCAACCTAAATGTATTTGCATCTTCAAATTTAACATAATAATTGGTTGATATACTTAACCCAGTAGGAAGAGTATCTGTTGAAGAAACTGTAATCAAATCATTATCCTCTAATCCATGAGCATTACTTGTTATTAATAAACCTGCATCACTAGAAGCAGTAAATGTTTTTGTAGAAGGAGCAGGGAACACACTTGTATCTGTTACATTAATTACATTTGCTGTACCTGTTAAAACTGGTAATGCTTCCGTAAGTGTAGTTGTGTCCTGGTTGCGGTGCTCCATTTCTAGTTCCCATTCAACTACATTTGCAGTAACACCAGCATTAAATGTGTGTCCAATAGTTGCACCTGTTGCTGCAGTTGTTCCATAATAACTATTATATGGATCACTTATAGTAAAAGCTGAAGGAGTTGAAAGATATCCTTGACCAGGATTAATTACAGATGTTCCTGTTATTGCTCCTGTAGAACCATTAACTTCATATGTTGCTAAGAAAGCTTCATTTGTTGGTGTTCCACCTGTAGCTTTAATAAAGGTGGCACTAAAAGAATTACCTGTACCAGTACCTAAGCTGTTATTTGAGATAGCTATATTAGCACCGCCAGATGAAGTTGCTAGTAGAAATCTAGTGTCCTGGCCAAAATCATTAACATAATATGTAGTTTCTGCAGTTATTCCTTCAGGGAGAGTGGAACCACTTGGTGGTTTAAAAAATACTATCTCAGTATCAGGTGCAAGTCCACCTCCATAAGGATAAGCACCACCTCCCCAGCCATCTGTTCCTGAACGTACTTCACAGTTTACTAGAAGGTTGCCAGCACCGTCATCAGTAAATGATGTTACCCCTATATCTCCTGAAACAAAAGCAGCATCATTGTGAGTACCATAACCTGTACCTGCAGCAGTAACTGTAATACTTTGTATTTGCCCTGGTAGATGATCACTTGCATTTGTATCATTTATACCACGAACACATCCTGTTAAATCATTTGATGATGCACCTGTATAAGATATATACTCAGTCCCAAGCTTAATCACTCCTGATTCAGGCCACACTGATTCTATTGAAACATGAAAAGAATGTACTCCTGTACCATAGCCATCTAATAGAGAAGGGTTACCAGATAGATTTTCGTTAAAATGTATTTGGAAGTAATCGTCTGGATCTGGGTTGGATCCACCCGTAAGACTAATCCAATAATCTGTGTCTTCTGCTATTGGTGTTGAGCTTTGATTTGGTGTAGGAAATGTTCCAGTAGTACTTACTCTTATTTTATCTCCATGTGTAAGTCCATGAGCTACAGACTTGTAATAAATCCAAGTCGCTCCTGAGACTGATTCCCAAGTCTTTGTTATAGCATAGTTTAACTTAACTGTAGTAGCTGTAGTATTAAGATCTTCTGTCAATACAGATGTATATGCTACACCAGGAGAACTGTTCTCACTTACCTGATTCACCCTCCATGAACCATCAAGACTGGAAGGTGTTGCATTTAATAAGAAGTTTGAATTAGTAAATCCACTTAAACTACTTATATCATTATTGGTCTTAAGAAGATAATAAGGTGATACAGCACTCTTTCTTGAGAACCCATTAGTAACACTGTTAATACCTGATATGGTTGGAAAGTATCGAGTCTTTATAGTTTCCCCATCTACTACTGTAGTTGTAAATGGTAACACTGGCATAGGGATATCACTAAGGAACATAAACTCTGAAGAGTCACCTCCATAACGATAAAGTCTTATTGTATCAATATCTGTATCAGTAAATCTGAAGAAGGGTGCATTGAAATTAACCTGGATACAATCATCTGCACTGTCTAATGCAGTAATTCCCTTACTTGGCAGTGGTGATGGTGCACTCTCATGACCCCACTTATTAACAAAAGAAGCCCTGTAATAAAAATCTATATTAGGCCCATATCCATTATACATATTAGGAGCACCAATCAGGAACGAAGATATACCAATCTTTGAAGCATCAAATGCAGTACCAGCTATATCTGCCTGACCAAGCCTATATGCATCCTCCGGTTCTCTACCAAACTGAGGCACTACTTTAAATAAATTATCACTAAGTACATAAAATGACTGTCCAACATCTTGATAGCCTAAGAATGTTATCTTACTCTCACCTCCTGTATCACCTGCTGTAGGCAACAGTGTTTCAGATGCCTTAAAAAATACTATATCTCTATATACCTTACTCTTAAAAGGAATCTCTACAGGTGCAAGTGGGGTATGTGTATTGGTAATAGGAGGATCAAGATAGGAAAGATCAGCTATTACTGTACCTGTACCTGATGTAGTTAAAGGAAAACTTGTAGGAATCGGATACCACTTGAATGTATTTTCTGCAATCATTTTGTCTGCTTCATCATTGAGTCCAATAGTAGGAGTTCCTGTTCCAAACCAGTTTCCTGAATCCATCTTCCAGTCTATAGATAGATATCTTGGTATTCCATTATTGCCTGTTTCACCAATCCTGAAATCCACTACCTGTCCCCATGCTGAGGTTGTTGGAGTAAGAGTCTCGTAACTATTAGCAAAAAATACCCATGAACCTATTATGTCGGATTCATAAAAAGGTGTAGCATACTGGATGTCCCATCCATCTTTAGAATCACTGTCAATTCCCCAGATCTTAGTGTTATCAAACCCTATAGGTTTTTTAAAATCATAACTTAAGAGTGAACTCTCCGGCCCAGTACTTGATGTCTTCACTAACTTCCAGTAACCACCAATCTTTGCACATACATAGACAGCATTTGATGAATCAACAAATGTTCTGGCATCTGTTATATTACCTGTCAACCCTAATCCATCCGATAATGTAGGATTAGCTTTAACATATGGTTTTGTTAAAAGATCCGGGGTAAAAATTGTTATACCTTTATCATCAAAATGAGTAAGATAATCCTTATCAACATAATAACCGCCATTAAGACTTAAAAGAACAGATTCAGCAGATACATCTGCACCACTCCCCTTCTGTGAAAAAAGTTTTCTAACCTTAGTTCCCTTAGTATAAAAGATTCTAGGAGCACTCCCAACCACAGCATCTACAGCCCTAACATCTTGACCTATCCAGGGGATACCCCTATGAGTATAGTTAACTTCAGAACCAGTTTCTATTTTTGGAGCACCAGACAACCTTACTTCTATTATTTCTCCTGTTCTGGTATCACCATCATAACTCCCTCTGGTTGCATCATGACCAACTAAAACATGTGAGGATAGATCACTTTGTATAACAGAACAAACTGGGCCGGGTGCATCACTTGCATCAAAATTATAAGGAGAGTCTATAAAACTACTGATAACAGGATAACAATCTTCATCAAGGTACTTACCTGTTCCCAAAGAATCGGGATTAGGTGGAGAAATCTTAAGACTAACACCTTCATTTATCTCTAGTATTTTAGCAGTTAAATGTTTCTGCTGTTCTGTAATAGCAGACCACCTGTCGTCTTTCTCTTTTCTGACACTACCCCTGAGATTAAGATGCAGACTCTGATTAGTACCATTCTGTCCTATCCTAATGGAGTCTCCTACACGAAAATTCTTATGCTTGGCTTCTGCAAATTCAATAGTATTCTCTTTTGTAATCCTAGCTTTTGTCCATAACTTTGATACACTAAAACCTCCTTGCTGTGTTACATCACCATCTCGTACATATGAACACAACCTATGCATTTTACCAGGCACATTAGGACTTGCTATATTGTTAGTACCTAGTTGACTGATAGCTTTTGTTTTAGAATTAAAGCTATACAAATTTCTAGTCCATGAACCAGCCTGACCACCATAAGCATGAGTACCATTATTAGTAATCCAACTTCCAGATATATCCCAGTACCATGTTCTAGCATTCCAATGCGTCCATCCGTATTTCCCGGATTCGTCATGGGAGGGAAATTCATTTAATGCATAACTAGAGTATTCTCTTTTATTCTGGAAACTTCCACCAGTATCACCTGTAGGAGCAGTATAACTCCACTTGATTTTATTGTTATAGCTGTTAATTGATGGAAAAACTAATTCAATATCTATATAGTCCTGATAATAAATGACATTATTATACACAAATTCGAAATCCCTCTCCCACTTCCTCCAGTATGATCTCAAATTTCTAGTAGCATGAACTTCAGCAATGGATGTAGAAGCATCTTGACCACTACCAAGAGCTTTCGGTAATACCATTATCTCTGGATACTTAACACCTACATATTTAATACGAACCCATGTATCATTTTTAGCAAAGACTACAGCATATTTAAACCCATAAGGGACATCTCCTAGTGCCTCAAGCTCTTCCCCAATCTTCGGACTAGACCATCTGTTACCAGTTCCTGGGTTACTGTTTTTTGAGAGATCAGTAGTTAACTTACCAGTTGGAACTATCCATTCTTTAAAGACATTTTCATTCTGATCAGTCCATACTTCAATATCATCATCAGTCTCAGTATAATTACCTGTTCCATTAGATTCAGAATCACTTTTGGGCATACCATCTCTAAGAAGAACAACAAAACATCCACCGCTTCCACTCGGCATCCTCAGCCATCTCTCTTTATCACTATCTGTGTATTCTGAAGGAACAGTATTTGCTGTAGTTATTCTTTGTGAGAAAGATATTATACCGCTACCATCAATATCAACTCCTGTTATCTCAGTAGATGATGCACCTGATTCAAAATCACCACCTGCATTAGTCCCAAATCCTTCTGATCCTGCATCACCACCATCACTATGATTAGTAGTTTCTATAGTATCAAATTTAGAACCTGACATTGACACATTATCAAGTTGAACACTATCTATAAATTGATTGTCCCAACAAACAAAATAACCACCTTTAAAAAAGTGTCCCCCAGAATTGTGAGGACATGCCGGGGAACTAATATTTGAACTTGTAAACTCTCCTGTAGTACTATTATAAGCCCTTGTTACAACAGTAAAATTAGTACCTGACTTCTCAATCCAATATGCTTGACTACCATAATAATATATATCATCTATAACAGTCGTAGAATCTGCCTTGTATGTCTCAAGAGATTGAGCAGAAGAATCAGCATCGGGTGCTTTATCTACTACACCGAGAACAGTCTCAGAGATCTTAAGTAAGTGAGAGCCTTCTGCAGGACGTTCTCCTCTTGTACCTTCAGATACTACTGTACCTGATATCACTGCTGCAGGTGGGAGTGGAGGCCCAAGACTCCTAGATATATTAACATCATCTTTTATTATCTCTTCAAACTGTGGTCTCTCATCATTATAAGTCTTGACAACACCTATACCTGATTCTTCAAATGATACTGCCTTTGAGTCTGTAATCCATTCACCACGATAATAATAATGACCACCAGAAATAGGAGCCGTTCCTTCACCTGGCTCAAGAGCAAAACCCTTGAGATTTATGTCAAGAGATTCTTCCCCTTGGTCATCACGAAGGTTCTGTGGGTCTATTTCATTAGATAATCCACCTGTAAATTGTCTGAGAACAGTCCTAGCCATTATCCTTATCCTTTATTCCATGAATATTTTGTTCATCATCCAGCTTACTTAATACATAACTTCGCCATTGCTCTTTCTGCTTCTGGCTTTTCTTTATTTCAATATCTTTTTCCATTGTAATATATTTATCTATTACTTTATCCCCATCAAACACCTCAACCTCACATGCAAATCGTTTTGCAATGCCAAGCCTCATTAGTATTGCCTTAGTTCAGGTTTGATATTACAAACCCTTATGAGCCTCATACCCATTGCCTTGGTTTGATTATCACTTAATTTATTAATGTCATTATGTGAATGGCTCATTCTCATCTGGTCAAGATAACAATCACACATCTTTGCTACGTGTATTTCTGGGGTATACGGAGCCTTCATCCTGAAGTTCGTCACACAATACGCCCACATTGATCGGAGTTCCTGTGCCGGGTAGTCTCCATGAAACTTTGGCTTCGTCTGTATAGTTGATTGACAACCCAAAGTCAGGAATAAAATCACACTCAATATCACTGTCTTCAAGTTCGAATTTAATTTTTGGCTGCATTTTATGCATAGCTCCATAAATTAGCCTTACCTGATTTTCTTATTTTAGTATCAACATGAACATACCTGGAATTACCCCTCTGCTGTATACCTACTGAGAATCCCATCTCTATTGCCTTCTGTATTACAATCCTGGCCTTGTCCCTGTCTACTCGTAAATCTGCACCTTCCCCTGTTAGATGAGCACTACCAATGTGCCCTTTACAATCAATATTTTTTTGAGCACAACGGAAACCTGAATTCACTGGCAGAGCAAAACCACATGAATCCCTGAGTTCCTGGAGCTTCATCATAAAGTGTTCATTCATATCAGATACACCTCCACAATGAGCACAGTTCTTACATGCCATCTCGTCAAAGGTAAATGATTGTATTACGTTTTTAAAATTCCACATAGTTATCCACCCTAATATAAATTTACAAAATGTCCTTCGGAATAAAATGTTACCCTGGGAGCCGAATCAGGTAATACTTTTTTCATAAGCCGCCAGTATCTTATCGTCCACATCATTCTCCGTAGATTCAACCAAACGTCTTAAAAGTATTAGTATCACCTGTTTGAGAAGCTGCTCAGAGAGCATACTCATACACATTGTCTTAACTGCACCGCCAATTAATGGGGCTAGTAGTCCTACCATAATTCTCCTTTGTTAACATTCTATGTTTCTATGTGGCATAAATGTATCCACACATTGATATGTACCTGGGAAGGTACTTGATCCACGATCCAGCCAATACCCAAACTTAGATGGATATTTAACTGTACTCGTTGAACAACTTGCTAAGATTAATACAAACATAAATAAAAAATACTTCATTCAAAAGTGTGTCTTTAATATTCTATCTATTTTAGAGTGAAGGTCATGATGAGAACTTATAAGAAATTCTAGTTTCTGAGTGTGGGCAACCAATGTCTCCTGAATCTTAGTAACTTGGTATT
>VTLG01001718.1_pt1 | contig 61699 bp, 81 predicted proteins | sample 4694571 | NCBI WGS metagenome assembly VTLG01 (sample SAMN12604809, study PRJNA352737) | marine metagenome | biome: ENVO:00000447; feature: ENVO:00000209|ENVO:00000569|ENVO:01000036; material: ENVO:00002151; isolation source: viral sequences binned using virsorter ...
TAGGATTTACATGTTGGACTGATTTTGATAACATGCCGGCTGATTATAAAGGTAGAACAGAGATTGATCATATTGATGGCAATCCTCATCATAATGATCTTTCTAATCTAGATGAACTTTGTCATTATTGTCATCGTTATAAAAGTCAATTAAATGGCGATCACAATAGTTGGAAAGTAACATCACCCACACGTTATAAATAAAAACGGAGATAACATGGCTACAAAAAGTAATTTGCTTAAAAAAGTACCGAAGAAGAAAAAACGGGTTACAATGGTAGAGGCAGACGAACAATATACAGGAGCCGAGCAAGAATTTGTAGGCGAAATACTTACCAGAGATCAAATTCAACACGGATTCAATTATTATGGTTACCACAAAGGTGTCAAAGATGCTAAGGCATTTATTGCAGATTATCTAATTGCTGAAAATAGAAAAGATGAAGCAAAGCAAGTCAAAGCATGTCCGGATGTGTTTATTATTACTACATATGGATGGATTGCACGAATGAAAACTAGAGGTGCAATATTTGATGTAGAAATGAATGTAGACGAAAGACTTGAGCAACATATTCAATATCTTTGTAAACAAGGTAGTATTAAAAAAGAAGTTGTTGCAGAAAAGAAAGAACAACGAGCCGCTGGTCCTACTATACAAGATAGGATTAAAGAACAATCAGGGGAAATGGACGGACAATTTCAAGAATGGGTTGACTTATATGTAGGCAGTCCTAACTTGTTTAATCCTGTTATTATAGATCCTTATGCACATTTACAAACCAGTAATTGTACACAAGCCCATGCAAGGCGTATTAAAAAGGATTGGGAATTAGAACTTAAAGAATTTAGCGAAGCAGTAAAAGGTGTAGACGAAGATCTTACTGAAGGATATAAACATTTGCTTAAACATAAGCGAATGGAAGGGCTTATTGAACTTGTAACTAGGTTCATTGATGCCTGCGAAGTTATTATCGGCGAATCAAAAGCAACACGAAAACAACGTAAGAAAAAGCCGGTAAGTGTTGATAAACAAGTTGCTAAACTCAAATTTAAACAAACAGATGCTGGATTGGGAATTACTAGCGTTAATCCTACTAACATTATTGGTGCTACTATGGCAGTTGTTTACCAGTGTAAGTATCGTAAACTTGGTGTTTATGTAGCAGATGATGAAAGAGGTTTTAAGGTTAAAGGAACTACAATACTTAATTTTAGTGAGAAAAATTCTACTAAAAAGACTCTCCGGAAGCCTAAAGAGCAATTAGGTTTTGCTAAAAAGGCAACTAAACATAAGTTTGGTAAATGGTTTGAAGCAGAGGTTAAAACCACAGAAACTAAACTTACTGGCCGCTTTTCCGACGATACAGTCATCCTACAAGTCTTTAAGTAACACTCCGGTCTCCGAATAAATACTATACGGAGACCAGAGTTATGGCAAAGACCCGACAAGAACTTTCAAAAGAAATAGAATTATCCCTCGGTGGGGGGATGATTGATGTTGAGCTAGATCCTGAACATTATAATTTAGCAATAGACAAAGCATTAGCAAAATATAGACAACGTAGTGCTAGAGCTACAGAAGAATCTTTTATTGCGATTACTCTTACGTTGGAACAACAAGAATACGTTTTACCTACAGAAGTAATAGAAGTTAAAGATATATATAGACGACAAACTGGATCTTTTGGTTCAGGTGTAGGAGCAGATATAGAACCGTTTGAAGCGGCATATCTTAATACCTATATGTTACATTCGGGTAGAGCAGGTGGATTAGCAACATTTGAAGCATATCATGAAATGCGAGAGCATTTAGGGCGAATGTTCGGATCTGAATATCTATTTACATGGAAGCCTTGGAATAATACATTGTTTATTCATAGAAAAGTTAAGTCAGATGATGATGTATTTGTACATTGTTATAACTATAAACCAGAATCAATTCTTATTGCAGATACCTATTCTGCATCATGGATAAGAGAATGGTCAATATCAGAATCTAAAATGATGTTGGCAGAAGCTCGAGGTAAATTTGTAACTATTGCTGGTCCACAAGGCGGCACAGCTCTTAATGCAGAAACATTAAGACAAGATGCAACTCAAAGTTTTCAAGCACTAGAGGAAGAACTAAAAACATATGTAGACGGTGGTGATCCTCTAGGTTTCGTTATAGGATAAAATGGAAGAACAAGATAATGAATTGCAAGTCATAGAAGATAGTTATGACATGGCAACCACGGTATCTAATGATGGATATTCTCAATCATTTATTTTAGAGTATCCTGAATTTTTTGATGCCGATTTTTGCCAAACAATTATAGATAAATTTAATATATTAGATAAGGAAGGATTTTCGGATATATCTTCAGCAGGTGCTCGAAGTAAACCTACAATAGATGCTCAACTTTTTAGATCTAAAGGTAAACATGTATGGCTTAATCATGTTGCAAGAGGACTAGATTTAAATCATGTAGTACATACAACAAATGAAACACACTTCTTTTTTGAACAATTAAAAACCGCTGTTAAAATTTATAAATCAAAATTTAGAGTAGGATTAGGAGTGCCTCTTACTTGCAATGATATGAAAGTACAATGTGTTAAAGCAGGTGGAGGATTTCATGCATGGCATTCTGAATGGAGCAAAGAATCTAACTCAAGAATACTTGTATACCAATTATATCTAAACACATTACCTGAAGGTGAAGGTGAAACTGAATTTTTAAATCAAGGAATTCGTTGCAAACCAGAAGCAGGTAAATTACTTATATGGCCAGCAGGATGGACCCATGTTCATCGAGGAAATCCTAATTATACTACTGATAAGTATATTATAACAGGTTGGTTACATGTAAACGACACAACATTACTTTATAACATCGAATGAGCAATTTACGAGAATTAACATTAAAAGAACACAAATTTGCTGAACAGCAAGATTTTGCCAATCTAATGATGAGCGGTAAAATAGAAAATCATGTATATTTCAATTACTTAATGAATCAACATTCTGTATATGGTGTATTAGAGAATACATATTATAATTTGCCTGATCTTCGATTAGCACGAGCAGACGCAATAAATGCAGATATGGAAGAAATAAAATTAATGGGACCTATACCCATGTCATGTTACGATTTAATGCCAAGTACCGAAGAATATATAGAGTATGTAAGAGAACACATACATACAGAAAAGCAATACTTAGCTCACATTTATGTTCGCTATTTAGGTGATTTACGGGGCGGACAAATGATAGCAAGAAAAATACCTGGTTCGGGCAAGTACTATAAATTTGAAGAACCAAAAGTATTAGCAGAATCAATTTATACTAAATTAGACGATAGCATGGCAGACGAAGCAAAAATAGTATTTGAATTTGCTACAAAACAATTTCAAGAATTATATGCAGGACATTTTCAAAACTCTAAAAAAGTGTGAGGAAAATTTACTTAAACAATTAACAGATACAGGAACGCCTGTTCCAGATCACCATGAATGGCCATGGCGAAACTTTGTTTTTGAATCTAAATTTTATCGTAGAGCCCACCTAGATGCCGTAGAAACTGACAAGTTATACATGTTTCATTTGTGTATCTTTCCTCAAGTATATAATCCTGCTCCTATATATGGTGTTGATGTTATTGCTGGCAAAAATATTGTTAGCGGTGCATTTCACGATTTTAGTAAAGCAGGAAACGATAATCATCCTATGATGCAATGGTTTGCAGAAAAAGTAAAACCATATAATTGGACTAGCACACGAGAATTACCAGAATGGGCACAAAATATTTTTAGTCCTAGTATGATAGCAGTAAGTAGGAGTAAAGAACCCCAAGACTATACAAACTTTTGTGATTTAGCAGTTGAAAATTTAGAATACTATCTTACTGAACTAGATAAATGTAATGCATATGAGTTAGATAATAGCCAACATTTTACAGTTAAAAATCAAAATTGGTATTGTAAAAATCAAAAAGAAAATCCCCACACACCAAGAGTAATGAGTAATTTTTGCGACGACGAAGAAACAGTTCGCAAGTTTATCCATGAATGTTTATTTCCGGAGATATAATGGACTTCATATACCCTTTTCAACCTCCTGCATTATTGCATGATACAATTAGTAAAGAGTTATTAGATAATACTAATAAAATGTGTGATGATTTATTACCTGATAAAGAAGAATTAGAAGCAACATCACAATTAATAGATACAATTTATCATGGCTATGCAACTAATGTTAAAAATCCAGGACACGAATTAAGAGACAAAATATTTACATTATCATATAATTATATTAAATCATTTGAACACTCTACTCATACAAATATTTTTGATGATGACAAACATAGATTAGCGATTACTAAAATGTGGTTTTTAGAATTAGATGATAAAGATTATTTACAAGCTCATCATCATGGAGGAAGTAATATTTTTTCTGGTGTTATATATTTAAAGGTACCAGAATCGTTAAACCAAAACTATGATACAGAATTTCCTAAGAATTGGGTACGAAGAGGCAAAACACCATATGCAAATGGTTGTATAGAATTTATGTATAATCCTCAGGTAATACCCGAAAAATTAATTTATTCAGATACATTTATAATACGGCCCGAAGAACGCCACTTGTATTTGTGGCCTGCATGGTTATACCATACTGTTTACCCTTATTATGGTTCAGAAGATCGTCGATCTTTATCATTTAACGTAGCAATCGCCCCCTTATAACCACCTGGTTTTACTGATATCACGATAAATAATTTAAATAATGAAATTAGTCATTAAAAGTGAGGAATTAATATGGCAACTTTAGTATCACCGGGTGTTGCGGTTTCTGTTATAGACGAAAGTTTTTACGGGACGGCAGGTGCAGGAACTGTTCCTTTGATTGTATGTGCTACAGGACAAGATAAAGCTCATGTAAGTGGAACAGGGTATGCGGCTGGAACCATTAAGTCTATGGCTGGAAAACCCCAACTAATCACAAGTCAACGAGAACTTGTACAAACTTTTGGAACACCGTACTTTAGATCAGTATCAGGTACAGCATCAAATGGAGACGAAGTAAATGAATATGGTTTACTTGCGGCCTATAGTTATTTGGGTGCGGCAAATAGGGCATATGTTGTAAGAGCAGATGTAAATACAACTCAATTATTACCAGTAACTACTGAACCTACAGGACCTCCTGCAAATGGAGCAATTTGGTGGGATACTGCTAATTCAGAATATGGATTATTTCAATATTCATCGGCTCAAGGAGCATGGGTTAAGCAAACAGTAACACCATTTACTGAGGCACAGATGACCACAAATACACCAACTGCAAGTGCAGGCGGAGCGTCAACTGGCGATTTTAGAATTGCCGTTGTAAATGCATCAGGTAAAGCATTAGGAACAGATGTTGCTGATGCTGGAATTTATGAATGGGATGGATCGGCTTGGCAAGCAGTTAGTGATGCTAATAAAACAAATTTATCTGCAACAGCAGTTACAGTAGGGCCTTCGTCAGCTCAACCTGCAAGTCCGGCAAACAAAGATGTATGGTTTAAAACATCTTCAGATGGTCAAGGCGCAAGTCTTGTTGTTAAGAGTTATAATTCCTCGACAACTTCGTTTGATACTAAATCAGTTAAATTTTATAAAGATGATGCTACTGCGGCACAACCAGGTAATTTTGATTCGGGTCGCCCTGCTGATATTATTGTTACATCATTAGATAGTGACAAACTTTATCCAGGATCAGCATCGGCGGCAACCACATCATTAGTAATTTTAGATGGAGGTTCAGGTTATACTGTGGCACCAACTCTTACTGTAACAGGTGGCGGTGGTTCATCGGCTACACTTGAAGGAGTACTAACAGGCGGAGTAGTAACAGATGTTGTTGTTACAGCAGTAGGTTCCAGTTATACTTCAAATCCGACAATAGTAGCAACAGGCGGAATTAATCCACCTGCAGGTTCACTTTATGCAGTTGAAGATACTACTACTGATGTAGCCGAAATTGCATTGAAACGATTTGATGGTACTTCTGCTACTTCAACAGCGGTTGCAGATGCAACAAGTACATATGCCGCGGCAAATGAAATGGAAGCGAGTGCAACAGAAATTGCAGGCGCAGTCGTAGACGGTACATATTGGTATGATACATCAACTTCATTAGATTTGTATAAAAATACAGGTGGTGTTTGGATACCAGCAACAATTGAAGCATATAGTACAACAGCACCTGCATCACCAAGCAATGGAGATATTTGGGTTGACACTAACGATTTAGATAATTATCCATTAATTAAAGTTTATGCTTCGGCAACTACTACATGGGATGCAAAAGATAATACAGATCAATCTACTGCAAATGGAGTTGTATTTGCAGATCTAACTGCAACGGCGGCAGATGCTTCTTATAATAGTGGTGCTACAAGATTACCTAATGCCCCTAATGGAGCATTATATCCAGAAGGTATGTTATGTGTTAATATGGCACATTCAACATATCAAGTAAGAAAATATGTTGCATCAGAAACAACAACTCATAAGTGGCGTACAGCGGCTGGTAATAAAGCAAATGGCGCAGGATACTTTGGAAGAAAATCACAAAGAGCAACCGTTGTTAAAGGAATGCAAGCGGCGATTACTACAAATGATGATTTACGTGGTGATAGTACAGTAATTACATTACTTTCGGCTCCTGGTTATCCAGAATGTGCCGATGAATTATTAGCATTAAATGTAGATAGAAAAGAAACTGCATTCTGTATTATAGATACTCCATTTAGGCTTGCTCCAAATGGTGTTACAGCATGGCAAGCAGGAACAAGTGCTACAGAAAACGGTGAAGATGGGTTAATAACATCTACATCACAAGCGGCTGTTTATTATCCAAGTGGATTAGCAACAAACACCGATGGTACATCGGTTGTAGTTCCGCCATCACATATGGCATTAAGAACTATTGCTTATAATGACTCCGTTGCTTATCCTTGGTTTGCACCAGCAGGATTAACAAGAGGCGGAATAACTAATGCAACTAATGTTGGTTACATAGATAGCGAAGGTGAATTTGTTGCTACCGCACTTAACCAAGGACAACGTGATACCTTATATACAGCAAAAGTTAATCCTATTACAAATTTCCCAGGACAAGGATTATTTGTATATGGACAAAAAACATTGTATGCGGCATCAAGTGCATTAGATAGAATTAATGTTGCAAGATTGGTAGCATATATAAGAGATGGATTAGATCCTCTTGCTAGGCCTTTTGCTTTCGAACCAAATGACGAAGCAACAAGGGCGGCGGCTCAAGATGCTGTAGAACGATTCTTGGGAGACATAATGGCAAAACGTGGTGTATATGATTTTGCTGTAGTCTGCGATTCAACTAATAATACAGCGGCCAGAATTGATAAAAATGAAATGTGGATTGATGTTGCTATAGAACCAACAAAAGCCGCAGAATTTATTTACATTCCAGTTAGAATTGTAAATACTGGCACATTATAAGGTTTTAAATTAAAGGTAGTGGTATTTTGCCACTACCTTTTTTCATGGTTAAAATTTCTGAGAAATCTTATAAATACATATAATAAAGAACGCGGCATAGGAGATAATTTAATGGCGAATTTAACAAAATATGGAGTACCAATAGGCGGTGCCAGCTCGACTACTCCTTTATTAATGCCTAAATTACAATATAGATTTAGGGTGACATTTAAACAACTTGGCGGAGTTGCTACAGCAGATACAGTAACCCATCAGGTAGTTAGTGTAACACGACCTACATTGACACATGAAGAGGTAACATTAGATGTTTATAATTCTCGAATTTATTTGGCAGGTAAACACACTTGGGAACCTATTACACTTGTAATTAGAGACGACATAAGCAATAATGTAATAACAGCAGTCGACCAACAAATGCAAAATCAAATTGATCACCATAATCAATCTGCGCCTATTGCCGGTGCTCAGTATAAATTTTCTACTGTAATAGATACCTTAGATGGAAACAATGATGAAGGATCAGGTCCTTCATTGTTAGATAGCTGGTCATTAGGAGGTTGTTGGATTACTTCAACCGCATATAATGAATCAAATTATGCAACAAGTGATGCAATGACTATTAATTTAACCATACGATACGATAATGCTATTCATATGGATAATACTGGCGCAACTAAGATAGCAGGACAATCTATTAATAGTAGTGTAGCAGACTATACAGGTGCTACTGCTGGTTCATAATCATAAAAGGTCGGTATAATGGCATACTTTGGCAGAATCCTTCGTAATTATGCCGATCATTCTTTTGGCACAATTACTGAATACGGTAGACAACTCAATGAGATCCCTCGATCAAAACATGCGTTTGTTGTAGAGTTTTATACTACAAGGAACACAGGTAATAAACCTTGGCGTGATATGCTTAAAGGCTTATCTGAAATAGTTCAATCATGCGATTTGCCTAGTTTTGCTTTTGACACTCAAACATTAAATCAGTATAATAGAAAACGAATAATTCAAACAAAAGTAAATTGGAATCCAATTAATATAAGGTTTTATGATACTAGAGATAATAAATTTCAAAAAGTAATGGAAGAATATTTTAAATGGTATTATAAAGATGGTAGGGAAGCAAGTACAAAATTTGGTGTCGGCGGATTTGTTCCAGATGTAGTAGATATGAATCCTGCTATAGATAATTTTGGTTTTCAACCACCTTTTTCAGGAAAAAGTAGAGCAACAGAAAAGAAATTTGTTACAGAAACTCCATTCGGTGAAGCATCAAGTGGTCCTATTGGTCCAGAACCAGGTGCACCTCCTGCTCGTACTAGTGATGAACCTGCTATTAGTTTTGAAAAATATTTTTTTAGTAAAATTGTTATTACAAGAATGTCGGGAGGTAGGCAAGATCCTATAAAATCTCCTATAATATTATTTAATCCTACGATAACAAATATTCAACATGATACTTTAGATTATAGTACATCACAACCTGTTTCATGGAATGTTACATTTGCATACGAAGGAGTAAAACATAGTCAACAAGATTCTGCACCAGCAGGAGGACCTGATTGGATTTCACGGGGCGTAGATGCCGCAGGTGAATGGTATGATTCATGGGGTTCTCAATCAGCAAGTGATAAAACCCAAGGAGTCGATGAAAGCGGAAATGCATATGTTAGTAGAGCTATGGAAGAAGAAGATGGACCAGGAGCGGCGTAATGGCATATGGAGCATCAGTAAATAGTACAGCAGTTTCTGTAAAAACAGAATCTGCATCTACAACTACAGATAAAAACAGTTCACTTGGTGTTCAAGATGCTATTGAATTACGACGTAGATTAGGTAAAGTAAAAGAATACTTTGATCAACGACTATTAGGTAATACAATAACTCCATATTTCCAATTTAATCCACAAGAATATGATTTAATTTATGGCGAACTTACATCTAGAAACGTAAGTAAATTGGCGGCAGAAGTTTTTGCATACGAAATATTAGCATTATCTAAATGGTATAATGAAAAATATGATAAAATATTACCTGCTGTGGTAAGTGGAAAATTAACATTAACTACTGATATGTTAGCACGATTAAATTTTACTAGACCTTCAAATAACAAATTAGGAGTTACATCTAATATACCTACCGCAGGAATACTAAAAGAACAGGTAGATTAATGGGCCGTAAAGTAAAATTTAAACAAGGATATTTTCAGCCAAAAAATCCTAATAAATACAGAGGAAAGCATGTTCCTATTTACAGATCAGGATGGGAACTAGCATTCATGAAATTATGTGATGGTCATCCTAATGTAGAATGTTGGGCATCAGAAAGTCACGCGATACCTTATCGTAATCCGTTTACTGGTAAATTAACAAAATACATACCTGATTTTTTATTATCTTACGCAGACAAAACTGGTAAAAAACATATAGAACTAGTAGAAGTTAAACCTAGTAAGCAAGCAGGCCTTACTGAATCTAGAAGTAGGAAAGACAAGGCCGCAGTTGTGTTAAATAAAGCAAAATGGTCGGCGGCACAAGAATGGTGTAAACGCCGAGGAATTAAATTTAGAATAGTAACCGAAAACGAAATATACCACAAACCATAACATGCCTAATTGGACAGACAAAGTCAAACAAATCTGGAATTCTACCAAAGACATAGACGACAATATAGAAGATTTAATCAAAGCATCTATAAAACGAACCGTAATAGCTGAACAAACAGATTTTGATCCATGGGATCCTCGATTACAAAAACCAGAAGATTTTAGTGGAGAAACCAACGTTGAAACTAGAAGACCTCCTAATTTAGCAATAATTAAAAAATACACCCACGAAGGTGAAGAAGTAGAATGGCGAGCAGATCATAATAATTATGGTTTTCGTTGTGAAGATATTAAGGAAAAAACAGATAATGATTTAGTAATAGTTTCATTAGGTTGTAGTTTTACATATGGTGCAGGAGTACATGTTGAAGATAGATGGTCGGATGTATTTTGTAGAAAAGTGCAAGAAACAACAAAATTAAAAGTACGAAATTATAATTTAGCATTAGAAGGGCATAGTAATGATTATTGTGCTAGAATGGTTTTTAAAACTATAGAAAATTTAAAACCTGATTTGTATTGTTTTTTATTTACGTATAGAAATAGAATGGAATGGGTAACCAGTGAAGCACAAAAAGTAACAAATGTAATTCCTGGACACGATGATGTATTTGTTAATGTTATGAATGATGGTATAGCAATGTATAATTTTCAGAAAAATTATGCATTAATAAATGCCTTGTGTAATTTACATAAAGTACCTTTTTTATTTGGTACAGTAGATCCTAGAATACATAATGTTGTAGAACATATGCCTCATTATGTAGGGAAATTTAATAGAGATATAAAAGGTATAGATGGCGAACATCCTGGTGTAGAAAAACAACATGATTTAGGAGAACGTTTTTTTAATAAGTATAAAGAGCTACTATGACTAAAAAACTAGAAGAAACATTTAATTTACCAGATATTGGAGATATTGCTCCCGAGGATCAGTTAGATGAAGTACATGATCCGTCGGGAGAAATAGCCCCGCCTCTTGATATGATTCAAACAAAAGAAGCATTATCATTGGCAGAAAAAATAGACAATGCATTACCAGAAGTAAAAGACATAAACACAAGTGACGGCGACATGGATCGTTATGCAGATAAAGCAGAAAAAGCATTTGAAGATTTAATGGATCTTGGATTTAATGTAGAAGATAGAAACGCTGGTCATGTTTTTAGTGCCGCACAAACTATGTTAAAGAACGCAATAGAAGCAAAAAATGCTAAAGCAGATAGAAAATTACGAGCAATTGAATTGCAACTTAAAAAGATGCGATTAGATCAAAACGATCAAAAAAATGTAGGATACGTTACTAATGACGTTATAGATGCTGATTATGTGGTCAGTGATCGAAATTCTCTTATAAATGAGCTAACTAAAAAGCTAATTAATGATAAATAAAATAATAGTAAGGAGTTACCATGGATACACCTAAATATGAAAATGCTCATAAAACATCCGCTGATATGCTCAGACAATATCAAGATATGATTCTTGAAAATCAGGAAGAGCAAATCGACGAAACAGAAGAGCAAGTTGAAGAAGCTCAAGAAGAGCAAATCGAAGAAACAAAAGACGAAGTAAAAGAAGAAGAAGTTGACGAATCTACAGAAGAATCAGTTGAAGAAGCAAAAGATGAAGAAGTAGATGAGTCAAAAGAAGAAGTTGAAGAAACTGTAACACAAGCATCAGTTATTCCGTCAACTCAAACACTTCGAGCTTATCAAGATATGATTAAAGAAATGTCGGCTGAACCAGTTGAAGAAGCAAAAGATGAAGAAGTCGATGAGTCAAAAGAAGAAGTAGAAGAAGCAAAAGACGAAGATCAAGACGATAAGGAATAAAGCATGAAAGCATTTGATCAATACTTAGCTGAAGCAGAAAAAGAATTTGCTTTTAGGCTAAGAGTAGCAACAGACCTTGAAGAAGGTGTAATGGATAAGATAGAAAATAGATTAAAAAAATACGAAGCATTTTCTATATCAACTCCGAAGAAAACAATGTTTCAGGCATCACCCCCAGGATTTTCTCATATTCCGGGTGCAGAATTAAACATTGTGGATTTTAAAACACGCCAGGCAGTAGCCCCACATGTATTACAACAAGATATTATTGAGGCTTCAAATTTACCCGAATCACATGTACGAGTAAATGGTGCCAACGAACCTTTAATTGAAGAAACACCAGAAGGAAGCGATCAAACTGATGAAAATGCTAAATCATTATTAGAAGAACCGTATGAAGAAACAGATAATTCACATGCATATGGTCCAAAATTAATTGGTAACTTACTAGGTGATCTTGCAAAAGTATCACGCAAAAATGAATTTGCAGGATCTGTATCAGCAGGTAAACCTGTAGAAGCAAAAGAAGACGGCACTAAAAGCCCAATAGGAAGTTAAAATGGAAGTAGCACCACAAGAATTAGCACAATTATTAAAATTAGCAGGTGTAGGCGCAGATCCTGAACCTGATATGCCAGAACCAGAAATGGATTCAGAGCCTGAAGTTAGTGTAATGGCAATTCCATCCGATGATGGAGCACCGATAGGTGGCGGATGTGGTGCACCTGACGCAGAACATGATCATCCACATGATCATCCACATGATCATGATGATATGCGTAGTATAATTGATATGTTACAAAGTTCAGGAGACGAACCAATTGAAGAATCTCCTCCAAAAGATGATTATGAAAATGCTTCCAAAGAATTTACAGGACATCCAGTAGATGTAGTTGGCACGTATGATCAATATTCATATGAACCTGCAAAGAATAGCGGTATGCAACGTAGAACAAATAGTTATGGTGACAACCCACTTCGTGAAGAAGATTTAATTAAAGAATATACCGAATTTAAAAAGAAAAGTTTAGATGAAGCGCCTGACTGGTGGAACAGAATGTGGGGTAAGCCTACCGATGCTGAATTAAAAGCCGCAGAAACAGGCCCAATAGATAGAGAGCCTGGCGCCCAAAAGGGACAACGAAGTTTTCTGGACAGAGATTCGGCGGAATATAAAAAGAATATGGCGGCTAGACCTGGCAGTTTAACTAAACCAGTTCCAAAACAAGCAAATACAGCAAGTAGCGGTATACACGATGTAGAAGGTCCAGAAACTGCACTTCCTGGAGCACAAACAAGATCTAATAGACAAGTAGCGGCACGAAATGCAAAAACCAAATCAGTAGCAAGTGGAGGTATGAAGACTAATAATCAACAACGAACAGGTCCGGAAACATTTCAGAATAAGATAACTCCGCAACGTAAACCTACTGTTACAGGACCGGAAACATTTCAGAATAAGATAACTCCGCAACAAACAGGTCCAGAAACATTTCAGAATGTTATAACTCCACAAAATGTAGGTCAAACAGGACCGGAAACATTTCAGAATGTTATAAAACCACAATGTTATAACTCCACAAAATGTAGGTCAAACAGGACCGGAAACATTTCAGAATGTTATAAAACCACAACGAACAGGTCCAGAAACATTTCAGAATGTTATAACTCCACAAAACGTAGGCCAAACAGGTCCAGAAACATTTCAGAATGTTATAAAACCACAACAAACAGGTCCGGAAACATTTCAGAATGTTATAAAATCACAGCCGCAGAAGACTAAGTTTGCTGGTCCGGCAAGTCGACGTCAAACTACCGTTTCTAGCAAGTATGGCGATGGGATGGATAGGCTAAAAATTCTAGCAGGAATATGAACGGCAAATTTGATACGACCTTAGTAAAAAGGCCTCATCAATCTGAAAAATATACCACAGAGCAAATTGAAGAAATTAGCAAATGTATACAGGACCCTGTATATTTTATTGGTACCTATTGTAGTATTCAACATCCTGTTAAAGGTCGAGTTGATTTCCAATTATTTGACTACCAAAAAAGATTAATAGAAACATATAATGATTATAGATATGCAATAGCACTTCTTCCTAGACAAACAGGAAAGTCTACTGCGGCGGCGGCATACTTATTATGGTATGCAATGTATAAACCTGATTCTGTTATATTAATTGCGGCACACAAATACGCAGGTGCCCAAGAAATTATGCAAAGGTTACGTTATATATATGAAACATTACCTAACTTTGTACGGTCAGGATGTACAAGTTATAATAGAGGATCAATAGAATTTGAAAATGGATCACGTATAGTTTCACAAGCAACCACCGAAACTACTGGTCGAGGTATGAGTTTAACACTCATTTATTTAGACGAGTTTGCATATGTACAACCACGTATGGCGGAAGAGTTTTGGACAGCATTATCACCTACATTATCAACTGGTGGTAAATGTATTATAACAAGCACACCTAATCAAGATGATGATCAGTTTGCACGAATATGGAAAGATTCTGCAAATACAATAGATGAATTTGGCAACGAAAACGATGTAGGTAAAAATGGTTTTAAAAGTTTTACAGCTCATTGGAGTGAACATCCTGATAGAGATCAAGCCTGGGCAGATGAAGAACGAAATAAAATAGGTGAAGAAAAATTTAGGCGAGAACATTTATGCGAATTTATTACAGCAGACGAAACTTTAATTAACCCACTTAAACTAACAATATTAGAAACTAAACAACCTATACGTAAACAAGGGCAAATCCGTTGGTACAAACCTATTGAAAAAAATAAAATATACTTAGTAGGATTAGATCCTAGTTTAGGTACTGGAGGAGATAATTCTGCAATTGAAGTATTTGAATTACCTAGTTTAATACAAGTAGCAGAATGGCAACATAATAAAACCGCTATAGAAGGACAAATAAGAACATTACATGCTATAGTAGAAGAACTATATGGAGTAACACAAAATGAAGAAAGTGTATTTTGGTCAGTAGAAAATAATTCATTAGGTGAAGCCGCATTAGTAGTAATACGTGAAATGGGCGAAGATAAATTTCACGGTACATTTTTACATGAACCTAAACGTAGAGGTCATTCTAGAACGTATAGACATGGATTTACTACTACACAAAAATCAAAATTACAAGCATGTGCAAAGTACAAACATTACGTTGAAAACGATAAATTAATCATTAATAGTAGTAATTTATTGCGTGAAACAAAGAATTTTATAGCAAAAGGGCCTTCTTTTGCCGCAAAAGAGGGTGAAACTGACGATTTAGTATCGGCCGCATTATTAGTTATGCGAATGACTCAAGTAATGATAAGTTTTGATGAACGTACTTTTGATACGTTACGTGAAACGTTAGATGTAGAAGAAATTCTAACCCCCATGCCAATTGGCATAATCTAATAAATATATAAAATAATGGATGTAATCTTATGGCAGTAAATAGTGATATTGTTGCAAACGATTTATTTAAAACAATAAAAGGTTTTAACTTAAATGTTCAACTGTTTAATGAAGACGGAAAACGTGTAATTGATCCTGCCGAAGCAAGAAAATTTTATGCTACAGATAAAAAGTTTATGGTTACATATGAATCCGACGAGGATCCACAAAGCATAAAAGTTTATTTTGGTAAAAATTTTACACTTGACGAAGATAGCGATTTCAATTATAATAAGTTTATTAAACAAGTTAGAAATTTAGCTCAACGAAAAAATGCAATAGGATTTACAGTTAAAAATTATGGTAAAGAAATTCAGCCTAAGGATTTTGCATACCAAGCAATTAATAGGAACGCAGATATGGGAAACATAGCAGAAGGTTTATCGCCCGCATATGGGTCGAGTAAATCAAGTTATCAAACATTAGATAACGCAAAATTAGTTATACGGCATAACAAACCAATTGACGAGAATTCAAGAGGATCTCGTGCAAGAAATATTACTGCATTATTTGTAGAAAACGGTGCAGGTGAAAGATTTAAGTATCCTTACAATCATTTAGCGGCCGCTAGAGCAATGACAAGACATGTTGCAGAAGGCGGAACTCCGTATGATAATATAGGTTCATATATTACTAAGCTCTCAGAAGAAAGTTTAGGACTTACTAAATTTATGCGATATTCTAAATCAAATGGTTTAATGAACGAAGATACAGAACCTGTTATTAATGGTATTAAAACCAGATTAAACCAAGTAAGAGAGTCATTAAAGCGTATGTCTACCCATAGAGGCTATGCAAATGTAGTAGAAACATTAGGCGAAACTAAAAAAGAATTAGACGAAGAATTAGTAAATGAACTCAAAGACAAATTTACTGTTATTCGGTTTGATGAAGATATGGAATCAGTTCTTCCCTATGTCGCTAGAATAGTTTCAGAAATGAATAATGCAAGTAGAATTTCTGAAACATTTAGTGAGTTTAAAGAGGCAGTTAATACGGCAGGAGAAATTCAAGTACAAATGGTAGAAGCAGATCATCCAGAAAATCCTGCTAATTTGGTGTTTGATAATGTTACAAAAAAGAATCAGCATATAATTAATTTTATGGCTGAACATATTTTAGATGAGAATATTCAAACCCTAGTGAAACAAATAGCAATTGATTATCCAAGATATGACGTGCCAATGAAAAATGAATCATTAGCATTAGTGAAATCTATTATGGAAACCGGACAAACTCCGCAAACTGCACCTCAAGAACCTCCAATCGACGAAGCATTTATTGATGAAATTGATGAATCACTTAGTAAGTACACAACTACTGATATCTTTTTTGAAAAAGGCAATTCAGAATGGAATAAATGGTTAAATGACCCAAAGACTTATGGTAAAAAGGGTTATGTAACAAAAGGCGATATAAAAAAGAAAAAAGCATCTTTAAAGAAAAAACCAGTGGCATCACAAGGTATTTCCGATAGTTCCTCTGTTGAAGGAGGCCCAATGCCAGATAACTATGTTCCAACCCTTTATAAAAAATCAGTTCATAAGTTACAAGGAAAAGGTGTTCCTGAATCAGTCGGTGAAGCAGACGAAGCAGTTTTAAAACTAGCAGGGGTATACAAATGATTCCAGTTATTAAGAATGAAAATGATTTAAGAAAATTAGCAGGACTTCCTATCAAAGAAATGGGCGAAAGTTTAGATAATATTATTGCTAAACATAGGGAATCATTTGAATCTGTAATGCGGGGAGAATCTGCATTATACGATCATGATGAGTTCTTTGACGAATTATACGAATATTATGTTAATTCAGGTGAAATGCCATACGGTATTGCTAAAGCAAGAGACGGCGACCCAGATCAATGGATTCAAGAAGAACTAGATCGTGAATATGGTGATGACTTTGCTACTGACGATGTACCCGATTCAATGGATGGGGATTTTGATTCAGGCATGGCTTCAGCAGGCCTTGGTACAGACGAAGACTACGGCTACTATGGTGAAAGCAAAGAACCAAAGACATTCAAAGAACATTTACAAGCAGTTCAAGAAAAAAGTTAAAAAAGACTTGACTTTGATAAATAGATTTGTTATAATAAGTTCATGATGTTTGTCATGGACACTAGGCTAATAAAAGCAATAGAAGATTTAGGCACAAACATAGGCTAATATAGGAGAAATAATATGGCTACACTAGCAGAAATACGAGCAAAGCTCTTGGAAAAAGAGCAACGTACAGGCGGAGGTTATCAATCCGATAACGCAATTTACGCATTCTGGAACATCCCAGAAAATTCAACAGCAACTTTAAGATTTTTACCAGATTCAGATGAAACGAATACGTTCTTTTGGAAAGAGCGTCAAATGATTCGTTTGTCATTTCCTGGTATTAAAGGACAGGACGAGTCACGTAGTGTTACAGTCCAAGTTCCTTGTGTAGAAATGTGGGGCGATGCATGTCCAGTACATGCTGAAATTCGTCCTTGGTTTAAAGATCCAAGTCTCGAAGATGAAGGTCGTAAATATTGGAAAAAGCGATCTTATATTTTTCAAGGATTTGTTACTGACAATCCGATGAGCGATGATCAGCCACCAGAAAATCCAATTCGCAGGTTTATTATAAATCCGTCTATTTACAAAATTATTTCGGCGGCATTAATGGATCCTGACTTTCCGGAAATTCCAACTGATTTTGAAGCAGGAACTGACTTTAAACTTACAAAAACACAAAAAGGTCAGTATGCTGATTATTCAACTTCAAATTGGGCTCGTAGAGAACGTAGCCTAGACCAAACTGAAAGAGATGCAATTCAAAATAATGGATTGTTTAATCTTAATGATTTTATGCCAAAACGTCCAAACAATGAAGAAATTAAAGTTATCTTTGAAATGTTTGAATCATCAGTAGCAGGAGAACTATATGATCCAGAACGTTTTGGTTCTTATTATACTCCACAGGGTGTATCGCTGACAAATAAACCAGCACCTAGCGGCCCGTCGAAGGCTCCTGAAACACCCAAACCAGTTGTTGCAGATGTTGCAGAAACAACAACTCCTACCGAAGAGAAAGTTGAAACTGAAACCGAAACTGAAGGCGGAGAAAAACCTTCAGCGGATCAAATTCTTAAAATGATTCGTGAGCGAAAAGCTCAATAATTAATTCAAAGGGGAACATCCAGTTCCCCTTCTACTTTCACTTTAGTTAGAGGAGATAAATGAAACCATTCGATATATCAAAATTTAGAAAAAGTATTACAAAAGCAGTACCAGGAATGTCAAGCGGATTCCACGACCCCGTAGATTGGATTAGTACTGGAAATTTAGCACTTAATTTTTTAATTTCAGGAGATTTTAATAGAGGAATACCTCTAGGGAGGGTTACCTGTCTTGCTGGTGAAAGCGGAAGCGGAAAAAGTTTCATTGCCAGTGGAAACTTAGTGCGTCATGCCCAACAGCAAGGCATCCTCCCTATTGTATTAGATTCAGAAAATGCTTTAGACTCAGATTGGTTGCAAGCATTAGATGTAGATATTTCAGAAGATAAGTTGTTACGGTTTGGTGTATCAATGATAGATGAAGTTGCAAAATTTATCAGTGAGTTCATGAAAGGCTACCGCGAACAATATGCAGATGTACCATACGAAGAACGCCAAAAAGTTCTCTTTGTAATAGATTCGCTAGGTATGCTACTTACCCCAACTGATAAAGATCAATTTGAAAAAGGAGATATGAAAGGCGACATGGGTCGTAAGCCTAAGGCACTAACGGCCCTTGTTCGCAATAGTGTTAATTTACTTGCTGGAAATCCAGTAGGATTAATTGCTACTAATCATACATATGCATCACAGGATATGTTCGATCCAGATGATAAGATTAGTGGTGGGCAAGGATTTATATATGCTTCATCTATTGTTGTTGCAATGCGAAAACTTAAACTTAAAGAAGATGAAGAAGGCAATAAAATTACAGACATACGAGGTATTCGAGCGGCGTGTAAAGTAATGAAAACACGTTTTGCAAAACCATTTGAAAGTGTACAAATTAAAATACCGTATGATACTGGTATGGATCCGTATAGCGGATGTTTAGACTTATTTGAAAAAGCAGGTGTAATAGTTAAAGAAGGTAATAAACTAAAGTATACAACTGCCAAGGGTGAAGAAATAAAAGAATTCCGAAAGGGTTGGGGTCCTGATAACTTACAAAAAGTTATAAATGACTTCAAAGAAAACGATGCTCCTCTGGTAAATAACGATGATATAGTACCAGAGGAGGTAATCGATGAAAATGAGTGAACAGGAAGTCCATTTAATTCACGATTTATGGGATGTAGTAAAATCATATTCGTCAAGTAAAGACCATGAAATTGTGTGCGAAGAACTCTTAGAAAAATTTGATAATAACGGATTTGTTGTTGAAGACAATGTAAGAGAGTTAAAAGGATACGATGGAATAATGGACGATGTATTAGATAATATGTATTATGAAGAAGAAGAGGATGAAGAAGAGTATTTAGAAGGAGACGAACCTGAATCATACGATTACTAAATATGAGTACATGGTATAGAAAAGTACAAGAAGACTTGGGTGAACTTGTTAATTGTATATCGGCATATGAAGCCATACTTGATGAAGCAAGAGTAGAGTGTGGTATGAAAGGTAACTTAGAAAAGTTATCTAGAGAAATGCCAGGTATTGTTGAGCATAGATTTAATCAATTACAAGAAATAGAAGCAATATTGGAATTCCTTAATATAGAGCTTCGTAAAAAACGATCCTACGTTTTTAGAAAATATACAGAACATTACAACAAAGCACTAAGTTCAAGAGATGCTGAAAAGTATGTCGATGGAGAAGATGAAATCGCCGATTTTCAACATTTAGTTAACGAGTTTGCATTAATGCGAAATAGGTTTCATGGCCTTATAAAAGCCTTAGATGCAAAACAATTTCAAATTAATAATATTGTTAAACTGCGAGTAGCAGGTCTGGAGGATATTGGATTATAATGGGTAGTACAGAATCATGGTGGTATAAAACAAGACTACCTGAACTAGAAGAAGAAGAAAGAAAACGAAAAGAGCTAGAAAATTCAAAAAATCTTATCGAAATGGTCAAAGAAATGAAAAAAAGTAGAAAAAAAGAAGAAAAAAGGCCAGAAAATGAAGAAAAAGGTTGACCTTTTGGACAGCAGATCATATAATACTAGTATGATGAATAAGAAAACAAACATTAACCCAATGCAAGGAAACGCCATGCTAGTAAATGCAAAAGTTCATTCAGGAAACTACGGTGGAAAAGAAGTAGTAAATGAAATTTTTCCTTTGGTTAAAGGTTTTGCAGTAGGCAAAAATGGAGGTTTTATTACTGTTGATGGAGCCCAGGTTGATGGTTACCCAGATAGAGAAATCCGCATTAAGCTCGTTAGCAAAAATGATTACGAAGTAGTTCAGTCAGAACCGGCTTTTAGCGATTCCGAAGAAAAAGTAGAAGTTCCAGTAGCAGTCAAAAAGGAACTCAGCGACGAAGAGAGGCTGGAAGAAATCCGAGAGCGTTTTGAAATACTAGATGAAATGACACAAGGATCAATAGATGGCGTAGTACGTGGGATGGTTGTTACAGGACCTCCAGGAGTAGGTAAAAGTTACGGTGTTGAAAAAGTTATTGAAAAGAATAGTATGTTCGATAAACTTGCTGATAAGCCACTCAAGTATGGAACCGAAAAAGGTGCGGCAAGTGCAATTGGTTTGTACCAGTTACTTTACAGGTATGCTGATCCAGGAAGCGTGTTGGTACTTGATGATTGTGACAGCATTCTTTGGGACGAAGTTAGTTTGAACTTGCTGAAGGCGGCACTTGATTCAAGTAACAAGCGAATGATTAGTTGGAACACAGAGAGTTCTGCATTACGTAGAGAAGGTGTTCCAGAGAAATTTGAATTTTGTGGGTCAGTAATTTTTATTACTAACCTTAAATTTGATAGTGCTAAAGGCAAAATTAAAGATCACTTAGATGCAATCCTTTCAAGATGTCATTACTTAGACTTAACACTTGATACGATGCGAGATAAAATGCTCCGTGTAAAGCAAATTGTTAAAGATGGAATGCTTAAGAAGTATAACTTTAGCAAAGACGAAGAAGTTGGACTTATTAATTACATGGAAGAGAATAAAGAAAAGTTACGTGAGGTGAGCTTGAGAATGGTAACTAAGATTGCAGATCTTAAAAAGATGTCACCGACACGTTGGCAGAGACTAGCAGAAAATACTTGCATAAAACGTAAGTAATTATTAACCCTTAAACAAAAAGGAGTTCTTTGAACTCCTTTTTTTATGACCTGATGCCAGAATGTATAATCGAAATAAAAGATGAAGTTAATGTTAAAATCCATGACCTTGATCTAGTCACACGACGGCAATTAGAAAAGAAGTTTAAGTATTTTTTACCACATGCATACCATGTACCTGCATATAAATTAGGTAGATGGGATGGTTGTGTTTCTTTCTTTAGTATGGGCGGTGTTACTTATCTTAATTTATTAGATGATATTATCCCTATACTTAATGAAAAATATGATATTAAACTCAAAGACAAACGAAAAAATCAAACATTTAATTTTAATGAAGTTACTAGTACAATACATAATAAATTAGCATGGCCTAAAGGACATACACATGAAGGACAAAATATTGTACTTAGAGATTATCAAGTTGATGTTATAAATCAGTTTTTAGCAGAACCACAATGCCTACAGGAGATTGCCACAGGAGCAGGTAAAACGTTAATTACGGCTACTTTAAGTTATTCTGTAGAGCAATATGGACGAAGTATAGTCATTGTACCTAATAAAGATCTTGTTACACAAACGGAAGATGACTATAAGAATTTAGGGCTCGATTGCGGGGTATATTTTGGGGATAGAAAGGATATTGGTAAGAGCCACACTATATGCACCTGGCAGAGCCTTAATTCTATGGACAAGCGATTTAAAGACGGAGAGATTGATATAGGTCTTAAAACATTTGTCAAAGGCGTAGTATGCCTTATAGTAGACGAAGTACACATGGCTAAGGCAGATGTACTCCGTAAATTATTAACAGGGCCCTTTGCTTCAATACCTATACGTTGGGGGCTTACAGGTACTATACCGCAAGAAGATTGGCAATATGCTAGTTTAAAAGTATCTTTAGGTAATGTAATAAACCGATTAAGTGCATCAGATTTACAAGAGCAAGAAGTTTTAGCAAACTGCGAAATAAATATAATACAAGTACAGGATATAGTTGCATATCCAAATTATCAATCCGAGCTTACCTACTTAACAACCAATGAAGATAGGATGGACTATCTCTCAGGTTTATTTAAAAATATAGTAAAAGATGGAAATACCTTAATTTTAGTAGACCGTATTAAAGCAGGGCAAATGCTACAAGAAAGGTTAGGAGATGAGAGCGTATTTATATCTGGATCGGTTAAATCCTCAGACAGACGAGAACAATATAGCGAAGTTCAAGACTCTGACAACAAAATCATTATTGCTACTTATGGGGTTGCATCTATTGGTATCAATATTCCTCGGATATTCAATTTGGTCCTCGTCGAACCAGGCAAAAGTTTTGTCAGGGTCATTCAATCAATTGGGCGTGGAATTAGAAAAGCACAAGATAAAGACTTTGTAAGGGTGTGGGATATTACATCTTCGGCAAAGTTTAGTAAGCGACATTTAACCAAACGTAAAAAGTTTTACACGGATGCTAAGTATCCTTTTACAATAGAAAAAGTTACAATATGAAAATATTAACATTAGATAACCTACCATATGAATTAGATACAGTACCTGAAGAAATAGATGATATACGGTATAGTGTTTTGGATTATTCAACTCCTGAGGATGTAGATTATATTTTTATGCCTTTGGTTTTTTTAGAATCGTTTAATGCACCTGCGGCGGCTATTCGAATTGGCCCACACCAACTTAATATTCCGTTAGATTGGAGTTTAATTATTAGTGAACCTGACGTAGGTGATGCAGAAATAATGCCTTTGATGACATTAAATGATCGAGATTTTAAAGCATTTTGTTTAAATCCGCTGTCAGATATTATGCCAGAATTTTTACCAATTACTATTGAAAATGTTTTTTCTGAAACTAAATGGTTTTTTCCTAAATTAAAACCAGGACATATTTTAACAATACCACTAGAAAATAAACCAAAACCACGATGTGCATTTTTTGTAAAAGAAATTAATAAAGTGCCTGATGTATTACGTATAGAACAAATATGGATTTAAATGTCTAGTGTACCTTTAAAAGATGTTTGTTTAGCGATTGACAAACGGAATAAAAAATTTTATAATAGTTTAGATTCAGAACAACAAAAGAAGTTTAGTACGTGGCTTTATATGCGATATGCTTCTAGTGTTGATAGTCCTATATTTCGCGATCATTATTTACAAATGGTTAACGATCTTGTTAATGTTAATTTTAGTGATTTAAAAAATCATGTAGAATTACAATGGTTACTCATGTCATTATGTGGTATAGGTAAAAAACAATTTCATCCTTGGATTAAGCCGGGCAAACGTAAAGAAAAACCTAAGGTAAAAACATGGCTTGCAAAAGCATTTCCAGAATTAAAAGATAGTGAACTAGATACATTAATAGAATTAAATACAATTGATGAACTCAAAGACTATGCTAACCAGCAAGGACTCACAGACAAAGAAATTAACCGAATCTTTTAAATGTAAGTATTGCCATAAATCATTTAAACGTGAACGAACTCTTGCCGTTCATATGTGTCAACAAAAACATAGATGGAATGCAAAAGACGAATTGCCTAGTAGAATGGCCTTTGAAGCATTTTGTGTATTTCATAAAACTTGTATGCCTGGTAATGTATATGGAAGTACACCACCATTAGAAAAATTTATTAATTCACCTGAATACAACGGATTTTATACATTTGGCAAATATCTTTCAGAACTCAAGTTGCCATTGGATCAGCAACAAGAATTTATGAAATTTGTTATGCAACAAGGTGTTAAAATAAAAGATTGGACAAAAAGTTTTGTATTAGAAGAATTTATTAAATTGTATTCATTAAAAGAAGATCCTAAGAGGGCAGTAGAATCTGTCATATTATTAGCAGAGGAATGGGGCAATGAAAATAACGGACATTGGACAGAATTTTTTGACAAAGTATCCGCGAGTATGGCAACTCACTTTATTATCACCGGACGTATTAGTCCTTGGATTATTTATGGTACTGATGCTGGTCAGCGGATGGTGGATAGATTAAATGAGCGAGAACTTGAATTAGTAGTTAATCATATTAATGTTAATACATGGAAACATAAGTTAAAGAAGTATCCTGCATCTTTAAATGAATTAGAAATTATAGATGAAACTTGTATCACAAGATAACGTATTATTATTTCCTATAAATGTATATAAATTTAATATAGAAAATTTTGATCAACAAAGATTTGCAAAATTTGCTATTAGAGTACAAGATTTATGTCCATCGGAAATACGATCTAGTACTGGTTGGCAAAGCCCATCTGATGTACACAATATAGAAAAGTATTTTAAAGAAAAAGAAGACATTGAATGTATATCAGAAATATTAGACACATTAACTTTAGGTTTTTCTAAGATAGCAGAAGAGTATGAATTTAACAAATTAAATTTAGATCTAGAGCCAGAAATATCAGGCTTATGGGTTAATATAAATTCTCATGGATCATTTAATAGAATGCATAATCATAGTATAGCAGGCTTTTCTGGAGTATTTTATATACAAAAAAACGAAGATCAAGGTAATATTTTGTTTGATGATATAAGACGGGAATCAAAATTATGGTTAATACCAAGTGCTATGTTTAAAAATGATAGATGGATACAAGAAAAATTACATGGACCTCAAGAAATAGAAGTAAAAACAGGAGATGTATTAATGTTTCCGTCGTGGTTAGATCACATGGTAGATGTAAATCAAACACCATCCCTTAGGATATCTATTTCTTTTAATTTTAATTGGTATGAAAAAAAATGACAGATATTGATATTGACTTAAAAAATAGAGATGATGTGTTAACTAAATTAAAACACATACCAGCAAGTATTATAACAGATTCAGTAAAAAAGCATAATACAGGTGTATATTTTCATGATATGCCGTATGATCCTAGCACTAATTTAAGTACAATAAATTATAAAGAAGCAGAAGATTTAGGTTATTTTAAAATAGATTTGCTTAATGTAAACATATATGAATATGTAAGTAACGAAGCACATTTAAATAGATTATTAGAAAGAGAACCAGACTGGGACTTATTACTTCATAAAGAAATAGTCGAACAGTTATTTCATATTCATGATCATTATGATATTGTTGCTCAAATGCAACCTAAATCTATAGATCAACTTGCTATGGTGCTTGCGATTATACGACCAGCAAAGAGACAATTGTTGGGAGAATCGTGGCAAACAATACAAGAGCAAGTATGGTCCAAACCAAAAGATAATTCATATTATTTTAAAAAATCCCATGCTGTGAGTTATGCATATGCGATTATAGTTCAACTTAATTCGCTTTGCGAATTAACTGAATCTGGCGTCGTTTAACTCGTTTTTGTATTACATTTTGTAATGAAATGGTAGGCCCGTATAATATTTCAAAATCTTTAATAGTAAATGTAGTTAAAATAGGTTTAAACGGTGCCCATCGTTGACCTAATATAATGTTAATGGGAATTGTTCTATTTGATTCCCACCACCATTCTTCACCTAGGTCTAAGAATAATTTCTTTTCGTCTTTTTCTTTTAATTTATTATATACGTATACAGAGGCTATATTATTGCTAACATTTTGTACTATTCCAATGTACTCGTTCGTTCCATATCTACATAAACTGAGAAATGGGAACTTATCTAAAAACTCTTTAATTTCTGTTTCTAATTCCATAATTAATTTGCGATAAATATATTTAAGTGAGATAACGCATGGCAGAAACGCTAACACTATTTAAGTATGATGCTGACATCCATTTTATGTTGGCCGACGATATTAACAAAACGGTGAATCCTCCTATGAATAATAAAATTATTAAAATCTATAAAGGCGTCGACAGCGTCTTAAATTTCTATGTCAAAGACAAAGATCGAAAACCTGTTAGTTTAGCATCTGGTACACTTACAGCATATTTAGTAAATCACACAACGGGCAATTTACTATTTTCTAGACTAGTGGAAGAAATAGATAATACTACAGGTCAAGCAAAACTAACAATTAGAAATAAAGATTTAATAGGTAACGAATCAGGGTTTTATGATTTATCATTAACATTTGAAAATGTTGATGGTGAAACATTAACATTATTTGCAGATAGAGCAAACAATGTTAAAGTAGCAGTTGAAGTTAAAGATGGTCCGATTCCGGCATTTTCAGAATCGGCAACAATAACATTTACAACTCCTGGAGGAACAGGATCTAAAGAATACAGTTCAGCAATAGAAGTTGCATCTATTTCTCCTGATACCAAAGGTCTTCATACATTTGTTGCATACCTAACAAATTATATCGGTAATCTTCATGTTGAAGGATCAATTGAACAAACAGCCACAGGGTGGTTTCCTATTACAATAGGTTCTGGTACCGAACATAAACCATATGCTGAGGCTACTACAAAACTTGAACCTATTAATTTTACAGCAAATTTAAATTGGGTTCGATTTGCACACGATCCCGATACAACTAATACAGGAACGGTTGACAAAATTCTTTATAGAAGTTAAACTATATGTATGAGTATAGTTCTGGATGTAGTTAGATCAAACTTACCTATAGATACAAAACAAACCCCATCTGGTTGGTTAACAATAAATTGTCCATGTTGTATACATTTTGGACAAGCAAGACCTGATAGACGACACAGAGGAGGGGTCATGTTTACTCCTGACGGAGGCATCGTTTATCATTGTTTTAATTGTAATTACAAGACTGGTTGGAAACATCCAGATAGATTTTCTGATAAATTTAAAAAATTATTAAAATATTTAGGCATACCTAGATCTGATATACAACGGCTTACATTGGAAACAATGCGAGAAGCAGATTTGGTCCAACCAGAAAAAGAAAAAATACCTGAATATAAAATAAATTGGCCTGAAACAAATTTACCTACTGGTTCTAAACCACTAGATCAATGGGAATTTAATCCATTGTTTAATAAAGCATTAGAATATATTAGCGAAAGAGGGTTAATAGACTTAGCAGATTGGCATTACAGTAATACAGTAATAGGCCAAATGCAAAATAGAATTATATTACCATATAAGTACAAAAGTAAAGTAGTCGGTTTTACTGCAAGATGGGTAGGCGAAAAACAATATAAATATCCTAAGTACTATCAACAACAACCTAAAGATTTTGTATTTAATTTAGATGCCCAAAAAAATAATAGAAAATATGTATTAGTTACAGAAGGACCGTTTGATGCAATTGCAATTGATGGTGTAGCAATAGGTGGTAGTAATATAAATTATCAACAAGCACAAATAATAAATCAATTAGGTAAAGAAGTTATTTTTGTTCCAGACCAAGACAAAGCAGGTATAGATGTAGTAAGGCAGGCAATATATTATAATTGGCCTGTGAGCTTTCCTCCATGGTATGAAGCAAAAGATTGTGCTGATGCAGTAAACAAATTTGGAAGACCATTTACTCTTAAAAGTATATTAGATTTTGTAGAGACAAATAAAACAAAAATAAAAGTAAAAAGTCAATTATGGAAATAGGTATTTTTGGTTGTTCGCATTCATTTGGCACAGGCAAAACATTAGCAGATACCTTATATGAATTAAATGAAAACAAAACTGATAACCTTAATAAAGGATATGGTGCTATATTAGCAGAATTATACCCTCAACATAATTTTACATTATTTCCAGTATTAGGAGGCGGTAATAAAGATATATTAGAAAATTTAACATATGCAATAGAGAATAATCCTTGTGATATGTATATTGTACAAACTACACAATGGCATAGATTTACCTTTGGTGTATTACAATATGTAAAAAAATTATTTAATGTTAATAAAAATATACAAGTATATACATATGATACTAAAACATATCATGGGCAACGAACAGATATAGATAAAAAATATCTACCAAATTATTGTGCATCTTTTCTTCCATGTCAACCAATTCATATTGATACACCCGGGACAGGACATAGTCAATTTATTTGGGGCAAAGATTGGTGTGCCGAAGGTGCTGATGAAATGAAGGAAGTATATGGCCAGGCAATTACAACAATTATAATGGATCATTTTGCTTCTGGTTATTTTTTAGATGAAAATTATATGATGTTTAACATGTTAAATATGTTATCTCATCAATATAACATATGGTATTTTTATTGGAATCCTCCATTTGGAAAAGTTAAAGATTTACAATATGTTGATCCTAAATCTAGAAAAGATGTTTTAGCATTACAAATAGATATACTAAATGAAAAATGGAAAGCAAAAACACATTATACAGAAATACAATCACAAGATATTGAAACATTTTTAAATAAAAAAATTGGCACAAAAAAAGTAGTTACAGATTATGTAACTGATCGCGGTACACATTTAAATAATGAGGCACATAAAATGGTAGTAGAATATCTATTATCAAATAAAGATTTTAAAAAGGAACTCGAATGGAAGTAGGAATATTTGGAGATTATCATTCTTTTTGTACAGGGTACGAAGCAATGAAATTAATGTGGGATGTAACCATGCATTCAGAAAATACTAAAGTAGTAAATGATACTATTATAAAAGATAATGACGAAGACGATAAAGGTTGGGAAAGATTATTAGCAGATAAATTTGAATTAATAAATTTTGAAGTTACACCTTGTTCTAGTAATAAAGATATTTTAGATAAACTAGTTTTATCATTGCAAAGTAATAAACCAAAAGATTTATATATCGTCCAAACTACAACTTGGTATATGACACGATTTGGTATTGTTGATCATGAGACTTTTAAATATAAAACTAGACATAATATTACATATAATTTACCTGATGCTCGTAGTTTTCTTGGAAAACGATATCAGACAGCAACGGTCCCATGGTATCCTGATTATGTTTTTAATAAAATACCATTTACTCCCGGTGGAGCAGAAGGAGATATATCAACACCTAGATGGATTCATCAAACAGATGCTGATTTTTCTATAGATCAATCTGGTTTATTTGAATCATGTTTTAGTAGTTGTATTGATCATATCGAAATTCCAGCATTAATAGAAGGACTAGACGATGCTCATAGAATGAGAGCAATCTATGGTGAGTTAGGCAAAGTACTTTTGCATGATCATTTAGGTTCACAAGCAAGGCAAGAAGAAGCATTTGCAGAAATAATTTTATTAAATCTATTAAGTCAACTATATAATGTTTGGTATTTTCATTGGTTTCCGCCATTAGGTAGAGTTGAAGATTTTAATTATATGGAAGATCCCCATCCAACAGGTAATCCTATTGCAGATTTTAGACGGCAAAATAGAAAAGATACTATAGGATTAAATTATGCAAAATTAGAAACAAAAAATACTGATAAAAGAATTCATCCATTTAGTGCAATGGATTGGATGATAATGACATATAGAGATAAAATACATAATGAATTGAATTGGCAAACAGAAGAAGTACATCATTTAATTTTTAATGAATATATTTCTTCAAATGATACATTAATGGACATATTAAAAAAAGGGAAGGTAAATGGCTGAAGAAGTAAAAGAATATACAGAAGATATGCAAAAACTTTATGTAGAGTTTTTATTATCAGATTCTGAATTGTATGCTAGATGCCAAGCAATTTTAGATGCAGAATACTTTGATAGAAAATTTAGAAAAAGTGTAAAATTTATACAAGAACATGTGTCGGGGTATTCTGCATTACCCACACCAGAACAAATTAAAGCAGAAGCAGGAATAGAATTTACATTAGTTAAAGATGTTGACGAACGACATCAAGATTGGTTTTTAGATGATTTTGAACAATTTTGTAAACATAAAGCATTAGCAAATGCAATTCTTGGTTCAACTGATTTATTGGAAGAAAATCAATTTGGAGCAGTAGAAAAAATAATTAAAGATGCTGTCCAAGTTAGTTTAGCAAAAAATTTAGGTACAGATTATTATGTTGATCCTGGAGATAGATTGCGTAATTTAAAAACATTGAATGGTGGAACAAGTACTGGTTGGGAGACAATGGATTCTAAACTATTTGGTGGTTTTAATAAGGGAGAACTTAATATATTTGCAGGAGGTAGTGGCGCAGGCAAAAGCATATTCTTACAAAATCTTGCAGTTAACTGGTCGTTAATGAAATTAAATGTTGTGTATGTTAGTTTAGAACTTAGTGAAAATTTGACTGCGATGCGTATGGATGCAATGAACACTGGTTATTCTACAAAGGAATTGTATAAAAATTTAGATGATGTAGACCTGCGTGTTAAAATGCAAAAGAAAAAAGCAGGAGCAATTCAAATAGTACAATTAGTCAGTGGATGTACAGTGAACGATATACGAGCATATTTAAAAGAATATACAGTACAAACTGGTATACGACCTGATGCTATAGTAATAGATTATTTAGATTTAATGATGCCTGCACAAAAGAAAGTACCTCCAAGTGATTTGTTTATTAAAGATAAATTTGTCAGTGAAGAACTTAGAAATTTAGCAGTAGAATTAGATTTATTATTTGCAACCGCATCTCAATTAAACAGAGGAGCAGTAGATGAAATAGAATTTGATCATTCACATATTGCAGGCGGACTTAGTAAGATACAAACAGCAGATAATGTTATCGGAATATTCAGTTCTCGAGCAATGCGAGAGCGTGGACGAATACAAATACAATTTATGAAAACTAGATCTAGTAGTGGTGTAGGACAAAAAATAGATTTAGAATTTGATGGTAGTACATTACGAATATCAGATTTGCCTGAAGGAGAAGAAGAAAGTCCAACAGAAGATATATATGCAAAACTTAAAAAGAAATCAACTTTATCAAAAGTTAAATCTGGATTAACAGAAAATCAAGTAGTTGAAGATACTGTAGATCATAGTGATAGACTAAGAAATATGTTAAAAGGCATGGAATGAAACAAGAAGAACAGTTAAAACATGCTAATTATTTTACAACAAATGTAGAATGTGACCAATTGAATACTGCAAATTCTGAAGCAAATCGAATATTACTTAAAATATTTGGTGGTATAGGTGATGTATTAATGTGTCTGCCTATATTACGTAAATTATCTGAATTGCACATAGTAGATATAGCATTACGAAATGCTGATAATTCAGATATTGGCGAATGGACAGAAGAAATAATACAACATAATCCTTATATTAATAATGTCTATACATGGAACTATTGGACCACCCATTTAAGTGAATTACGAATATATCGAAAAGTTGTTGTTTATAATCCCTTTCCATATGATCAAGAAATGTTTTATGCACAACCTACACATAGAATAGATTTAGCCGCCGAGTTAATGGGAGTCTCTGATTGCAATTATCATGATATAAATATCCATTTAACAAATGATGAAAATGTATGGGCGTATAATAAATTAGAACTTATTAAAAATCCTGTAATTATTCAACCAACAGTATTACGAGATCCATGGCCAAACAATCAAGGTAAACAAATTCCAATAGACATTTATCCTAGACTTTTTAAAGATTTTCCTGAACTAACATTTATAGGTATTGGTACAACAAAAGGTAATAATGGTGATGGAATGGATTTAGGCGAATGGGATAATTATGTATCTTTTATGGATAAAACTACAATTAGACAAGCAATTGCATTATTAAAATGGTCAAAATTTCATATTATTCCTGATAGTTTTTTAGGACATGCAAGTGCAGGATATAACAAAAAAGGTATAGTTATATTTGGTTGTACATCTCCGCAAGTGTTTGGGTATAAAAATAACTATAATCTTTGGTATGCACCACCATGTGCTCCATGTAGAATACAGTCAGAACCAACAGAATGGCATAAAGAATGTTGTATTAAAGACGGAGTACCAGTAGAGTATGATAATTTAAAACGAAATGTTAAGAAATTAATAACTGAAGAGCTTTCAGGAGTGCTTGACCCTGAGTAGGATGTACATCTCTACCACTTGCCATTAAATTAATAGCGGCAGTAGCATTGTCTTTTAGTTGAGGACCCATTTGGGGATCAGGATGTAATGCTGACGGATCTAAGCCTTGTATAGCACCAATTACACCAGACGGATCAGCAGGTTCGTCTGCCTGAGCCATTGCTTCTTGATCAGGTGGTGCTTGCCACCCTGCTTGGTATGGACTTAGTTCATTTAAATCGAGAGCTTTCATAACAATATTTAGCTAAATATTATATAGTTTTAAGAGGATTGTAAATGACATCCACAAAGAGTTTATTTGAAGAAATTAGCTCAATTGCAACTAAACGTGATAATTCATTATTAGTTGAATCTAGAGCAGAACATATTATTGCAAGTGTTATTAATTTAATACATTTGATACAAGAATCATATTCGCAAGATCAAGCGGCTGATTTAAATAAAAGATTAATTAATGCAATACGAACCGAAGATGTACGCAAATTTACTAGAGGTATGCGTAAAGTAAAAGAGCAGGATGAAAATGAAAATTAAAGATATTTTAAATGATATAAGTCCGCGAATAAAGGCAAAAAAAGATATTAATAAACGATTTAAACGGCGTAAAGGAAAAGCATTTCATTCTAAGCCAGATTTTAATCATAAATTTAAAGTTTCTAATATTACAAAGCGAATAAAAGGCGCATTGTGCGATGACATTAACAACGATACAGAATGAATTAGATCTTCTAGCAGAAGAAAAACAAAGTGGCTTTCAAATTATTAATACGTTAACTGAAAGTCGATTATTTAGACAACCTCAAGTAATAAACAATTTAGGCAAACAAGGTCTTAAAGATTTAACTTTTTTATATCTTCTTTTATTATACATATTTTATAATGAACCCGAAACACACAAAAAGGCAACGCATTACGCAAAACGAACAAAATCATATAGAGACTTTGACACGTTTTATATAGGTGGTACAGATCTGTACTTGCTTATAAATGCTAATTTAGGCTCGATCAATAAACCTCTATTGCTTATGTTTCTTGATCGCCTGGTCAATACAAATGTAGAAAGAGAATTTGTTCACCGATTTTTATTAAATGCACAAAATACTTTACGGGTTAATAATAATGTTTTGAGATCTGCTAGAAGATATGTACAAGATTGGCATATAATGGGGCAACAACGTAAATATCAAACATTAACACAAATATTATCATTTGTACGAACAAAAGCAAGGTACATAGAAGTATATGATGATATAATCGAAATTCAACGAAAATACTCATAATCTGATAAATAAAATAAAGAGTAAAGTTATTAAGGAGATTAATTATGGCTTTAGACGACAACGCAAGAAGTGTAGCGGCCGCTGGTAGTTATGGTGGACCCCTATATTTGTATAAATTAGCATGTAACGGGATTCACACAACCCCTACCATTCAAGATTCGAACCTCTCAAAGGTTCTAGCTTTCATGGGTCAACGGACCACAGTATTATCATGGGCACCAGGCGGCAACAACGTGGCCTATGCTTTATGTGAAGGTGGTATTGATTTATCAACCTGGCCAGTAGAAGATCCAGGTCCAAGCACAACCGCAGGAACTATCGACGATGGTGACACCGGAGCAAGTGCAGATTGTGCAATTACTAAACATGTAGTATTTGCAGGACAATAGCATTAAATGTAAAGGGCGTCTATTTTTAGGCGCCTTTTTTTGTGACCGCTAAATACCAATAAAGGTTATATGGCAACATTTCATGACGCCGGGGAATTCATCGGCGCAAATATTGAATTCTTTTCAATATTCAGTTTAATAGATTTTTCAGATTCAGATATGGGTGCTAATGCATCGCCTTATAAAGGTGATGGCACTAAATTAGATTTAACAAATGTAGAATCTAAATCATATCATCAAGCTCAAAATTTAAATATTTTAATTCAGTCTATTGGTTTTAGATGCCAACCAGCAATGATATCAGTAAATTCTCAAACAATTACTGTTTCGGCATTTAATAATGCTCATAGTGTAAATTTAGGTTCTGCTTATACTGGTACAAAAGAACTTTGGACAATAAAATTTGCTTCAGAAAATCCAGGTGCTTGGAATATTATATTGTTGCAAAATGAGCTATACAGCATGCCTATTGAAGGGTCGTCCAGTTTAACCGACTCAACAAGCAATATTGTTGGAAATATAATAAATACTAATGTTGATGATAATGTCAATAGAAACACAATCATCGAAATGGCTGAAATACTTTAGGCGAATACTGGCTCCAAATCGATATTACTATATCGTGTAATTAGTGTAAAAACACTAGTAAAAGTGATTTGGAAAATAAATGTCCGATATTGAAAAAACGAGCTTAGAAGCTCATGTTGAACTTTGTAGCGAAAGATATTCTCGCTTAGAAGATAAATTAGATGAAGTTGTTAGACGTATAGAACGTAGTTATGTACGATTTGATAAAATGGAGCAATCTATAAATATTATCAAAGAATTTGCAACAAATCATCATACAGATAGATTTCAAGCGATTGAAACAAGACAAAGTGCCTTGGAATCTCGTATATCAAATTTAATGAAATTAATTTTATCCGGTGCAGTTGTAATTATAGGTACATTAGTTACAGGCATCTTTACACTTCTTCCCTAATAACAATAAATACAATAACAGGAATTAATAAATGCATATTATCGAAGTAGCAGAGCCTCTTATTGAAACAAAAATTGTTTGGGCGAAAAAAGGCAAAAACAATATTACACGAAAATATAGATGTTCTTTTGGTAAACGAAAGGGCAGAGTTGTTGCAACTCCAATGCAATGTTCCGCTCCAATTGATATGAAAAAACGATTCCAACTTAAAAAAACAAAAGCAAGATTAGGTTCGAAAATGGCACGAAAAGCAAAGAAAACTAAACGATTTAATCCTGCAAGTAAACGGGTAAGGGCGTTAAATAAACAATGAAAGCATTATTAGCATTAAATGAAAGCACTACAGCAGAAATAATTGCTGATTTATTACAGATACCACCTGAACAAGCACAAGCAATGGCAGGACAAATGAGGCTTAGCGAAATATTAAGTCTTGTTCAAGAACTTAAAGCAAATAATATGTGGGAAGCAAGCGAAATTGTTAAACCTTATCTTGCAGAACTTACAGGTCCTTCAGGTACAGGAACAGCCGCAGTTAATCAATCAAAATCTACTAACAAATCAACAGGATCTACTAGGCCAACAGTAAGAGGTCAAACTGCTGATGCTGAAGAAGAACAACAAACAGGCCAATCTGCAGGTGGAATTAATATATCTATGACAGATCCAAATGGTAATGAAGTTTATTCAGGAGATGTTAAAAAGTCAGGTGCAATGCGGGCTGTTAGGCAGTTACCCAAATCTGCAAAGGGCTCAGCAATAAGGAACATAGCATGAAAGTGGTAGAGGTAGCAGGGCCATGTCCTGTAATGATTTCAAATAAAGAAGCATCTGTTTATGACAAAATATGTGGTAAACAAGGTTGCACAAAGGAAGACTTGTCAGAACGAGAAAAGATGGTAGCAAAAAATCTTATTACTAAAGGGGTTGTTGATAGGATTAATGGTCGTCTTTATCCAAGTTTTCGATAAATAATATAAACTGAGTAACGGGGATTTAATTATGAATATTTCAGACTTTGACCATGGTAAAACCAAATTAGATAAAATTAATAATTATCTACAAGAAACATTTGGATTTTCTATTAAAAAAGAGGATGTAACACACGAAGCAATAAGAAATATATTGCAAAAAGTTAGAGACAAACAATCGGAGATTGTTAATGAATCTAATGTTAAAGATTTTCATCAGCATCCTGATTATGCAAAAACTATTATGGTTGCAGAAGCATTGGCAATTATGTTAAAAGAAGTTTCCCCGACACAACGAAAGATCAAAGCAAAAGTCAAGGAATCCAAAATGGCCAAAAAAGTTGTAGAGCATAAAGGCACAAAGCCACATAAACATCCACATGAAGTTGCAGAACATAAAGGTTCAAAACCTCATAAACACCCACATGAATCAAAAGATGTAGATACAAAAAAGGAAAAAGTGGAAGAAACAAAAGAAGATATTAACCCCCGTTCAGTAACACTAGCAAATCTTCGTACATTAATGGAACAAGATTTAGATCAAGCAGAATTAGTTCTTGCCGCCAAAGATATGGTAGACAGATTGCAAAAAATGGCGGAAGATTTAGCATCTATGCAAGTAGAAGACTTAATGCCACTTACAGATGCTATGCGTGAGGCTTTTGGAACGGAACAAGCAAATGCATTTAGTGCATCAGCAGATGCAACACTAGCCGCGGCGTTAGAAACAATCAAAGCAACCCGCGAACAAATGGACCAATCAGTAATGGTACTTACAGGTGAAGGTGCTCCTATGAATGATATGATGGGAGGCGAAATGCCACCTGCAGGAGATATGGCAGATCCAATGGTAGGTGATGAAATGGCTGTACCAACTGAAGATGAATTCGCAGGCGAAGAAGCGGCCGCAGGAGTAGAAGGCGAACCACTAGGACGTATTCCTAAAGAATCTGTACAAAATGCAAAAAAACTTTTGCTTCAACATGCAAAGAACGGTAAGTTAACAAAAGCATCTATTAAAGAAGCCGCAAAAGTGATGGCCGGCAAGTGAGGCCAATATGCGAGCTCATGAAATAATACTTCAGGAAAATAAATGGAATCCTGATAACATGAAACATGAGGTGCTGACATTATTAACATCAGCCGCCGCCGAAGGTATAACTCAAATATCACCAGTAAATTTATTACAAGATCTTAAAGTCATGGGATATCCCATGACATTGAGTGGTTTATTTGATTTATTACAAGGTACAGAACTTGTTAAAAATATGAATAGAGATGTTATTGAACTTGCAATTACTGATGCAGATATGTTTTCGAATGTAGAAAAAAGCGAAGCAGATGCAAATAAAATACATAAAACAGCAGTTAAACAAGCAAATAAGGAAATAGGAATATAGAATGGCTTATTTTATTAGTGCAAAACAAGCAAGAGATAAAGCAAGAAAAGATTCTGTTATTAATACAGAAACAGCAAGCATCGAAGCGGCAATTTTAACAGCAGTAGAATCTAATTTACTTACAGCAACTATTGATGACGGTACTACAATGACTGAATCTAATAGCGGTGATGCGGCACAAGTTCTTGCCGAAAGTTATCATTCTGTTTGGCAAGGTGGTACTGCTGATGCAACAAAAACAGATCAAATGGCACAAGTAATTAAGTATTTTGTTGACTTAGGATACAGTATCCATCGACAAATAAATACTACCTCAAATACCACATTCAAGTGGGTAGTTAGCTGGTAATATGAACATTGTAACATATAACGAATTCTTTACAAAACTTCCCTTTACATTTGATATAGCCGAATTAAGAAAATCAACATATATAGTAAGAAATATAGCAAAAGCAGTAATTGGGCAAGATTTTAATGGTACAAGCACAATTTGTTTAACTCATAAAAAGAATGGTGATCCTTGGGAAGGCCAAAAAATTAGAGGATTTTATTGGACACGCCCTGATGATACGTATGAAGAAGTTACTCGCGAAGATCCATTTGCAGAAAATGCATTTACAGAATTTAATCAACATTTTAAAAATACATATTTTGCAAGCATACATAAGTTTTTAACAAAAAAATACAAAATAGGTAGAATGAGATTAATGATGCTTAAACCTAGATCAACTATAAGTTGGCATAGAGATCCTGATAAAAGAATACATATTCCTATTACATCAAATGCAGGTTGTAGGCATATAATAGAAGATGAAGTTAAACATATTCCTGCCGATGGTAGAGCATGGATTCACGATGATACTAAATATCATACAGTTACTAACGGAGGCGAAACTCCGAGAGTGTCTTTAGTTACAACCCTTTTAAACTAATATATGATAAGAAAAATATTTGGTGAAAGTATAGGTATATATACCTTACCTAATGCAGAATCATATAATGATGATTTCATTAAGTTTGCATATTACTCTAAAAATTTAGTTGAGAATACAGATATTTTTAAACTAATGAAAGAGTCAGATGCTCCCCAAGATATGAAAGATCATATAGAACCTTTTATACATAGATCACATTACATACCGGGTTATCCTTTAAAATTTTTAGATGATGTGATGTGGGCATTAAATGAGTATACACGAGAATTAGGACCAGAATTCAATCAACATAATTTTCCTTATTTGGTACCATATGTATCTCGGGCATGGACTAACATAACCATGCAAGGTGATTATATAGGATCACACGATCATGTACGATTTGATGCTAAGTTTAGTGTATCGTATTATCCTAAATTTTTACCAGAACAAGGAGATTTACATATAGAAAATACGGGGTTAAAAGCAACTAAGAGAACGTATCCTTGTAATGAAGTTCCTGTTAGAGAAAGAATTGAAGGTAAGCAAGGACAAGTAGTAATATTTCCGGGGTATTTAAAGCATCACACAGAAATTAATAAATCGCCAGAAGATAGAATATCTACTTCCTGTGATATTAAATACATAGGAATTAATAGTGATCTTCCGCCACCTAAAGTAGTAGAAGATATAACTTCTGCATTCCAAAAAGAACTAACAAAAAATTTTAAATTATGAAAGAAAAATGGACAATTAAAAGAGCCTTGTGGTTTTCACTAGGTATGTTTTGTTTAGGTATGGCATATATAGGTGTTGTAACACCTGGTATACCTTTTAGTATATTTTTAGTAATTGCCGCATATAGTTTTGCTAAATCTAGCAAAAAATGGCACGATTGGATTTACAATCACAAATACTTTGGACCTTTTTTAACTAATTGGACAGAATATAGAGTGTTTCCGATGTATGCTAAATGGTCTATGCTTATTGTTATGGCAAGTACATTAATAATAACATATTATGCAATAGATAACATAAAAGCAGTATTATGGTCAGGAGGTTTTATGGCTTTAGTTGCAATATGGGCATGGCGTTATCCGAGCAGTAAAGATGAGCATACTAGAAGAATAGAAGCAGGCGAAAAAGTCGGCTGGATTCGTTGACAAAAACTTATTAATATGTTATACTTTATATATGAATCTTATAGAGAAGTACGACTATCCGTCTCTAAAACGGATTAATAATTCAGGCAAAAGGTTATATAATACCCCATCTGGTAATCTCCCCTCTGTTACAACAATCTTAGATAGAACAAAAGATAAAACATTTCTTATAGAATGGAAAAAACGGGTTGGTGAAGAAGAAGCAAATCGTATAACTAAAGAAGCCTCAGGGTTAGGTACCATATTTCATAAACATTTAGAAAATTATATATTAGGTGAAGAACGACCTAATGGTAATAATTTTGTTTATAAATTAGCAAAAGATATGAGCGAAGTTGTTATTGAAAAAGGTTTAGTTAATATAAATGAAATATGGGGATCAGAAATAAGTTTGTATTATCCAGATTTATATGCAGGTACTACAGATTTAGTTGGTGTTCATAACGGTACACCAGCAATAATGGATTATAAAAGCACAACTAGACCTAAAAAAGAAGAATGGGTCGAAGATTATTATTTACAATGTTGTGCATATGCATTAGCCCATAATGAATTATACGAAACCAAAATTAATAAAATAGTTATAATAATGTGTTCACGAGAAAAGCAATATCAAGAATTTATATGTGAAGGAAAAAAATTCGAAGATAAATGTGAAAAGTGGACCCAACGATTGGAAGAATATTATAAATAAAAAACTAACCAGTAAAAGGAAACTCGAGGAGAACAACATAATGAAGAAACCAACCTTTTTTCCCAATGTCAGATCATTTCATCCTGGCATGGGACAAGCCGTTGCCGAACGAACAGTATTAAGAAAAAAACCAAACGGAGAATGGGAAACATGGCATGATGTAGCCAATAGAGTAGCAATGGGTAATAGTTTATTATGCCCTAAAGAAGAAGATAAAGATAGAGAATTTAGATTATTAAAAAAACATATAGCAAAAGCAAGTCTGTTAATGAGTGGCAGACATTTACAACATGGTGATGAAAAACAGCCAGAAAGAAATATGGAAGTGTTTACAAATTGTGCTACATCTAGTACAAGTTTTATACTTTTTTATTTACTATTAAACGGATCGGGGGTTGGTCGATGTTATGATGATGACATGATGTTAGTTGATTGGAATAATGCACCCCAATTACGATGTGTATTAGACGAAAGTCATCCAGATTTTGATTATTCAGCACATACATCATTACGAGATGGTAAACATAAGTATGGCCAAGGAGAAAATACTCTTTGGTATGAAATTCCAGATAGTAGAGAGGGATGGGCCCAAGCATTAGAACTTTGGGAAAATGCCGCTTTTGAAAAAATTCATAAAGATAAAATGCTAGTACTAGATTTTAGTAAAGTACGAGCAAAAGGAACACCCATTGGGGGGATGCAGAATAGACCAGCAAGTGGTCCTGTATCTTTATTAAATGCCTTTGAAAAATGTGCAACTATTAAAGATGCTGGCATGGAGCCATGGCGACAGTCGATGTATGTAGATCATTACATGGCTGAATGTGTACTTGTAGGAGGCGCTCGACGGGCCGCTAGGATGAGTACTAAAACATGGAAGGATAAAACTGTATTGGATTTTATTACAGTTAAAAGACCTATTGAATATATTGGATTAAACATGGAAGATATAGTTCAATATAATAAAGATTCTGCGTATCCTCCAATGGGCTTTTTATGGTCAAGTAATAATTCAGTAACAACGGATAAGGATTTTTGGAATAAAATTAATATAAAACGTGGTGATACCAAATACAATGATGACTTAACAAAACATGCTAGAGCCGTGTTTAAACTGCTTACAGAAGCCGCTTATGCTGATGGCACAGGCGAACCAGGGATACTTAACTCTGATATGTTAGTACAAAACGACGAAGGATGGGATGACTTAAATCGCGGAGATTATGTAGGTAGTGCTAAATACCAACTTAGAGAAGACACACAAATATTAATGAGCCGTCTCGCGAAACGTGCAAAGAAAAAGAAGTTTCATACAATTACAAATCCTTGTGGAGAAATTGCATTAAATGTATTAGGCGGATTTTGTGTTATTGCAGACGTAGTACCTTATCATGCAGACACATTAGATGAAGCAGAAGAGGCTTTTCGTGTTGCTACGAGGGCTTTATTGCGTGTAAACGGCATGAATAGCATATATGGTAAAGAAGTAGAACGTACAAATAGGATAGGAGTAGGGTTAACAGGTGTGCAAGAGTTTGCCTGGAAATTTTTTAAATTAGGATTTAGAGATTTAATAAATGAAGAAAAATCTAAAGATTTTTGGATGGCAATGGCTCGTTTTAATAGAGCAGTCAAAGACGAAGCAAAAAAATATTCTGCTTATTTAGGACAAACAATTCCTCATACAATGACTACTATTAAACCTGCGGGAACTACAAGTAAATTATTTGGTCTTACTGAGGGATGGCATTTACCTGCATTAGCATGGTATATGCGATGGGTACAGTTTAGAAATGACGATCCACTAGTAGAGCAATATAAGAAAAATGGATATCCTACTAAAGAATTAGTACAGTATAGCGGAACTACTATTGTAGGGTTTCCTACAGAACCAGTTATTGCTGGATTAGGTTTGGAGGAAAATCTTGTTACAGCAGGCCAAGCAACACCACAAGAACAATACCAATGGTTAAAATTAGGTGAAAAATATTGGATCCAAGGGGTTAATGAAGACGGAACTTTGGCAGAAGATGTTGGTAATCAAATTAGTTATACTCTTAAATATGTACCTGAAATTGTAGATTATAAACACTTTAAAGATATGATTAAACAGCACCAATCTACTGTACGAGCATGTTCAGTTATGCCACAAGCAGATATTTCAGCATACGAATATCAACCAGAAGAAGCAGTTTCTAAATTTAAATATGAAGAAATTAGTAGAGCAATTGCAGTTGCAATGACAGAAGATATAGGTAGAGAACATGTTGATTGTGGTGTAGCACCAGGTGGATGTCCTATTGATTTTGATGAAGAACAAAAAGAATGGGCATTAGAAGAAGAAGATCCTAAGACAACATTATTAAAAGAAGTTGCATGAATGTAACAATTTACACTATTGATAATTGTAAATTATGTGACCATGCAAAAGTAATAATGGAAGAACGAGGAGTCGAATACGATGAAATTCGTATTGGCATAGATATACCAAAAAAAGAGTTTAAAGAAAAATACAATGCAGATAAGGCTCCGCTTGTTTATTATGGTAATTGGCGGGTAGGCGGAGCCAATGAATTATGGAAAGCAATTTATAGAACAAATTTAATTCCTGTTAAAATTTCCGCTGTTGATCAACTCCTAAAAAACAAATAAATATGTTAGTAGAAACAAACAAAAAAGGAGATGTTGTTACAATAAAATTAACAACATCTGAAGAGTTAATTTGCTCTTATGTAGAAGATGATGCTGATTCATATACTGTTGATAGACCGTTTATGGTAGGAATAACACAACAAGGCATAGCATTAATGCCTTGGTTACAAGCCGTAGATATGAAATCAAACAAGTCAGTAAAGATTAGTAAAAAACATATCGTTGCAATTGCTGAACCTGTAGAAAGTATAGCAAAAGAATACAGTTCACAAATGAGCGGTATAACATTAGTATAAAGGAAATATGAATGCCCGCGGCAATGACAGAATTAACAAAACCTTCAAGCAAGGTTTGTGTAGCAAACGGTTTGGAAATGATGGATTACAGTCGAATAAATTTCATTCCAAATCCTACAGTAAAATGTAATGATAAACCTATATCGTTGCACCAAACGGCTCCTGATACATCTTATACAGATGCAATAAAAACACGGGATTCACTTCAGCCCTCACATAGAGTTAATACCCCAAAAACATGTTTTATAGACGGTAATAGTGCCGCCAATGAATCTGATATGGAAATGTGGCATAATTTACGTCAAAAATATGGTAGTGGCGGGTCTACTCCTCCTAGTAATGCATGTGCCGGAGCAGGTCCAGGTAATACTTCAAATGGAGTTCCACCAGATTATCAATGGTATTTGCCTTCAGTTGAAGCAAGTCCTGGCGATGCAGATTGGGATAAATGTAATAAAACTGGATTAGATTTAACTAAAACACCAGCAAGTAACCCTAACCCAAAACAAAGTTATTACGGCATTTATGATAAAGCAATTAAGAAAAAATTGGAAAAAATGATTTCTCCTAATGTTAAGATAGGTGGATAATGGCATACAGCGAATTTAGAGACAATTTACAAACATTTAATAATTATATTTCAGCCGAAAAACATTCAGTAGGTCTCGAAGGTACATATGGAGATTCTACAGTAGTACGAGCAGAAATAGGCGGAAATATGAAAACCATGATTTGTAATTTACTTGCAGGTAATGGTTTAAAACCTATGCCCCAAATACAAATTTGTTTAGATATGAACCTAAATGAATTATTAGGTCTTGCAAGTGCAAATGCGGCATTAATGGGTGCCTTAGCATCATGTAGAACTGCTCTTCAAGCATTTAATACCCATACAGGCTTATCTGCTACATTAATGAGACTTAATGCAGTTATAGGTGAAGCCGCGGCAATAGCAAGTATGATTAATTTTTGTGCTACACCTATAAATCCTAAACCTATTCCAAATTTATTAGAAACAGTAATGGGAGCATTTTTAGGTAAAGGAGAAGCAATTCTTAATAAGTTAGGTAGAGTAATACCAGATAGAGCAAGTGTCTGTTTTGATTTTTCTACAGGGAAACTCAATACAGATGCTTATATAAATGGCGGATTATTACAAGAAATTCGAGATGCATTAGAAGCAGGTATAGATATTAGTGGTTTGGTTGATGATTGGATTGCACAATTAATGGCTATTGCAGATGATTTTAAAAGAATCATACAATTTGAAAATGACATAGCAAATGCGGCAATGGAGCAAAATGGATTAGGTGGAGGCACAGGAGATAGTCTTGCACCTGTAACATTACCTGATGCTAATCCCGAAGTAGAAATATTTCAATCAGGATATGCTTCTACTCAATTTGCCGCAGATGGGACAGAAGTAGCACCAATAATAGTTACAAAAATAAACAATGCAACAAGCACCACATCAACAAAAGTTACATTAGATGTTGTTGTTAAATTTACAGAAAAAATAGATCCAGCATCACTTACTTGTAGGTTACCGGATTCTACGGCGCCTAGTTCGGGATATTACGGAACCATAAGAATACTTGGCGGACCGGATATTAATGGTAGTAACGAACGAATTTGGAACTCAACAGGAGTACAAGCAATTAATCCTAAGCCAGAAGGCGATGGAGATACAATATTTGGTGGGACAGTTGTTTTAGATACTGCAACCTATCAAAGTTCAACATTTACATTTGCAGTTGGTTCAACTAACCATGATACTTCTCCACTTAAACCTACCTCAATTTCTGGTAAAGAAATGCTTTCTATACAAGCAATTCAATTTACATGTAAAGAGGCTGTAGCAGGAGAAGGTGCAACAAATTATGTAGGAACATCATTACCTGATCAAACTCCAGAACAACAACAAAAAGCAATAGCAAATTATCAAGATATGCCTACTGCAATTAATAACGCTCAAAATATATTAACAATATGGAATCAATTAGCAGGATATCCTGTTCAACGAACAGATGGTACAATTTTAACTAATATATTTGATGCATTTTTAGACGAAGATTCAATTGCATTAGCATCTGCAGGAGAATCTTATATTGCACCTGTTTATACCCAAGTTGCAGAAAAAGATTATTGTGGTAATGTAATTGGTTACAAATATGAATTTACCCAAGGATCATTGGAAACACCAGATGCAATTGCCGCAGGTACAGTCACAACATTGGCATCTGAGCGACCTAGAATTCTTGAAATTACACCTAGTTCAGGCGATACAACCGTTGTAATTGACGGAACAGTTCAAGTACGATTTAATCAAGATATGGATTTTAGTACGTTTACATTAGGCGATACTCAAACTACATGGTCGGCAACTAAAGTATATTCAATAGGTGACTTAGTAGAATATAATGGAGCAGAGTATTCTTCAGCAGTAGCCAATAACACAAATCAAGTACCACCAACTAGTTCATCATATTGGACAGCAACAGGTAATGTTGCAGTATTAACAGCAGGTAGTGGTTCTGTAAAATTTAAAAATTCTACAACAAATACATTTGAAACAGGCGGAACTATTACATACAGTAATAAGTTATTAACATACACACCAGCAGAAAACATGATTGCAAGCAATGTATATCAATTAACTATAGTTGGTCAAAATACATCAGCAATGTATCCTACAATAGGTTCATCTGATGATCATGTTTCTCCTGTAGAAAATACTTCAGGTATTGCAATGGCAAGTACATTTCAATCTACATTTACAATTAATTCAGCAGGAAATTCAACTGCTTCATTAACAGTATCTTCGGCGGCAGGCACAATTAAAACACCTAGTTATACAGTTGCCGAACTAAATGCATTAGCGGCATTTTATAGTGCTAATGATCAAGGTTCACAAGCATGGTGTTCAAATGAAACAGGTGGTGCTTGCATGGTTGTATATAACGGTGCTAATTGGGTAAGAATTGATAATAGTAATGTAATAAGTGCATAAAATAGACGGTTGACACACGATTTTAATTATGTTATAATAAATATTAATGTTGTTAAAGACTCTTTGTTGAAAACGACTGGACGGCGGTGCGATTCCGCCCACCTCCACCAAATAAAAATTAGAAGCATTTAATGGAATAAATGAAACTCGTACTTCCGGGAGAATCGGCATGGACGGGGAATTTGCTACAATCGTTATTATTAGTCTTATAATAGGTATTGTTTTGTTTGGAATAAATTTTTTAGAAAATAACAGTATTTGGCTCTTTTAGTTTTTAGTTGATGGGGGTGAAATAGATATCGACACCGTGGGATGCAACGACGAGACAACAAAAAACATAATCGCAAATAATAACGATTATTCACCTGCACAGGTTATGCTTGCCGCATAATCAGTAGCCGAGTTAGAACAATTGTTCAAAGGGGGGTCACTTGGGAACAGAAGTATTCCCCCACTATTTTTTTGAATTATAGTAATAGTTAACCACCAAAAAACACTGAAAAGTGGTCAAAACAACCAAATATACTAAAAAACCAGGTAAATATATTAGTGATTATAGTAAATCACTACAGGAGAGCAAATATTATGGATATTATTAAAAATGTATCTGCTTGGATTAGAGGACTAACAGAAGTAGGTCTTTCAATCGTAGCACTCGGCGTTGTATTCCAAATCATTTTTGGTGCAAACGTAGTATTCCTTCCTATTGACATCCTAGGTAATGTAATCAGTTTCGTGAAAGCATTGGGTGGTGAAGGACTTGTTGGCTTAATCGCGTTATGGATTCTATGGGGAATCTACAACAAGAAGTAACGAGGAATTCAAATCTGATCCCTGTCTTATTTCACGACGATCCTAGGCAGGGATTCCTTTTGCTACAGGATGTTACATTATGAGAAAAACCATTTAATAATTAAAATTTTAAAGGAAGTGTAGTATGAAAAAAATTATACTAACCGCCTTGTCATACCTTTTTTTAGGTGGAATGGCGTTAGGAATTCAAGGCGAGATGCTTGAAAGAGCTACAAAGCAAATTGAACAACATACCGAACCAAAATTTAGAAATACGTTTATGGTATTTTCAAAGGAACATGTCGAATGTCTTGCTATGAACATTTATCATGAAGCAAGAAATGAAAGTTTATCAGGAAAAATTGCAGTAATTTTAGTTACTATGAATCGAGTTGCAGATGAAAGATTTCCTAGTAGCATATGTAAAGTAGTACATGAAGGCAAACATTATTACAGCGAGAAAAAGAAAAAATATTATCCTTTTAGAGACCGCTGTCAATTTAGTTGGTATTGCGATGGAAAATCAGATGAACCAAGAAATAAAAGAGCATGGGCATATTCATTAGCCTTATCAGAATATTTTCTTAAACGTTCAATGATGATTATTGATTTTACCGAAGGAGCAACTCATTATCATGCAGGCTGGATGGAGAAGTTTCCTCGGTGGGCAAACCTTAAAGGTTTTACTAAAACAGTAACAATAGACACACATTTATTTTATAGATGGGAAAATCCTAAACTACTCGCATCACGATAAATATTTGTATGTTTATAAATGAAGTTACAAAACCTTATGCACATAGAAAATTACTGGCTTCATTAAAAAGTATGGAGCCAGAAATAGTAGGGCAACGATTAGACAAATATAAATTAACTAGTATTGTCCAAGATGCGTTAGAACCATATAGAGTTGAAGTTGAATTTACAAACACATCTAACGTACCTAAGGATGAAATAAATATGAATGCTGGATATTCACAGGATGTTGACAAGTGGAATGATCCAGATCATTATGCAACAAGTTTAGATTTGTTGTTTAATAATAGACAGAGAACTTATAGTTTCTCTAAAGAAGGTTTTGATGAATTAGTTATTAGAATTAATGATGCAATCGGACACGAAAGAATTCATCAAAGACAAGCAAGAAAAAGAAAATTACAACATCCAGGATCAGAATATATAGGACCAGAGAAAGGTAAGGCAGAAAGAGATTATTTAGGAAAACCCGACGAAGTAGAAGCTTTTTCGTACAATATAGCAAGTGAATTGTTACGTCGGCATGATAAAGAAACTATCATAAATGCATTTAGAACGGGTGATTTAAGTATTCTAAAAGATAGCATAAATTTTGTTGCGTATCTTTCTAGTTTTGAAGATACAGATAATAAAACTATGCGAAATTTAATTAATAAAATTTTAAAATATATAGAAGAGTTAAGTTAAAAGGATACATGAATGTACGAATACAAAGCAAGGCTCGTAAGAGTCATAGACGGTGGCACGATCGACGCAGACATAGATATGGGTTTTCAAGTCCATATTGGTCAACGTATCAAACTATTTGGTGTTAATGCTCCCGATCCTAAATCACATGATAGTGTAGAACGAGAAAAAGGATTAGCCTCTAAGAATAGATTAATAGAAATTTTACCAAAAGAAATAGTAGTACGAACAATGTTAAATAAACGAGGTAAGGTTGGTAGAATATTAGGAACTATTTTTGTTAAAGAAGAACATGGCGAACTTACAAACATAAATGACTTAATTATAAAAGAAGGATTTGCTACCCCTTATCCAACAAATGAAGATAAATAATTAAAACACTTAGGAGTTATAAATGTCACAAGAACGATTTACAATAACAAGCCCAGCATACGGATCAGATGGATCTTCTACCCAAGGTAAAACAAATGGGTCCGGAGAAAACCATGCAGGTGCAACTTTTTTAAATGATCCGCTAACAGTTAACAGTACTACAAATATTTCTAATTCAAATGCTGATGGTGCCGCTACTCCTAAATTATATGAATATGCTATTACTACCGGATCTATGACTGCCTCTAGCACAAATGGAACAGTTGCAAGTGCAGATAGTTCTGCATATACTTCAGGTAATATTAGCACAGATGCTAAAGCAGAAGCAATAGAACGAAGTAATATGCGTTTTCATAATATGCTTGCTAGACTAGGAGAAACAGAAGAAATTGTACGTTTTGAAATTGATAGTGAAACATTACCTGCCGCAACAGGTACTCCTACAGCATCAAGTACATTTACAGTAACATATGCAAAACAACCAACCCATCCAGATTCAACTTATACCCCTGGTGCATTAGCAGTAAAACGATTAGCCGCCGAAGGAATATCCTTCAATGGAGTTTCGACAACCCAAACTAGACATGTTTATTATCCTAAAAAAATAACGACCGGTAGTGTAAATAAACTTTATTACCAACGAAAAGAAATTACATGTCCTGTTTTAGATACGGATGTAGCCACATTATATGGAAAAATGGGCTGTACCGAGACTATTCAAAATGCGACACATAGTCACCCGTAATATATGGCCAAACCCGATAAGCAAGTTATAAAAAGACAAATATATGAACCCTTTGGGTTTAGAATAGGTGTATATGACCTTGACTGCCATCATTCGATAAATCAATGGTTGGTAGAACGGGCATATACTCTTGATAAATTTTCACGAGAACACGTTGATACTTTTTGGGAAATACCTGGTGCCGAAATGGGTGTCCGTACAAAATATAATGATAATAAAGAATCGTTTATTGGTGCCCATACATGGATTATGAATAGGTGTCATAATTTTCCTGGATTTCCTGAGGAACTTTTAGGTAAAATTATGACATGTACATATGATTATGCAAAGTATGTTGGTGCATCTTTAAAAGCACCAGAAAGTTGTATGTTATACATCGAACGAGGATGGTCTACTATAACAAAACCAGGAGATGCAATTAAAGGGCATAATCATTCTCGTCATATGTTTTCTTCGGCATATTATCCATCTCATAGTCCTGAACAAGGAGATCTTTGGTTTGACAGGGGCGATCCATATGAACATTTTTTATTATACGAACCTAATAAAGGACCTGCTGAAAGATCCCATATAAAAGTAAAGCCAGGGCAATTCGTAATATTTCCTTCTGTTGCAATGCACGGAACAGATGTAAACAAATCTACAAAAGACAGAATTTCATATTCTTTTGATATGGACCCTGTTGGATTAGATTATAAATTACCACCTACTAAAATAGTAGAAGATGCATGGCATGATTTTAATACTACTATAACAAAAATTGGACTAACGGAGGCATTATCGGAATGATATTTGGTTTATTTGTGCTATTTACGGCATTATTAATATCAGGAGTAGCCGCCTGGTATTCTATTGTTGGACTAATGGCTATTTTTAGTGGAGCCGCTTTGGCAATTGCTATTATGGGCGGAGTATTAGAAGTAGGTAAATTAGTTACAGCAAGTTGGCTTTATAATTATTGGACAGTAGTACCTAGATTTCTTAAAATATATCTTACAGGTGCAGTAGTAGGTTTAATGTTTATTACATCTATGGGTATCTTTGGGTTTTTATCTAAAGCACACTTAGAACAAACTGCAATGTCTGAAGAGCAAGTTGCTCAAATAACAGTATATGAAGGTAAGTTAGTTAGGGCGAATGCAAAAATAACACGCTGGACTGATGAAATAGACCGTTTAAATAAAGGCGAAAACGTTAGAGTAGATAATATAGTTGCTAGTGAAGAAGAGCAACTACAACGATTATACAGTCGTATTGATACAGAAAAAGAAGCATTAAGATTAACTGCCAAAGGCGCAATTGATATACAACAAGAAAAATTAAAAGATTCAGATCAAAGAACAAAAGATGATATAGCACTTATTAGTAAACGTGAAGGCGACAATCAAGAAGAAATAGATAAAATACGACAACGTGAAAGAGGCATTGCATGGATTGCTCGTAGAGATATTGGTAAAATACAAGATCAACTCAAATTAGATTTATTAGAAATAGATAAAAGATATGCACCTGATGTAGATGCAGTTAATAAACGTATTGCTACACTTAAAGAACAATCTAATTTAAAAACAGAAGATATAGATAAACGTGTAAACGAATTAGAAGGATTTATTGAAGCAGAACAAGTAATAGTAGATAAAGTTAGGGATGATAAATTAGTTTTAGAAAAAACATACAGAGCATTAGAAGTAGAAGTTGGTCCGGTAAAATATATTGCAGAATTTATATATGGTGATAATGCACCGGGTATGTTAGATAGTGCAGTTAGAGGAGTTATTTTATTATTGATATTTGTTTTTGATCCTCTTGCAGTATTATTAGTTATTGCAGGAAATATGACTATACGGCAATATATTGATTTAAAACCTTTACCTTTAAATATGCGAAAGGAAGACGATAATGATGTTAGAATTGAACCGGAAAATATACCAGAAAGACCAATTCCTGAAACAGAACCAGACCCTGAGCCGGAACCGCCTGAACCTGAGCGAGAAGTTAGAGTTGATGAAGATGTTGTTGAACATAAAGAGGAAGAAGAGGATGAACCTAATGAACCAAAACCTGTAGAAGGTAAAGCAACACGATCACATGAACCAGGAATTGCAGGAGTTATTCATCCAGTAAAAGATGAAGAAACAGAACAAAATATAAATGAAATAAAAGAAATATTAGAAAAAGCAGATCCAGAAGTAAGAGAAGAAGTGGTAAAGGAATTAGAAAAAGAAGATCAAGAAGTAAAATCAGTATTAGTTGATAAAACAAATAAAACAGTTTTAGAACCATTAGTTAGTAAAGGGAGGTCATTATTAAAATCTTTAGCATCCGGCAAGAGCAAGAAAGTGAGTTGGATTAATACACCACATGAACCAGAACACTAAAGACTTTATCTGTAGTTTTTGCAATAAAACTCGAGAAGAAGTTAAAAAATTAATTCAAGGTCCGGACAACGGCGCTTTTATATGCGACGAATGTATTAAACTTTCCTTTGATATTATTAGTGAAGAAGAAAGTGAAATTAATGAACATTATGTTTACACTCCACAAGCAATTTACGACCATTTAAATGAATTTGTTATTGGTCAGCATGAAGCAAAAAAAGTCCTATCAGTAGCAGTATATAATCATTACAAACGAATTAATCATATAGCATCAGACATAGAATTAGATAAATCTAATGTACTGTTATTAGGTCCGTCTGGCTGTGGTAAAACATTAATGGCAAGTACAGTAGCAAAAATATTAGATGTGCCATTTGCAATAGCCGATGCAACTACAGTAACAGAAGCAGGATATGTAGGCGATGATGTAGAAAATTTAATAACTAAACTATTGCATAATGCAGAATATGATATTGATAGGGCAGAAAAAGGTATTGTATATGTTGATGAAATAGATAAAAAAGGACGAAAATCTGAATCTGCAAGTATTACGAGAGATGTAAGCGGCGAAGGAGTCCAACAAGCATTGTTAAAAATGATAGAAGGCACCGAAGTTCGTGTACCCCCAGCAGGTGGAAGAAAGCATCCTCAATCTGAAATAGTAGAAGTTGATACCAAAAACATATTGTTTATATTAGGAGGAGCATTTATAGATTTAGAAAAGCATATTAAAAAACGATTAAACAAAACAAAATCAATAGGATTTGGAGCAATAATAGATGAACAAGAAGATGACACAAATTATTTTAGTCGAGTAGAACCAGACGATTTAGTTGAGTATGGCATGATACCTGAATTAGTAGGTAGAGTACCTGTACGTGTAGGTTTAAAAGAACTTACAAAAAAGCAGTTAATACAAGTATTACAAGAACCTAAAAATAGCATTATTAAACAATTTCAACGAATATTTGAAATGGATAATGTTAAATTAGAATTTACAGATAAAGCATGTGAAGAAATAGTTAAAATTTGTAATGATACAAAAGTCGGCGCAAGAGGATTGCGATCAGTTATAGAAAATGCATTATTAGATGTGCAATTTAACTTACCAACATACGAAAAGAAAGGCATAGAAAAGGTAGTTATAAATGAAGACACGATCACGAAACAACAGGAACCGTTCCTCGTTTACGGGAAAAAGCAACAGACGAAGTAATTATATAAGCCACCCTATGTTGCGGCTTATAGATGAAAAAGGTGAGCAATTAGGCGTTATGGAGACTAGAAAAGCCATAGCAATTGCTCGTGAACGGGAATTAGAGGTTGTAGTTGTATCTGAAAAGGCAGATCCACCGGTTGCAAAAATTGTGGATTTAAATAAATACGTATATAAAGAACAACAAAGGAAGAAAGCTCTAGCAAAAAATGCTCGTGCAACTCGGACCGAGTTAAAAGAAATGCAATTTAGACCAAAAATTGATAACCATGATTTTGAAGTTAAAGCAAACAAAATTAAAAAGTTTTTAGATAAAGGTGATCAAGTAAAAATTGTAATTCGATTTAAAGGTCGCGAACGGTATATATACAAAGAGCAAGGAATGGAACTTTTTGAAAGATTATCGAAAAGTTTGGAAACGGATTTCCTTTCAGAGCCTAAATTTGTCGGTTCAAGTATCGTAGCAATTTTAAAATGATAACAATTGAAGTAAGAAATAATAATGCAGAAAAAGCAATTAAATTATTAAAGAAAAAAATTAATGCCGAAGGCACGTTAAAAGAATGTCGCGATAGGCAATTTTATGAAAAACCGACAGATAAAAGGCGGCGGCAAAAAGCTCAAGCCATTCGTCGTATAGAACGACAATTACAAAAATTATATGAAGGTCGTTTAAAAAATTATTGACATCTTTATTATACTATGTTATAATAATGATAAATAATAATGAGGAGAAGATTAATGCCACAGTAGGGTTAATCTAACTCTGTCTTGCTTATAAAAAAGGAGAATATTATGACACATAGACACCTCACAACCGCTAATCTTAGCGATTTTATTACTTCACTAACACCGTTTACAGTTGGAATGGACAGAATGTTTAGGGACTTAGAGCAGTTCTCTAATTCATATACTGCCTCATCTACAGGGTATCCACCCTATAACATCGAGCAAGTCGATGACGGTAAATGGGTGATTTCAATGGCCATTGCAGGCTTTGGTGAAGATGATATAGAAGTTTCACAAAAAGAACGCAATCTTACAGTTAAAGGTAAGATTGAAAATAAAGACGGTGATACAGATTCTTTTGTTCATCGCGGTATTGCTAATCGTTCCTTTGACCGAACTTTTCGCTTAGGTCCACATGTGCTAGTTAAGGATGCAGTCCTTAAGAATGGCATGTTGACTATAGATATGGAACAGGAAATACCAGAGGAAGAAAAACCTAAGGTAATTCCTATCACGGTTAATTAAGCAACTTTATATGCGGTGTCAAAACCGGCACCGCATTCATATTAACTAAATATAAAAAAAGGTTTGCTCATGCCTGATGTTGAAACTATAGTTGAAAAAGATACAAAAACAGTTCAAAATTTAAAAGAACCCGAAAAATATCAAGTCATTTTTATTAATGATAATTTTACACCCATGGAATTTGTTGTAGAAGCATTAATGGCTATTTTTCATCATTCAAAAGAAGCCGCAGAAAAGATAATGATAGATATTCATGAAAAAGGTAAAGGAATTGCTGGTATATTTTTTTATGAAATAGCCGAACAAAAAGCATTAGAAACTACTCATTTGGCAAGATCTAAAGGCCATCCTCTAAACGTCGAAATTGAAACAGTATGATATTATAGTTGTCGGAAATGGTGTTAGTAGAAAAAATATAGATCTTTGGCAACTAAAAAAAGATTATATAGTATACGGATGTAATGCAATATATAGAGAATTTCAACCTGACATTCTTTTTTGTGTTGATGATAGAATGTGCAATGAAATTCATGTAAGTGGTTATTCAAAAGCACATACAGTAATTTCACCGAATAAATATAGTTGTCCTTCAGCGACACATATCGAAACAAATAATAAATGGAAAAAATGGAATTGTGGAGCATTAGCATGTTATTATGCCGCAACGCAATTACCAAATATAATATATCTTATAGGATTTGACATTGGCGGAGAAGAAGAATACAGAAATATCTACGAAGGATCTCTCCACTATTGTAGTAGAGGCTCAGAACGCCACTTCTCAGTGGAATCTGCTACCACAAGACAACTTCTCTGGACCTTTCATTCCTTTCCCGATATCCAGTTTAGAAGAATTGGTGGAATGGCAATACATGAATTCGGAAGATGTAGAAATTATAGAAAAATAGAAAAATTACCTTATGAAAATTAAAACAACAGATTATAACCGACATGTCATAGGAGATAATGTTGCATTATCTTTTGATGATTTTTATGAAGATTTAAAAGAATTAAGATCCATGTGTCCAGATCATACTCAAGAATCTGATTATTGGAAATATAATAACGATTATTTAGATAATTCAGAAGAATCTAAAAAAGTTCAAAAAGAAATAGAAAAACGATTAACTTTAAAACCTGAAACAAGAGATAGATTATATCCTCGATTGTTACCTGTCGGTCCAGCCGGAACTGTGTCGGATATTTTTCCAGATTATAATACATTAAACACACTTAAACCTATCATTAAAGAAGTGTATGATAAAGATGTTACTAGTGTTGAAAGCCAATGTATTAGTTCTACATATTGGGATTATGAACTGCATGTTGATGCTCATAATTCACATCATGATAATGTTTTGTCAGCATGTTGGGATGAACTTATTGAAAAAGGCGATGAACATCTTTTAGATAGTATGCTTGTTCCTCCTGACAAAATAGATGAATGTCATTCTTGGATTAAAGAACGTGAAAATCTTGACCCAAGACTTTATAATAGTGCTACCGAGTTAGACATTGTTTCTGCAGACCGACCTATATTTCCGGCGGCTTTAAAAAAATCATATTTTTTTTATAATTATTTGCCAACATCTAAAAGATTAAAATTACAAAATCATCCTAATAGGCCCCAATGGTTACCTGAAAATAGTTTTGTATGTTTTATATTTTTAGATTTTAATACCGATCCCCAATGGAATGAAATCCCTGAAATTCAATTTTGGAAACATAAACCTATGAAGGTTTCTGATCATGAAAGATATAAAATAACCCAAAACGAATTAAAAAAAGAAGAAATAATATCACAATTATTTTATTACGAATCGTGGCATTATGGTGAAGTAACAGAGGCAGATGCCTTTAAAACAAATAAACAACTAAGTGATTTGGTATGGGATGAACAGCATACATTAACAGAATATAATTTAATTCAATCTATACCTGGCAAAATAAATAAATGTATTTTATTTCCGGGAGAATATTTTCATAAATTTAATTTTCCAAGAGGATACCTAGATTTACCTATGAGAACTCAAGTAATGATATTAAAATGAAAATACAACCTCGTAATATATTCCATACACATATTTCCGCTTTTAACATATCCGATGAACCGGTGTTTAAATATTTGTTAGAGTTAAACAACCGAATGCCAGATAAAATAACTGAAGAAGAAAATATAACAAATCAAATAGGTAATACTTCATCATATAGTGCATATCAACGTAATATAAAAATGAATGATCTTACAACTTGGAATGCATACGAAGATGACGAATGGATTAAAGTTCGAGGTGAAGTTACTAAATTTTTAGAAAACCTCGCAAAATTATATGTAGATATGCATCATAATATGGGTACGGCTAATTGGATTAAAAGTAGAGAATTTGTAGTTACAAATTTATGGACGGTAAGATATAAAGAAGGAGATTATCAATCATGGCATACTCATCCCCAATGTGCATTATCGGCAGTTTTATTTTTAGAAGTACCTGATAGTATTAATCCAGACACATTTCCTGATGGTATGTTACATTTATTAAGCAATGGAACTTATGATGAGCATACTTTAGAAATAAATCATTCATATTATGTACAACCTGAGCCAGGATTAGTAATATTGTTTCCAGCATCTATTGGGCATTTAGCATATCCATTTAAAGGGCCCGGCCAACGAACTGTAATATCATTTAATTATAATGATAAAATGGGCATGGCATCACTTGATAAAAGATCAGGAAAATACCTTCTTTCCGGCCCTAATGGCAAGATTTACGAATTAACAGAGTATATTGAAGATAAATAATTTTAGGCGGACAAATATCGTCATGTAAACAGGAAGAACTGATCTAATCAATTACGTGCTGTTTATAGTAGTAAACTTGATCAAGATGTGTTTCAAATGACCATAAAGTCCGCCTACCGATAGAAACAGGATGTGACAAAGTTCGGTTCGCACTAAGTAACCTCTGTTGTTAATATACAACTATGTTGAAAACTTATCGTGGCCGGGGGAGATGAGTGCAAAATCTACAAACAATAGCTTATTCGCGATAAGGCTAAAAACAAAATGATTTTGCTTCGTTCTTAATTGAGTATATGGTAATAATACCTCTGATAACATGTTTTATTTTTTTAATATACTAAGAGATACGGTATGCAAGAATTAAGGAAAGGCAAAGCCTACAAGGTAGACAAAGAAGAATATGTCGCTGTATCTTTGAACATACGTGATAGAGATCATTTCTATTCTATTGTTCATTACCTAAACAGGACGTTAGGTAGAACTGGTTGGAAAGCCCAAAAAAATACTCTTAAAAAATTTAAGCAAGGGCGAGTTAATGTTAAACGCCTTTTTTGGCTTTCTGACCCTTCTGTTTCTATAATATTAAAACTTCTATGAATGACATATTGTATGAACTTCAAAAAGTAATACGAACCTTTAATGATAATATTGAAGACGATCCTGATATTAATCCTGATTTTATTAAAGAAGGACATATAGAAGTAGTTACACATGACAATATTCTTTTTGAATTAGATGTAAAACAATTAGAAGACGGGTCAATAGAAAAATCAATTTCAGTTTCTAAATTAGGTGATAACGGAGAAGTAGTTGAAGTCTACGAAGGTGACCAAGACGAATTATCCGAACTTATTCCTAATTCTAAATTATTAAATTAATATGAAAGATATAAAAGTAAAAGATATTGTTATTATAGGTGGCGGAACCTCTGGGTGGATGGCCGCACTATTTTTACTAAAAAGAGAAGGATATAATATTACAGTAATAGAATCAAAAAAGATACCTACCATAGGAGTAGGCGAAAGTACTCAACCATCGGTTTCTGCTTTTTTCGAATTTGCAGGATATAAGCAAACAGACTGGATGCCAAAATGTAAGGCAACTTATAAATCGGGAGTAATGTTTGACGGATGGAATCCTGATAATCAATTTTTAGTTGATAGTGAATCGGCAGTATTTAGTATACTAGATACAACAGAATATGATTCGTATGGTACACATGATGCCGCAATAGCAACAGGCATGACTGCAAAAGATTGGTCTAATTGGTTTCCTTCATATCGATTAGCAATAAACAATAAATCACCTAAAATGGGTAAGGAGCGATTTAATTATCTTAATGGTCATACTTCTCCTCCGCCTAATGCAGTACAATGGGACAATATTGCAGTAATAGATTTTTTAAAACAAGAATGTATAAAACTTGGTGTAACACATGTCGTTGATAGTGTCGTAGATGTAAACTTAGATCAAGAAGGATATGTAAAAGAGTTAATTTTAGAAGATGGAATGGAAAATATTCCAGGAGATATTTTTGTAGATTGTTCGGGATTTAATTCTGTTTTATTTGATACTATATATCAATGCCCATGGCATTCGGTACAGGAGTTTTTACCAACAAATAATGCTATAGCAATAAGAAGAAAATATACCAATCCCCAAAAAGAATGTCATCCTTATACCAAATCTACCGCAATGACTTCGGGTTGGATGTGGACAATACCTACCTATGATGATTTAGCCCATGGATATGTTTACAGTGACAAATATATAGATAAAGATGATGCAGAAAAAGAAATACGAACAAAAATAAATGATTGGGATTCGCCAGCATTACATGTACCTTTTAAAGCAGGAACACGAGAAACAATATCCATTAAAAATGTATATGCTATTGGACTTTCCGCAGGATTTTTAGAACCATTAGAAGCAACAAATTTAGCATTTACAGTAATTGCAATAGGTAATTTAGGTAAGTTATTATACGAAACACAAAATATGTATAATGAGGCTATGGGATCGCATATAAGTAGAATGTTTAGTTTACAAGTAGATGAAATGGTAAATTTTATATATATGCATTATAGAATGGCGCCAAAAAATGATACACAATTTTGGAAAGAAATAAAAGAAAGACCAATACCAGATAAAATAATGCCTATGTATAATGCAATAAAAGATGGGCCTTTATCCCAAACTATGTTTTATGATATGCAAATGAAAGACATGCCAGGTTTTAGATTTCTTGAAGCAAATTCTCCTATATTTGCTTCGGGTCATTGGTGGCAATTATTAAAAGGATTTGGTCATTACGAAAATATTAAAAGATCATATAGTGATGATTTTATACAGTATAGTAAAATGGTATTAGATGTTCATAAACATAGAATGGACAATGTAATAAAAACTTTTCCTAACCATTATGATTTTCTAACAGAATGGTACGAATCAATTTGACTTTATAAATTTTTTATGTTATAATAAACACATGAGAAACCATGTGATGATAGATGTTGAGTGCCTTAGTACTCGACCTGATGCAGTATTATTAACATTTGGGGCCATACGTTTTAGGCCAACAGACAATGATGTAGATAAGGATCCATTTAAGATGGAACATTTCTACAGACGTGTTGATCCTGAATCTTGTACAAAAATAGGTTTACAAACAGATGAACCTACATTAGAATGGTGGGCAAAACAAGATGATGACGTTAAAGCAGAAGCATTTGCTCCAGAAGATAGATGTGATGTAGCGGATGTTTTAAAAGACTTTTACATGTTTTGTAAAGGATGTGATCAGTTTTGGGCCCATGGTTCTATATTCGATATAATGATTATAGAAACTATAAATAGAATACTACAACGAGGCAACCCGTGGAAATTTTGGCAAATACGGGACACCAGAACTTTGTATAGCCTTGTAGATATGAAACTTCCAAAAACTGCAAAGCATCATTGTTTATATGATTGTTATAATCAAATATTAGGTGTACAGGCCTCCTTTGCCCAATTAGGCCTATGAATGTGGAAACTGTATCTAATTTTATTTGCAATTATTGTCGGTGCTATTACAGGTAAAATACTTGCAATAATATACATATAAATGAGTGGAAAAAATATAGTATGGAAAGGTAATTTTGAAATAGATTTAGTCAAACAAGATAGTTTGACAGCAATGCGCCATCACGCAAACGAACAAATAAAAAAATTACAAGAACATGCAGATTTACTAGTAGAACAGGTAAAAGAAATTGTAGAAAGAGTGAAGTTAGCAGAAAAAATAGCAACGGCAGAATATGGTTTTAAGCCAGTACATTTAAAAGAATATTATTTGTACAAAAAAAATAAAAAATTAACTTTAACATTAATAGCACCAGAAGAATGGAAACCTAAATCTCCATATGGTGAATGTATTGCTAAAGTAAGACAATTAGGAGATTCAACATGGGAAAAATTATAATTGTAATATTGTTAATTTTTGCTGTAAGTTTACCAATAACCTGTATGACCTTAATAACGGACAGTTATGGAAAAGTGCATGCCGAAGAAAGCAAAACAATATTTGAACCTAAATATCCTTCTAGTGTAATATATGGATTTATTAATGGATGTTATATGACATTTGAAGATGCACAATACAAATCAGATCAACTTTGGCCAGATGATTTAAAAAACATTTGTGGTTGTATAATGGATGGACTTAGAGAAGCAGTACCAGCAAAAGATTTTTTAAAAGATTGGGGTGATGAATTAACAGAAGAACAACGATCACTGTCAAATATGTTCGGTATGTTATGTACAGAACAAATTATAAAACAAAAATTACGAGAAAATAGAGATCCAGCATGAGTGATAAAATAGTTTTACCAAATAGAGAACCAAGAACATACAAATATAATAGCACAAAAGAATATGTAGATAAATTTCCATGTGCATATAGACAATGGAAAGCAGACAGTCATTGTAATATTATTCATGGTTATAGTTTTACTATGCGATTCTTTTTTGGAACAGATCATTTAGACGTTAGAAATTGGGTTGCTGATTATGGTGGTCTAGGCGAACTTAAAAGTTTTTTAGATGAACAGTTCGATCATACTTTATTAGTAGCAGAAGATGAACCAGAAATGGAACTTTACAAACAGTTAGAAAAAGCAGGAATAGCAAAACTTACTGTATTACCAAAACTAGGTTGTGAAGGCCTTTCGTCTATGTTATACAAATATATGAATGGAGTGTTTATTCCTGATATGTGGGGGCCAGGTGAAGCAGAAAGACTTTGGTGTTATAGAGTAGAAGTTCGTGAAA
>VTLG01013951.1_pt1 | contig 61674 bp, 74 predicted proteins | sample 4694571 | NCBI WGS metagenome assembly VTLG01 (sample SAMN12604809, study PRJNA352737) | marine metagenome | biome: ENVO:00000447; feature: ENVO:00000209|ENVO:00000569|ENVO:01000036; material: ENVO:00002151; isolation source: viral sequences binned using virsorter ...
CTAATCTATCATTCGCGGGATGGTCCAAGTTGTAGAGGACAAAGGAGGACCAGAGCTTCTTGTTATAGTCTTGTTGTAACATCCCATCCATCTTGATGGCTTCTTCAGGATGGTAATTATGTTTGACACACATGACTGCATAGTCATCATCACAGTAATCAAATACCTCACATACATTAGAAAGAAAAAGAAAGTCACAGTCACAGAAAAGTACCCACCCAGAAAGGTTGTTCCTTCTGGCTATCTCAGGTACTAGAAATCTACTGTGAGAAAATTCTGTGGAGAAAGGTTTACCATCTACCTCGTCCCAGTACTGGCCGTCCTCATCTATTCTCCAAGGACGGTAGAACATACCAGCATGGCGAAGGGTCTTGTGGTAAACGGGAGTTACCTCCACCGGGAGGGAAGACCTCCGGGTGAGGGAGTGCGAACACACCTTAAAAGGAATATGCTCTCGGGAATCATATCCTAGAAAGACATGCCGTGCTTTATTTTTAAGTTCATCCTGCATAGTCCTACACTAGCAGGGGAGAAAGAGCTAACAAACAAAAAAATTACTTTCTAAAAGGGAACCTTTTCTTCTAATATCTCTACACTCTTTGCACTTGTTGCAGGAATCCCACTCTGTCTACCTAGTTTATCTTCCATATATCTTCTGTCTACGTTAAGAGATAGAGTATGATTAGGATCAATCTGATCTACCAACTCAGCTTTTAAATCATGTTCATAAACTTCATTATAAAGTTCTTGTAACTCTTCATAAAGTTTCTGCTTCCCTTCAGCACTCTCTGTCCTATCTATCTGACTTAGAATCCTGACTGCTCTGTTCACGTATGATTTTCTTACCCCTGCATTTTTATAGTGGTAGTACCTCTGCCTGTACATTCTATCTCTGTCCTCATAGACAGGTCTAGGAGCAAAACCCATGGACATCATCAAAAGATTCTGAGTAGTGAGGCCATCACCAATCACCCTACCAGCACCTGTCTGTACCCCTGCCTCACTTGCATCTATAGCTTTGAGAACATTTTGAAGACCAGCAACAGGTATTAATTTTAGCATGGCCATTCCATAGTCACCTCTTTTAAATGCTTCCGAAGACCTCTCCACGGCTTGTCTTATATAAGAAGTAGCTGGACCTCCTAGAAGTTCTGCTATACTTTTTTCATCTGTTATAAAGGGAAGAATACCACCTCTCAGTGGAGACAAAGCAGTTCTTTGAGCAACATCTGTACCCAGATAAGTTTTAAAAGCTCCTCTTCCAAAGAACTCGGCCAACTGATAGGACTCTGGCCCTCCTACACTGGTGATAGCTTCATAGAACATTAGCTCAACATCTGAGTCTGGAATGTTAAGGGCCTGTGCAAGGATCTTATATATTTCTCGCAGATCATCTACAAAGGGAAGACCAAAGAGACCACCCAACATAAACTGAGGAACCATCATAAAGACTAGTGCTCGCTTTCCTTGAGGACTCATGTTACGTGGGTCTATGCTACCTTCCTGCCTCCCAGACATAATATACTTTACAGGATTAAAAGTAGAACCTCCGTACTTTCCAATGGCATTGGCATATACCTCTATCATCATGGTGACAAAGGGAAGGAACTGGAGAGTGATTGCACCTAGACCATTACCTGCAAATGCTATCTGTGGTCTGTTAAAAGCATCTAAGTTAAACTGGCTCTGGTTAATAACAAAAGATGCAGCTTCATTTACATCTGTTATCTGTCCCTCAAAAGCTGTACCCTTGGCAAAACCTATCAGGCCACCAGATGCTTTACCTGTTCTGGGATTAACATCACCTTCTAATCCAAAGGCTTCCACAGCATTGTACGTGGCCAGTGCAGCATTTATTCTGTTGGCTAATTCACTAAAAGCATAGACAAAATCTATAGTTCTTTTACCTACACCTGCTGCCTTAGATACAGCTTGATACTGTTTATCAGACATTCTCTGTTCTAAGCTTCCCGGCACAGTTCCAAAAAGTTTTTCTACCATCTGAGAAGATGTAATGTCTGAGTTAGAGGACATAGCTTCTGTGTTAATCTTACCTACAATCCCTCGTTCTTGCAGTTCTAAAAGCATATCAAACTGTTTTCTTGCAATGTCCATGGAATCAGCTGCTCTTAGTTTAAACAAGATGGCAGCTACACCTTCTCTGTCTGCGGGCTGAAACCCTATGTCTCTACCCATGAGGTACTTAGTAGTCAGCGCACCAGCAGCGGCGGCAGACTTAGATGTTTTTGCAGTAAGAAGTTTACCGTAGGCTCCGTAGAGAATAGAAGCAGTGACAAAGTTCTGAGTAAGGTTAAGGGCCGAAGAAGAAATGTTACCTGCAAGGAATCCTAAGAAGGCAATGGACTTAATAGCAGAGGCCATGCCTTGAGGAGACTTGGTGTTGTCCCACATTTTTTGACCCTGCTCTTTAATATTATTTGCGGCAGGAAGATAATTAAGAATATTTTGAGCAGCTTCATCTGTTTTCTGTCTGGCCACAAACCTTCCCAGCGTGGAGACATACTGCGCCCATGCGTTGTTGTGATAACTCTTCTCATTATAGGGAGTCATAGCACCGGGAATGTTTCTTCTGTGTTGCAGGTGTTGGCGAAAGCCTCTTGCTTCTCTCTCAGTTCTAATTGTTGCAGCAATCTCTTTAAATATTTCTGCGCTTCTCTTTTTTTCTGCGTCAGTAAGATTTTTTGAATGATCTAACTCACTCAGCAACACAGCTTCTAGAATAAAAAAGTTATCCATTTCAGAAGCTTTAATTAAATCTTTGTTCTCTTTGTTTCTAACTGTAATCTCTACAGTATCAGTATTAGGATCAAACCCCTCTGTATTTTTTATTCTTCTTTCAAGATCTCTTCCATATTTCTCCCTGATAGCTTTTTCTTTTGACGCATCCTTTGTGTGAACAAGAGAAGTATTATGATCTTCTCGGTGAATAACATCTTCTTTTGGCTCACCTTCAGAATCAAATGTCTTTCTGATGATGCGTACAATTACATCTCCGTTTCTGGAACGGGGGAAGTATCCTAACCTTCTTCCCTCATTAAGTCTGCTGATAATTTCTATTTGTTGTTCCAGCTGTGCTACGTTCCGCGAATTACGTTTGTTATCTTGACCTTCTAGTTTAGAAGCTTGACGCTCCTGGGCTGCAACTCTTTCCATTGCTGCTACGGCAAGCTGACCTTCAGTAAGTGGATCTTTATTGTTACTTTCCCGTTCCTCTATAATACTATCTTCAGTGCTTTCAACCTGTGTTTGGATGCTAGGCTCCATAATACTTAGACTTCTGTTGATAACAGCTGTTATAGCTTTATCATAGAGAGTTCTAATGGTTTCTTTTTCCTGCTCCATGGCATTGATCAGTAGCTGAGTTCTTTCATTCTGTTCTGGACTAGCTTGAGGATCATTCTCTACAACAAGTTCATTCTTAGGGTACGTTGCTATGTACTCTGCCTCTGACAGTGTGGTGTACCCATAGATATCTTTGTATTTAAACAAAGCAGGTAGGGTTACTATTTTACCATCTTGAGTTATCTTGTATTCTCCGGTACGTTCACCCGTGTTAGGGTCCCGTTCTCCGTACAACTGAATAAGAGGATCAACCCCCAAGGTAGGATCAGTTAATTTAAGAACCATTCTCTTGTTACCGTCTAGACCTGATATCTTTAGATCCTGATTGACAGTGTTCTTTAGTTCTGTAATTGCTCTATACCGTGCTTTATTTTCAGCATCTAAAGCATAGACCAAAGTTCTACCCATAAAGGCAGAGTTCATTATGCTTCGCCAGACAATATTGTATTCTTCCATTACCTGTACCAGAGGTCTAAGTTTAGGAAACTTAGTTGCCTGTTGATAAGAAGAAGCCATAAACCTAGACCACATACCTAGCTTAGTTGCTAAGTTGTCTGCGTCAAGTTTAGACTTAGCAACTATATTCCTCCAGTTCATTCGTCTGCCACGGCTACCTTCTGCCTGTGATGCTACATCTGCAAGATCATCAATACCTTTCTGTACCTCTGGAGAAGCAGGGGCTTTAACTTTAGGATTCTGAGGAAGCGTGGTATCTACAGGCTCCATAAGTTTAGGAAACTTTGCCTGAAAAACTTCTTGTAACCTGTCAGGATTATTAATATCTAGTCCTTCTGCAAATGAGGGGCTTCTGAGTAAACTCTCTCTACCTGCTTTTAATTTTTCTATTATAGAAGCTCTATCATCAGTTGGCTCAAGACTTTCGCCTACAAGTTCTAAAGCTTTACTAACATCTTCTACAGAGGATGCTTCACCAATTGGATCATTTTCTAATTGAGCTATAGTAGAATCTATACCAGAAATATCATTAAAGTCTAGCCTAGGTTCTGCATTTAAAGCTTGTTCTAAATTTTTATTCTCTCCTATGAGGCTTTTATAAGCATCTGGAAATTTAAGTCTGTTATTGTTAGAGTCAAAAAACTTTTTGTACTGAGCTAACTTAGCTTCTCTCTGTTCAATAAGCTCACTAATATTTTTCGCCTCTTGAAGAGTTGCATCAGGGTCTACATCTATCACTTGTTTACTTTTAAATGCCTCAACTACATCCATAGGAGACATATCTTCAGTTATTTCTACACCGTTTTCTTTAGCAATTCTTCTTAAATTATTAGTTATATTAGCAGGAGCACCTTCTTCTGCAGCAACTACAAAGTCTTGCGCTTCTTGTGTTAAAGGGGAAGGAGAGTCAACTGCTTCGCTTACCGTAGAAGCTCTACCACGTAACTGCCTCAGTCTTTTAAGAGCAGCTACCTCAGATTTTAAATCTATTATCTCTTGGTCTAAATTAGAAGGTGCATCTGGATCATCTTCCAGTGCGTTCTCCTCTGCAAATGTATTACCATCTCTGTCTCTTATACCCATGCCAGCCAAGGCAGAACTCTCTGAAGGTGTGCCGCTGTTTTCTTTCTCTTCTTCTACTTCTACATTTGCTTTCTGTCTTGCAGCTATCTCAGCATCTGTTGGTTCTATTTCAACAATATCATTTAAATTTATTCTTTGAGTTCTAACTCTGTCTTCAGAATCTTTTTCAACAATCTCTACAAAGGTATCATCACCTACAGTTTTTTCTTCTGTACTTACAACAGTACTAGTCTCCTCATCAAAATCAGGAGAAGAGTTAGCTTCATCAAGCACCAGAGCTTCTTGTAACTTTTCTTGTTTCTCTTGGGCTATCTCAGCACCAGCTTTGTTACGTCCTGTGATTCCACCTGCCAGAGCACCGGGACCTACACCTGCAATAGCACCTCTGACAGTAGCATCTAAAAGATTATAACCGTAGTCTTCTACTTCTTCCCCTGTTGCTGTCTCTGCAGCAGCGGTTGTTATAGCCTGTTGTGTCCCTTCTGTCGCACCTTCTATGAGTGCTTGATTTCGTCCTCCTGCTAAAGCCCTTCTAGAAAGACCACGCCCCTTGATAGGTTTACTATCTGCTATACTTTTAAGAGCATCCCGTCCCTCTAGAACAGTGCGTTGAACAGCATCATTAACATCACCATCTGCATCCTTGAGGGCTTTCCGAGCTTTCTTAACTGCTCCCTCTGCTACCTCTGGAGAGACACCCTTGGAAAGAAAGAACTTGGTGAGTTCAGAACTAGGTAATACTTTTAATCCGAGTATTTTAGCTGATGGAATAGCCAGAGCAAGGGTATCTATAGCTCCTCCTAGTGCACCTGCCATGAGCATGGTACCGGGAGATTCAAAGCTTTTATCTTTGGCAAGACCCTCTGCTGTTATCTGTGCTTCACCTGTGATGATAAGAGAAGAAGGAAGGTAGGCACCTAGTCCAGCCCCTATGGTTCCTGTAAGAGCAGCAACAGGGGTGAGTGCAGCAGCAGTTGCTCCTATTGTTCCACCTGCTACAGCCACACCCAGAGAGGGGAGAGTTTCACCTAGGGTTTGAATAATAAAAGTGGTTAGGTTATCTCCCGGGGATACATCCTTGAGTTCTATCCTGTCATATTTCTTTAGAGATTCCTCTGCTTCTTTTTCATTTGTGTCCTGTAGCTCTTGGCCGTATTCTTCCAGTGTTTCTATGCCAGTACCTTGACCCAGCACCTTGAGACCTGCACCTACCATAGCTTGCATGTTGTCAGAACCATAGTCAAAGGCAGCGCCAAATCCATCACTCTTTACAGGTTCTGGCAGAGGAATAGAAGTAGGTGCTTCTGGTGCTGAATCTGATTGAGAAAGAGCTTGTACTATAAAAGAAAGAACTTCTCCTTCAGACTTACCTGCTAACTCAGGGTACTCTTCTTCAGAAAACCCATACTTACCTATATCAAAAGCCTCCTCAGTAGACTCCATAGTAGGAATAGTAAGGTCAGCTGTAGGAATCTCTGACATTTACTAAGTTACCTTATAGTTTCTAGTATACTAGACACTGTTTCTTGAGTTTTAGGAGTACTACCTTGTGGAGCCTGTACTGAGGCAAGACCTCCAATAAGTTTAGATTCCTTAGATTCACCTGTATATTGTTGCATTACTTGTAAGAATTGATTTCTCTGCTGTAAAGCTGTTGCATATTCCCGACCTAATGGTGAATTAGGTTTTATTTGATAGGCACGTTTACCTGATTCACCTAAAGCTACTAGTGTATCTTGAACTGCTTTGAGTCCTTGAGTAGCAGCTTTCATTCTTTCAATTGCTGGAGCATCTCTTTTTGTAGCTATATCTGCAAGGAGATCTGCGTCTTTGAGAGTAGCTGTGCGTGCCGCTCTTTTTGCTGCAGCTTCTTTAACATTAGCTTCTTTAATCTTTCTACGCTGCTCCATCTCTGTATCTTTAAATCCTTTGTAAGCCTTCAGTGCTTCAGAGATGTTGGCCAGTGCTACATTCTCTCCTGCAAAGTATCTCTTAGCTGCCTTCTGCCCTGCATCAGAATCTATTAAGCTGGCATAAGCTGCATCTGTTGGATCTCTGTAAAGCTTTGTTCCAGCTTTCTTAGTTTTAGGAGCAGGATCATCTGTACCTGTCTTAGGAGCTTTAGTATCTTCTTTAGGTTTTAAAGAATCCGGTGCTGCCCCCATTGCTACTTCAAAATCTTCAGTCACAGACACTTCTTCTCCTCCAATAGCAGCAGGTAATGCTCCCACCTTCTTTGAAAAATCTTCTGTTACACTTTCATTTATAATATTTAAATTTTCAGGTATGCTATGATCAGATAGAACAGGCGGGGCGAAAAGTCTTTTAAAATAATCTCTTCGTTTATTAGCATCTAGTCCCTCTCTTGTAACATCCTGATAAGCAGTCTTACCAAACTGTACCCTGTTGGTGGGAAGGTTGACCATCTGCTGAAGACCACCTCCTCCTTTGAAGGACTGTCTCGTCTGAGAACTTACCTGCCCTTGAGGAGTACCCCGTGCTCCTGCCTGTTGAGCTTGTGCTGCTCTCTGTCTTAGCGCAGCGTCTATCTGTTTGTTTATCTCTTCTTGTGTAGGACCACCAGCATCAGAGATAACTGGAGGAGGAGCACTATCACCACCGCCACCTCCACCTAGAAGGTTTTGGAGGTATCGAAGACCACCCGGCATCTTGCCTTTAGCAACTGAATAAGCAGGACTTAGAAAAGATGCAAGACCTCCTAGCCCGTCCTTTTTCATAGCACTACCCATAGGACTCAAGAAGCTTAGTATATCTCCACCTTTGGCCATCTGTATAACAGGAGAGGCATCAAGGTCTTGTGTTTTTTGGAGCAGAGAACTAAGAGCACCTCCTCCTTGGTAACCCACGGGCATCTCCTTGACCATGCCGCCAGCTTGACCAAAGGCACTCTGTAAGCCAGCTTGACCCAGTGCACCCAAAGCTTGAGTACCCACGCCCAGTAGCTGAGTAGACAATGGTTGAGCAGCTGAGAACTGCTGAGAGGTAACTCTCTCGGTAGGATCAATGGGAAAGCCTCTGAGAATAGAGGAAAATTCTTGAAGAGTTCTAAGAGGGAAAGATTCCTCTTTTTCAAATTCCTGTCTAGCCAGATCAATACCTCGCTGGGCCTGTGTCTGCCTAGCTGCACCTACACCTGACAGTGCGCCTAGTTCTTTCAACTGTTGAGCAGGTATAGCAGAACCCAAAGATGCCAGCTGAGTAGCACCTGCTGCTTCTCTTTGTCTCTGTTGTGCAAGTCTGTTCTGAGCATCTTGGAAAGCAAGGGCAAGACCTCGGCTTTCAATATCACCTAACTGTGTGGCTAGGTTACGTTCTCTCTCTGATTCTAAAATAGCTGCTCTTGATCCACCAAAGGCTCCTGCCTGTGCAGCACGCGCTGCTAACTGTTGTTCTTGTATATCTGAAACTCTTTCCGCTTCTCTCTTCTCAATGTCTGTGACATTTCTAAGGAAAGGATTCATAAAAGCTGCAACTTCTCCGGGGTCAGTTGGAGCAGTGGTGGCCTGTCTGGCAAAAGAAGTAGCTTCGTCAAAGAGTGGTTTAGTAGCCCCGGGAATATTTTCTATTGCTTCAAATGCTACGGTCTGAGCAGGATCAAACTGAGCTTGAAGCGGTCCTTGAAAAGCTTGAAATCCTTCTGCCTCTCTTTGTCTCTGTATTCCCTGTGCCTTTCCAAAGATATCTTCAATAAAAGGTTTTAGCTCCGTGGGAAACTCAGCCTGATTTACCTGAGTTTGAACAGCGGGAGCAGGGGGAGGAGGAGGAGAGCCACCACCACCTTTACCATAACAGATGCCTTGCCCCTCCATAGACAGAAGTTCTTCCTCTGTCCACTGGTCAAAGGGGTTATCATTCCAAGTTCTTTTTAAATTTGTCATCATGTCAATGGTCTTTCTATAATGCTAAATCTTTTAAGCCATCCTAATTTTTTTACCTTACGTTCCCAACCTGCTCTTCCACAGGCTTCTACAAAATCACATTCCATAACCTTGGCAAAGTCTACAAACTTCTGATCTATCTCGGGCATCCACTCTGAGAAGTCATCACCAGAAAGAAAGACAACAGAGAGAGCTTTCTTTCTGGGGTACTTTAAAATCTCTGTACACGCTGCACCTATGTACTCTGGACCTTCTTTGTAAACAACCCACAGATTAAATTTATTTATTACACACTCATGTAGGATATCTATCTCTTCGTATCTTCCGTAGGTGTATTCAGCTGCTTTCTCTAAGTGTCTTGAAACATCTCCCCAGATATTTCTAATCTCATCAACGGGTACTAGTGAAATTTTAACCATCTAAAGTAAACTATTAAGTCCTCCGCGCATCTCTGGTGGTTGTTCAGGTCTACCGTACTTGTCCATTCTAAAGTTTCCTATGAACGCATCCAACTCATTTGCGCCAGCAGAGCTTGATCCGTTACCTAGCATGGACACTACATCTGCTGGTATAACATATTCATCAGGAGAAAGAACAGCAGGTTGCATACCCATTTGCCCACCTTCTTGCCTACCTGCAATGACAAATGGAATGTTATCTGTCATGCCATCTCCGGGTCCCATGACCCTACCTTCAAAGTAAGGTTGCCCACCTTCTTCAAAAGGCTGGGCAGGTTGTCCACCACCCACAGAAATACCACTGGTTGGCATGGCTCCTAGTGTACCCAGTGTACCCAGAGGATGCCCTGCAGTTACAGACTGTTCCTCTTCTTCAGGCTTGGTAACTGCTTGTGCAATCATGGGAAGAATTGATGTACCTTCTCCTCCAGTTAGGGCTGTGACAGCTTCTGCAATTTCACCTCCAGTTTGTAGTCCCACCAGACCACCTGTTTTTATTTCTTCTGCCTCTTCGTCTATTTCTGTAAAGACAGTAGGTGTAAAGAACCTAGAGGACTGCCCCTCTGGTAGACCCTGCACCACCTGTAGGATATCCTCTTGTGTTATTTCCCCGTCCTCGTCTAGGTCTAGATTTCTACGGGTACGTTCTGCTCTGAGGTTCTTAGGAACAAAGGGTTCTCTTGTATCACCTTGGGGTCCTGTTGCTGGTAAAGGCTCATCAAACTCTCCTCCCAGTGCTGCAATACCCAGAGGTGCAACCACTCTTTTTAGAGGATCTTCTGCTAAGAAATTGTAGGCCTCTGAGGGTGTTCTTACACTGGTTGCCAAAGTCTCTGTTAAAGGAGTAGATGCTGTAGAAGTTGTAGGTAACCCTATATTTGCTACCTCAGAAGGAAGTCTAAAGGCTTCTGTTGATCCGTAAGCATTTAAGTCAGGAACTGCCATATCAAAGAGAGGATTATTAGCTGGCATTGCCGAAGCTACTTCTAAAGTAGGATCAAAAGGCATTGCAGAGCCAGTGCTTATAGCACCTTCTGCAGCACCCATACCCATTCCTCCGGGGTCTATAGGATTAGCACTTCCAGCAGCTTCTCCTGCACCACCAAATCCAGCCATAACACCAGAACCTATACCTGCTAGTGCTGCTCTGCCAAAGTCTAGGTCCTGTCCTGAAAGAGCTTGACCTGCAAGGTGACCACCAAAAGCTGTAAGGCCTGTGCCTAGTGCTGCACTACCTATTGCCTGTCCAGCTGCAGGACCTAAGAAAGCAGTGGCACCTATGGCAAGAACCGTGGGAAGCAGCTTCTTAAACAAGCCTGCCTCTGGAAGACCTGTTTCTGGGTTTGTTCTCAGAGGCTCATTAAACACCAGACCAGAGAGACCATTGAGGGCCTGTATCTCTGAGTCAGTCATGTGAATAAGCTGCGTATCAGGACCTCTGCCCATACGCTTGAGAGCCTCTGCTTGCATCCTAGGATTTTGCACTGTATTCATTATGACATGGCTCCTATTTTATCCGTTAAGCTGGCCAGACCTCCTTGCTGATTACCGGGATTAGCAGTGGTCTGTGATAACTGGCCTGTACTGGACCCTGTTATCATGGACCTTTGGCTTTGATCAAACGGAGAGAGTCCTTGGTTTTCTTGTATATTCTCTAATGTATTATACCCTTCCATGCCAACATTAGCAAAGTTTGCCCCGGGGTATAGTGGGGTAGTTTTAAGAGTATTAAGCATATAATCGTAGTCTGCCTGTGCTTGAGGCGTAGAAGGAGGAGGTACTATCCTTCCTCCCAGAGAAGCTGTAGGTATAGGAACAGAAACAATAGGAGGTATTACAGTACCTTGAGGAGAAGGTGCAGGTGATGCTCCCATCATAGAAAGTAGTGTGTTCATATCATAGTTCATCTTAGTTTAACCTACGGTGTAAATGAATTAAATTCTGACCAACCAATGGTGGTTCCTGCTATGCTTACGTAACCTTTAAACTTACCTGTCTTTCGTTCATATATTATATCTCCTGCCCCCGGTTGACCTACGACACCAACAGATACCTGCCTGTTAACTCTAACACTACCTGTTCTAGAATTTTCTAGGTCTCTTCCTTCTAGTTCGTTAATTAGAGAGTCTGCCCATTGCCTCATTTCTGAGTAGGCTTGTATTAGTTCATCGTCTGTTAGTCTGTATAGATCAGGAAGTGTAGGATAAACTGCTGCCATCTCTACCTACCTGAGACCATCTTCTTGTATGTCTAATCTCATATCTCCGTATCTCCATTCAGTTCCTGTGGCATCGTTCTCTATCTTAATTCTTGCTTGTCTACCTCTACTTCTAAACCTAACTGTCTGGGTATTTTGAGTAAGATTAAACGGTCCTTTTGTTCTTAGTTGCCCATTGGGAAACTCTTTGGTTTGAATGGTAAAAGCAATCTGCCCATTGTTAATTTCAATATCAGGAATTAACCTATCAACAAAGAGCATATCATTACCATCACCTATGCCAAAGTCAGCACTTTCAATAAAGGAATCTATCTTTAGCCCCTTACCTGTAAATATATTTGGAATTTCATTATCATATATACGAGTCACACCTACAGATGTTCCGGTGTTAATAACATTATCAAAGACACCTCTGTCACTCCACGTAGTCCAGATAGCTTCTCCGTATACCCAGTAGTTTTCTTCCATGGACCACGAAACATACCTGTTACATTCCGTTGAATCAGCAGATGGGTACAGCCACGTAACCTCTTTAAACTCTGAGTTAACACCTGCGTATATTTTATTCATCTCAGACCTGTTAATGTCACTAAAGATATGTCTTCTAACAGTACAATCTAATCTTCTAACTCTGCCATCAAAGGCAAAGAAGTTATTAAAGCCCATCCAGACAGGTGTACCGTCCATATCAATACCACCGTGCTGACTAACTCCTCCGCACCCTGTTCCTAGTTCAGTAAAAGAAAAGATAAAAGGAGGACCAGTAAAGCGCATACCATAGAGAACATGGTCAGTAAGAATTGCAATTTGGTTTCTGCTTCTGATACCTTGCACAATTTCAGTACCACCTGACAGGGTGTTTTCTCCTGACGTAGAACTAATAGAAGGGGTCCAATTAGTATAATCATTTTGATCTGACCACCTTACAAGTAGAGGTTCTTTTGGTCCTGCAAAAGTAGAGCAACCAAAGCAAACAACGTGTCTGTCATTAGGAGAGACAAGAAATGAATTAATACTAACAGGGGCGTTGGTAACAGGAAAGGCTCTAGCTGTTCCACCTGAAGTAGGAAACCACTGGTTTAGTCCCATTCCTCTTTTGTTTGAAAGAAGTATCTCTCCAAAGGTATCAAGCTGCCAGTTAGCGGGTATGAAGTCAATACCAGAGGATACAGCAGGAGAGTTCCATGTTCTAAATCCTGCCGTGGTACTAACATCTACAAGGAACTGTGCCGTGGCTAGACCTACTCCTGTACCTGTATCAGTGGCGCTAATTAAAGAATTAATGGTAAAGTTATTAGCGTCTTCTGCTGACACCACCTGAAAGATAGGACCACCAAAGGTAGAATCTGTAAGAAGAATGTTTCCTCCCACTGTTGTTGCAGTGGTAAAAAAAACAAAGTCATCAATCTCTAACCCATGACTAGGGCTAGTTATACTAACAGCAACTGTTGCGGCTACCACATTGATAACACTGGTCAGAACTACAGAGGTAAACACCTGTGCATTGTACTCTGCTGCACCGTAACCTGTACCTGTGATACCAATAGAAGCAGCAGTGGGTATAAGGTACTGGACAGTGGCCTCTCCTGCTGCTGTTGTATTATCAGGTGCAGAGGTAGAGGCATCAAAAGTATAGACGTTTGCACTGATAACACTGACAGGGAACATGGCGTTAAAAGAAAAATCAGTGGCAACAGAGGAAGAAGTAAACACAGCAAAGTCACCAGAGGCCAACCCATGCCCTGTGTCTGATACACAAACTCTTACGTTGTTTGCCTGTGTTCCAAAAGCATTGGTCAAAGATACACTGGCTCTGACAGGTGTAATGTTAAAAGTTTTTGTTCCTTGGTAAAGGTATAAAGCTTTCTCAGTTCCAATAGCCATCTGTTTCTGAGTAATATTATCTTGCCATGTAATCAGATCCCTACCTGTGCCGAGAATAGAACCAGAAGTTTTAACGTCCCATCCTCTGATATTCTCAGGTTTCTTGTCCCTAAACCTAACCCTGTTACCATCATACCAAGAACCTTGCTCCGCATACTGCGTAGATTCTCTGTGTATTCCCGGCCTAAAGTTAAGCTTTTTTGTTTGTGATAGTGTAGACACTTATAACTCCTAGGGTGCAGTAGCCAAGGCTTTAATAACTAGAGTAGATATAGCAGTGGTAGTTCTTGCATTATAAACTAGAAGGTCAACAGCATTAGCAGCTGTACTCATAGTTGGAGCAGTACCACTTACAAAAACGTAGGCGCTGGCAAAGGAAAGTGTTCTGCTACCTGTGCCATCTTGTACCACGTAGATATAACCTGTCTGCCCCGGTGTTACCCCAGCAGGTGCGCCCAGTGTTCTGTTACCTGCCAGTGTTATAGCAAAGTTATTTCCCAGAGCCATGTTAACAGCTATAGAAGCAGCGTCTGTAAGAGAGACAACAGGACCAACCACAGGGGCTGTAAAGGTGGCGGCACTGGTAAATGTTTTTGCTGATGGTATGGTAGAGGAGACAGAGGTTCTGACATACCTAATATCTGCAGTGGATACTGGAATAAGATCTGCATCTGCAGTGCCAATGTTAAGATCTGCAGCTGCACCTAGTCCTAGACCAGTGGCATTGGGCTGATGAACAGACACCCCGTCACAAATAAACCATCCATCTGAGCTGACCCCCACAGTTGCACCTTGACCTGCCAGAGTTTTAATCTTTGTAGTTTCAGTGCTTGATGGAACAGTTTGGTTTCTGACAAAGTATCCTTTAGATTGTTGAGGGATGACGACATTAACATCATTGGTCAAAGTTCCTTGTAATTCAAGAAAAGCACTTCTGGCTTGATCAGGGGTGCCGTCAAGATTGGTTAAAGTTACATCTACAGAAGACAGGGATACTGTGACATAGGCAGCTATAGCATCATCAACAAGATCAATGACATTATCGTTAAGCACAGTTCCCCAAGAGTTAGGGTTAGCCCCATCTGCTTGCTTTTCTAATCGTATTCTAGTGGTAAACGCCATGATACTATCTTCCTTACTTTAATACGTGAATACTTTCTGTATAATAGCAGACATAGCTGCTCCTAAACCAGAGGCTACTATGAACACTCCTAGAAGAACTCCTTTGCCTTTGTCAAGTTGACTTTCTAATTGGTCAAGTCTAATGGTTAACCTGTCAACTTCTTTACTCAACTGATCTACAGCTTGTAACATCTTGCCTATCTCTACATCAGTTAAGTCTGGCATCTTTAGATTCCTTTACCCGGGATACCTGCAGCTACAACGTAGCCTACAAGGTCTTTGTTACTTCTTGCTTTTATTTTTAGTACACAGGTAGCTTTATTTTGGTGGTCTGTGTAAGTTGTGATGACCTCTTCAACTATAAACTTTTGTGGAGGTGCTAGTCTAAAACAACTTTGCGTAATACTTTTTTCTAGTAACTTCTGACCATATGTTTCTATGTCTTTAGAATCTGCCAGAGCTACGTCCATTATATCTTTTTCTTTGGCACAGAGAAAGAAAGTAAGTATTGGATCTCCTTTAACCCATGTCTCTTCCGCCAGTACAGAACTAGAAGATATTAATATTAGACACAGAACAGCCAGTACTTTGGTTAATGCTTTCATGTATTATACACCACCTTCTCTTGGGTTAACAGGCCAATCATTCATTTCTGCTACAGCCTCTATGTCATCCTCTGCCATCTCAGGGGTTACAACGGTCATGGCTTCTAGACCTGCTACATTGCCCTTACTATCCACAGCAGCTTCTAGCACCAGTGCTCTGGCCCTCAGATCATTTCTCCACTTGGCAATATCATCAGGCACAGGTGTACCGTTGTCTGCCTTTCTGATAAAGTACCAGTCGGTTTCTCCAAACCAAGCAGAAAGAACAGCATTAATCTGACTTTTCATTGTAGCTTTAATATCAGATAGTTCTCTGGCAGTTGTAGTTCTGGTAACAGTTACCTTGTGATCCAACACAATAGGAGCAGATTCAGAGGTTGTATAGAACATATCATTTCGCAGTTTACCTGTGTACTCATAAGGTACAATGCCTATACCTTTTCTTTCTGCGTCTGTCCAAGCATCAGTAAAGATAGTTTTAGGGTATTGAACCCCATTAATCTTCATACCTTTAGGCACTCGGATAATCTCTAATACTTGATTACCTGATATTCTTGCCCACATTTTACTTTCCTTTCCCTAAAAGTCCTACAAGACCGCCTTTAGCTCCACCCGCTAATGGTACCGTGACAGAAGGTGGACTTCCTCCTCCTCCTGGGATTCCTAGCATGTCTAAAATTTTACTAAAAGTTCCTTTTCCTGTTCCCTTAGATTGTAATCCCGGCCTGTTATTGTTATCTGGAACTAGTGCTCCAGTACGAACTATATTTCTTTTGTCTTTAACACCACCTTTAAGGTTTCCTAATATATCTTTTCGTAACTGTTCAGTTTTGTTTGACACAGAATTATTATTTTTATTAAAAAATTCTTCTTCTGCTCGTAGCTGTTCTCGCAGGTTCCTTTCGGCTTCTGCAGCTGCCTCTTGCTGCTGACTTGCTACACGTTCCCGTGCTTGCTCTAAAATTTTATTAGTTACACCTGCTTCATTTTCTGTAGGAGGACTAGTAAATGAACCTCTTCTACGTGGTCCAAACCTAGTACTGCCAGCATCAGCTACCTGTACAAAATCATTTAGATTTCTTTCCTCTGCTGCTGATCTATCAAATCCTCTTCGTAAAGCTGCTTGTGCTGGTGACAAAGGAGGAGCAGGAGGTGCTCCAAACTCACCAGTTTCTTCGTCAAAGTTAAAACTTTCATCAAGTATAAAAAGAGGGACGGCACCACCCGGACCAATTACAGAACCATCATTAATTTTAAGTCCCGGGGGAAGGCTACCATCTTCATTTAAAATTCTTCCTCCCCTTTCTGATATTATTTGAGCAATACGGTCTTGATTAGCAGCGTTAAAGTTTCTTTCTTCAGGTATACCTACCTGTCCAAAGGGATTATCTGGAGAGAATCCACCTCGAAAATCTGGTGCATTAGAAAACGTATCCCGTGGTACAATGTCTCCCGTGGGCAACGCACCTATACCCAGTTCTTGAAAAGAAAGGCCTTCACGAACTACCGTACCACCCGGAGGATTAAAAGCATCAAATGTTGTGTCTGGTGGGGGTGGATTAAAAGCATCAAACACAGGACCGGGAGGTGCAGGAGGATTAAAAGCATCAAAGGTTGTATCTGGCACTGCTGTTGCTGGCGCAGACTGAGGCGCAGCAGGTGTTCCCTGTGACACTGGTGTTCCTGTCCCGCTACCCATTTTGATTCTCCTTCATAATCTATACGCCGTATATAGGTGGTAGTGTACCATGGCCACCTATGTCTGCCATAGCAATATAAACATAATTACCTAGTGATCCATTCCCTGCACTGGTTATGCTATTAAACTTAATACCATTGGCAAGAAAGTCAACAGACCCCAGCGTACCTGATGTATCTATATCTGTTGTATTAGGACGTAAAACTAAGGGATCAGTACTAGAATTAAACGGAGTCCTCGCCGTGTCTATGATACACCAAGGATCTCCTCCGCTGTCAGCCCGTCTTATTAAAACCCAACGTGGTTTAAACTCAAAGTTTACCCAAGGACCACTAGTTGTTCCAGTACCTGTGTACGATCCTACTTTACAGACACCGGGAATAGATCTAAATGCCATAAAAGACATAGTTGCACCGGATTGATTTGTTTGATTATTGCCAGCACCCACGAAAAAGACTGTAGAGGTAGGTGACTGACTAGCCCATGCTGTGCTACTAGCAGTTGCCACTGTAGTAGTATTTAATTCTAGAATATTATTTTCAGGATTTCCATTTATACCTGTGACGTTCTTTATATATACTGCCCAGTTAGTAGAACCAGTGGTGGTATTCTTTACAAAGATAGCATCTGGCACACCTCCTAGTGAGTGACCCACATTTGTAAAAGTTCCTGTTCCAGTAAATGTACCTACTGAAAAGTTTTGAGCCGCTGATGTGATAAGTGTACTGTTAGTAGAACCTGTGCTATTAGTTACACCACCAGTTGCAGAGCTACCTGCTAACCACTGCCAGAGGACAAAGGTACCAGCGTTAAGGTTTACCTGTGAATCTGCTCCTAGCTCCCCACCCCTCTGTAAAAAGCTTGTCAGAGTATCTGCGTCAAATACTTCAGCATCTGCAGCGTTAGAGTGTAAGTCACGGGCCACTCCTCTTACCCTGTCATAGAGCATATGACTAGAGGTGGCACTTCTACTCTTTATCCAAGCAGAGACTGTAAACTTAGAATCACTCCCGCCTCCTACAGTTTGAGTAGCACTGTTACCTGTGTAGAGGGTAGCGTCAAAGAAGTCCTTACCTTGGAAACTTGGAGTGGCTAGGTCTTCTGTGTTAATTGTTTTGTTACCGCTTCCTATGGTATGTGGAAAGTCTGCTTCGTCAAAATGAAAGGTACAATCATAGTTATTAAAACGGGAAATACAGGCATAGTAGGTAAGACCTGCTTCAGTAGATACTGTTGTTCCTGTAGCAGAATTATTTAATAAAAAATTTAACTCATTAGCATCAGCATTATATCTAACAGTTATAACATCATTAACAGACCACGGTAGTCCAAAAGCAGGTGAGCTTTGGGAACTTTGAGTTCTTATTCTTAATGTTCCATTTTCAGCATAAGCATACCCTGCATCAAAGCCTACAGCTGAACCACCAAACGCATTGTCTGAAGCATTTGATGCAGATGCTAGAAGGTTATCAAAACAAGTAATACCTACTCTACCATCACCGTTATGCGTAGTCATTTGAAATTCTGTGGTGCCTGTGGTAGGTAATGGAAGAGTTGAAAATATTCCACCGTCTCCACCAGCTGCAGCAGTAACTCTTCTGTTACCTTCAGCAAATGTTAGTACAGAGCTACTAGGTATGAGTAGATTCATTGTAGCGTACATCTTAGAAGGTGTGTTACCAGTTGCATTTGCACTGGTCATACCCGTAGGAGTAAAGTCATTGTTGTTAGAACTAGCATCATTACCCAGAGATCCAGAGTTAGAAAAGTCTAGAGAGAATGAATTACCCCCTGCGTTACTGGCCAGAAGAGCTACATTTGCATCACTGTTAGGAATAACTTGTGATCCATTTGTTCCAAACGTATGTGTACCTAAAAAGTCTGAGATAGCTAGGCTACCACTTTGAATAGATCTACCCACTAAAAAAGTATACTGAGAAAAGTAACCGTTCCAAGGAAATAAGTCAGTGACTCCGTTATTAAACTTACCTATGAAATGGAGCGAACCGCTGTTACCCCATGAGTTAAGGCTACCTGTAAAGTCAGAACCAAATATTTTAGTAAGAGCAACTTCATCACCATTGACAAATATTTTAACTGTGTCAGAACCAGAGGCCGTTCCATCAATTGATAAAAGAATATGATACCAACCTATGTCCCTAAAGATTCTATCTGATTCGTACTGTGTTGTTGTGGTTGAACCGCTTTCAGTGTGTACTTTTAGTTTATCTGCAGCTGTTATTGTCAGTCTATTGGAAGAAGTAGATATGACACCTCCTAGTGAAGCAAGAATAGCTTGCTCTGTTCCTAGTTCACACCGTTGAATCCACGTACTAACAATAACTTGTGATGGAGAAGTTCCACTAGAAAAAGTTTTTGAAAAAAAGTCAGAAGTATCTTCTTGCCAAACAGAACCAGTGACTAGTGAAGGGGAAAATGGATCACTCCCACCACCTCCTCCACCACCAGATTCAGCGGTGGCTTCTGCACCCATTAAAAGAAGATTATTAAAAGTACTCATGTTTACTTAGCCATTGCGAGTCTAATATCTGTTGCTGAGATGCTTTCTATCTCTTCACCCAGATGCTCCTGTTCAATTTTGTATCCAACATCTCTCCCATATGTAATGTTTACAATGTTAGGAACGTGCATAATCTCATAGTCTACACCGTAGGTAAAGTTGTGCTCTGTCAAATCCTTTACAAGGTAACTCCAATCAAAATACTCTTCACCTGTGTCTCTTACCATAATTATAACTTGCCCAGTCTTAGCGTGAGCTTTCTTAAAAAGTTCTCTGTGTCCAGCGTGCCAAGGTTGATAACGTCCTAACATCTGAACAGTTGGTTTTTGTCGGTCCATTCTTTTTCCGTTGTTAATTGTTGTTAGTAACTCATTGATATCTGTAAGCCACTTTGTTATATGATAGTCACATTTACTCGGTTCTTCAAACATTAAATTAGTATCTTCAAAGCGTCCCTCTTTAATTGTATCCATCCAGATAGTAAAGTCTGCACCAAACTCTTCTCTGGCTTTTTCAGTAGGACAAATAAAATCAGCAACAGCAACTTGTCCTGCCATGTTAGCACCGTCAGATAAAAACTTCATACGCATTGCTTGACGCATTCTCCCCTCTGGAGTGAAGTCCCAATCATCATACTGTTCTCTTACTTTATCTGCATTAATCCAGACACCGTTAAGTCCTTTGGCCAGAGCTTCTGCAAGGTGGCTTTTGCCTGACCCCGGTAGGCCCATCACAAGAATTTTCTTTTTAGATATCATTCTACAACTTTGCTCTTTCAACTGCTATTAAATCTCTGTTAGCCTGTAGCCAAGCTTTTCCTTCTTCTGTAAGGACAGCTTCTGCTATTTTTGTAGGAGTTTCTAGCTCTTCAAGTCTGTTAATTTCTGTTAGAGCATTGTTTCTAGTTCTAGCTTCTTTCTCTTCTTTAGTCATGTCACGTTTTCTTTCAGTGGTAGTGACAGACTCTTTAGTAATAGTTTGAACCCATCCATCAGAGACCTCATTTTCTCCTAAAGTAGCTGGTTTCTCTATCAAAGGTACCCAACCTAGGCTCTTTAAAAAAACACTATCACTTACTTTGTCTAGATTAGAAGTATTACGCCAATTCTTTGGGAGCGTTCCCATGTAAGTTACGCTGCCGTCTTCAACGTGTGCATATAACATTGTAGTTTCTCCTTAATGTGTTCAAACGGTGCAGACCAGTCACCGTATTTTTCCTGTCTGTAGAGGGTAATGCTATTATAATATGGTGAGGTAGGTGTAGGCAACGCCCATAAGTAATAAGCTAATATAGGAGTGATGATCCAAGTTTCAACTCCCATGGCACCTGCTAGGTGTGCAGTAGAGGTACAACTGGTCACCACCAGTTCACACTCACTAATAGAACGCCTAGTTGCGTTCCAGTCTTCTACATTTGCTTGAGCCATCCAACTAGGTTTTAGTTCAGCACCTTCATCTCTTTGAAGAGAAACACAGTTGGTACCTTTCACCGCATCAAACATTAGATTAGCAGGGAACAATCTATGTTGTTCGTGCTCAAATCTAGGATTACCCTGCCAACGAACTCCTACTCTACCTTTGATGAGTTCAGCTGTTCTAGGTATATAAGCATCTCCTTTTAGATCACTGTACTCATACCCCAAGGGAAGGACAGCTGACATAGAAGGACAGTAGTAATCGTGGTATACTCCACCTGCTGCTTCATGTTGCACCGTGATAAACTGCTCTGCAAAGATAGGAGCAAGTTCAGCTGAACAAGCAATGACAACTTTACACCCTCTCTGTTCTATATCCTTGGCAAATCTAAAGCCATGCACCTGATCACCTAGACCTCCTTCTAGGTTTAACAGAACAGTTCCTTTTTCTCCTTTCCACTCAGGCATACCGGATGTTTTTCTATTTCCAAAAACATCCTCTAACCGCCCTTGGTCTAAGAGCTTATGTCCTTTCTGAAGATTGCCTCTGCGTAGTTCGTACCATCCACGATTAAAGGATGCACGGTTATCAGCAGGATCTGCTTGCTGTGCAATCTCCCAACCTTTTTCAAAATCACCTCGTAGACCTGCTTCAACTTGCAGATCTAGTAAGTCAGGTTCTCGTACTGGTTCAGGTTTATCATTCCAGAACTCACCACCTTCAAAACGCTTGGCTAGATTTTCTCCTAGAATAGAAACTACATCTAGGTTGCGGTTTGAAACCACTGGACGTACAGCGTGTAGATCTTCTATGCCCCATGCTTCATCTTGTTCTTTACTAGCTGGTACATTGTTTAAGTCATGGATAAACTTAGTAGTCCCTACAAACTCAGATATACGGTCCATCTGATTCTGTGTATCATTTACCAGTTCATCGTATTCAATAAGAAGAAACTTATCTGGGTAAGCCTCGTACCCTGCTTTTAAAATGTGATAAGAACTAAAGAAATGATTTACCAATGGACCTTTAAAAAATTCATTTATATCTTCTGGCTTTGATATGTTAACAAAAGATGCCAGACACTCAACAGTGGGACGCACCGTGGCTACTATTTTTACCTCTTGAAATTTAGAAATAGTTTCTATAATTTGAGGATCTGCCCAGCTACGGCTCTTGTCAAATACCATCTTCTCTGTATTGTATCTACTATCAGAGATACCCTTGAGAATACGGATCAAGTCTTCTTCTGTACCGTTGGTGGCCTTAGTAGTTGGATTGTGCTCCCACTCTCTTACAGCTGCACCCATTGTATCAGAGAGATTACTAGTGGGAGTAGCGTAAGTATCTCCTCTTTGATTTAATAAAGAGGTGAGTAGAGTTGAACCTGATCTAGGAAGTGATGCTAAGTAAATCATTCTATATACATTACCCTTGCCACTGTTCTTCCACCACCAGCACCTTTAAATTTATTAGGTGAACCGTAGTGTGTTTGAGTTCCTACTTGAACAGGTGAGTTAACTGTCTGGTCTCCAGTACCTATTCCAGCATTTTGAAATAGTCCGTACTTTTGTATACCCCATCCCCACAGAGTTCCATCAGTTTTAACACACCAACCTATGTACGCATCAGTGTTAGAATCAGGAGTTGCCCAATCTGTTAGAGCACCGATCTGTACAGGAGAAGAAACATTGGTTCCTGCATTAGGTCCATAGGTACCCCCTCCCCATGCCCAGAGAGTACCATCAGTTTTAACGGAGTGAAGAGTGGAGTTTGTAGCAGCAAGCTTGGACCAATCTGTCAGAGCACCAACTTGAATCGGAGAACTTTTTTCTATTCCAACGTACCCAGATGTACTGTTACCTAATTGTCCTTTGGTACCTCTTCCCCAAGTAAAAAGTTCTCCTGAAGTGGTGACAAGTGCACCTCCATATCTTAAAACTGTAAAGTCAGCTACGCCTGTTTTTATTTGAACTGGAGAAGAAATATCATATGTCCCACCGGAACCCGGCTGATTAACACCTAGAGCACCAAATCTATTTCTACCCCATGCCCAGAGAGAACCGTCTGCTTTTAAAGCTGTGGTGGCGTCTAGAGAGCCTCTTATTTTGCAAGTTGAACCCCAATCTGTCAGAGCACCAATTTGCACCGGAGATGATTTAGTAACATTGGTACCGTCACCCAGCTGTCCCTTGGTGTTATCACCCCATGCCCAGAGAGTACCATCAGTTTTTACGGCATGAAACCAGAAACCACCATTACCTTCACTTAGTTTGGCAAAGCCTTGAGTTCCTGCAACTGTAGCAAAAGGAGGAGCAAATCTTTTACCGGGTGGGTAGACAGTGGCTCCATCATCACCTAGCACTCCCAAATTATAATTACCCCAGCTATATAAATTTCCATCTTGAATAGCAAAACCATTGAAACCACTAAAGGCAAAGTTTGATGGAGATAAACCTGCTATTAAAACAGGAGAGGAAGAATTATTTACATCCGTACCTCCTTGCGCTAGGTTGCCCTGATTTCCTCTTCCCCAAGCATAGACTTCATTGCCACCCCCAGCGCCAGCTGCTCCCATGAGTACTTTTTTTACATTAGGCATTTATTATTTCCTAGTCTGCCTGTTCAAATGCCCAAGCAGAGGCGTAACCAGTATAAGAAGATAACCATTTAGTAGATGAACCTACTTGAACAGGAGAAGAATAATTAGTAGTGTTACCTACTCCTATTGCTCCTGCACCGCCATTCCCCCATGCCCAGAGGGTACCATCAGTTTTTGTTTTTGCAAAACTTGTTCCATTAGCAGGTACTGCCGTCTGGCCAAGACCACCAAATCCCAGGATAGAATCACCATCTGCATTTTTTACTCCAAATCCTGCCCAATTTGTTAAAGAACCAATCTGAACAGGACTACTTACACTTGCAGAAAAACCTACTCCGGGTCCTAACCCTATACCGCACCCACCTCTGTAGTTTCTCCCCCAAGAAAACATAGTACCGTCTGCTTGTACTCCGATAACCACAGCATACGCAGATGCTATACTTGTAAAAGTTTGACCTCCTACAACTAGGACAGGACTAGACTGATTAGGAGCACCTCCCGACCCACCTCGTTCATTATTTCCTAAGTTACCATAGTAATTATTACCACAGCAGTACGTCTTACCATCAGATCTAATTCCCGCCCATGCGTTTCCACCAGCAGCTACATCAATCCAAGTTGTAAGTGAGCCTATTTGAACAGGAGAGGAAGCATTGACGCCGGGGGCTGTACCCGTTCCTAGTTGGCCAGCTGTGTTACGCCCCCATGACCATATGGTTCCATCAGTTTTGAGAGCTACACAAAAATCTCTTCCGAATGAAACCTTTTTCCAATTGGTCAAAGTACCTACTTGAACTGGAGAATAGTGAGGAGCAACGGTACCTTGTCCTAGTGCACCATACGAGCCAGCCCCCCACATCCAGAGAGTTCCATCAGTTTTTATGGCTGCTGATCTAGGTCTAACACCACCACCATCTCCTTGCCGTGTGGTATTAATCCAAGCCCAAGTATCTAAAGCGCCTATCTGAACAGGAGATGAAAGATCAGTTTGATTACCATGTCCTGTTGCACCGTTAACACCATCACCACAAGACCACATAGTTCCGTTAGGTTTTATAAATAAAGAATGTCCTTTACCACTTACACAGGCTCGTTGCCAATCTCCTGTGGCTCCTAGTTGAACAGGAGAGGAGAGATCAGTGGTGTTGCCTAGTCCTAAACCACCATTAGTATTTGCACCCCAGACAAAAAGTTTTTTATTGCCGTAGTCAATACCACCACCAGCACCAGCTGCTCCCATTAAAGCTTTTTTTAGATTTGGCATCTAGACTCTCCTACTTACTATCTAAACTAGCTGCCATTCCATGGTAAATGGTTCCACCGTCTGTGGTTACAAAAACTAAAATATCTAACCCAGCGGCTGTAAGAGTAGGAGCAGTACCACCGGGAAAGTCAACAGATGCTGGCCAGTTTACAGTTTGTGAACCTCCGTTGGTGAGGAAGAGTGTAAAGCCACAGAGTTCATCACTGGCAGTAGGGTTACTAAAAGTAAAAGTAGTAGTGCCTGTGTCAACGGTAGCTGTTACATTGTTACCTAGGCTAATGTCAATATCTTGAGTACCGCCTCCTATTGATCCAATAGCATTTGTAATTTCACCGTAATCCTTTAGATTTATTTCACTCACTGTTCCAGCAGATATTGCTGCTGCAGCGAGAGAAGTAAGGTTAGCTCCACTAGCGGCGGGGAGGGTAGCAGGGAATCTTGCGTCTGGAACGGTTCCACTGCCTAGATTAGTTGCGTTTAAAGCAGTGAGGTTGGCACCGCTGGCAGCTGGAAGAGTGGCGGGAAACCGTGCATCTGGGACCGTGCCGCTGGCAAGGTTAGAAGCGTTAAGATCTGTAAGACCAGACCCGTCACCACTACCACCAGTAGATAAAAATGTAGAAGTGAGAGCGGTACCGTTTAGCTCAGTTCCCGTTGCTAAGTTTACATTACCTGTGCCGTTACCGCTAAGATTAAGATCACCATTAGATGATGCGGCTGTGACAGAATCTGCTTTTAATGTACTCATTGTTCAATCCTCTTATATCAGTGTAAGATTACCGTTGACAGTTAAAGTAGTTCCAGAAGCTACCGTTATAGGACCTACTCCTGAAGCATTCTCTATAGTGGTGATAACGGTATCTGTATTTAACTCTTGTTCATTGATACGGAAGATATCTCCCGGTCCTGTGGTAGGATCACCTGTGCTCCCGTTGTCACCTTTAAAGAAACCACCTCCTGCTCCTGCATCTACAAAACTTAATGTATCAGTTCCATTGGTTTGTAAAACTTGACCATTGTTACCAGCAGAAGAAGGATAAGTCAAGACCCCAGCAAGTAAACTAGTGGCAGATACGCTGGCCCCACCTATGGCAGTGGCAGTTAAATCTGTTAGACTAAGAGAAGGGTTGATCCTAGCAGTGACACTGGTGGTGGCAGTGCTAACAGAGGTACCCTCCTCTGTCAGAAGGATTGTACCGTCATTGGCAGTAAAAGCAGTAAACCCACCAAGGGCTATATTATTAAGCTGATCTGCCGTGGCAGTGAGAACTGTGCCCCGAAGAGCAAACTGGCCCGTGACATTTAACTGTGCCGTACTCATAGAGATAGGGGCAGCAGTTCCTCCACCATCTTGAATAGCCCTGACTGTACCGTCAAGACCATCATTAGGATTTTCTGCATTGACTTGCAGCAAATCCTTGTAAGTGTTAGCTATCAGTTGGTTTGTTAGATCAGCCATAATAAATTATTCCTTTACTTACGGCTTTTCCTTTTCAAACCGAATACTGCACTTCTTCCTTCTTTTTTACTGCTTTTCTTTTTTCTGGCTCCTTGAGCTTCATCACGCCTAGCTTTAAAGCTCTGGCTTTTCTTTCCTCTGCGTGCTCCAAGACTTTCATCTTCTCTGTCCTTATAACCTTGACGCTTGGCAGTCTTCTTCTTAGCTGGCTTCTTTTTCTTCATGTCTTTCTTGGCATTAAAATAAGCTCTTGGCATTGTGATCAACTCCTTTTATATAAAGTTCCATTCAGTGGTAGTGTCTTCCCATTTAGTTGTAACAGTTTCCCAACTTTTATTTCTATCTTCATTACTAGGTGGTCTTGCATCCCTGATAAATTCTTTGTCTACTGGAAATTTTACCCTATTTTGTGGGTCTGTTACAAGATTAAAAATACCATCGCTTTCACTCTTTGCAACAATAAACTCTGTTCCCGGTTCCTTGACTCTTTGATCAAGAGGAAAACGAAACCCTGATCTATCACTGATAAAGAATGCTTTCTTACCTATTGGTGTAGCCATTTAACATTTCCACCTTTTTCTAGCTTGTCTTAGTCTTGAGTTAGGATTCTTTGCAGCTTTGGGAAACTTCTTCATTTGACCTGCAGATCTGGCGCAGTAGCTCTTACGTCTGTTTGCATCCTTACTACCCTTCTTCACAGATCCGGTAACAGCTGTCTTTAGCTTACTACCCGGGTTGTCTCTCCGGTACTTTGTCACACCCTTCTTGGTCATACCTGCACCAGCTTTGGTAGGTCTTTTCTGTCCGCCACTGATGCTATGACCTTTCATGCTACCCTTTCTTTTTTGTGCCACTTTTTTTCTTCTTCTTGGGAAAACCAGCCTTCATATTTGCGTAGGCTTTATCTGTTATTGTGCTTTTCTTTTTAGATCTGCTAATTCCTTTTTTCTTTCTTGCATTTATATTTGCATATAATCCTTTTGGTTTAGCCATTCTATACTATCCTTAATCTTGGAGAAATAAACAAACTTACCCGTTCTTTGTCTGCTTCCAGAGCCGTAGCCAAAAGACTTTCATAGTGAGCTTGGAGCATGGTGATACGTTCTGTAGGAACATTAGGTCTCTTGAGACTTAGGTAGTAAGCAAGACCCACAGTGAGGCAGGGAAGAAACCGGAAAGGAACATCTGCATTTTCCAGAGCACTTCTGTTAACATCTTTCAAACGCTTCATTCTGTACTGTCTAAAGGTATAGGTATCTGCTGCATCAGGAACAGGAAAGACAAATATCTTCATGTTGTCCCTGCCTTTAAGACTGGCAAACTGAGTAGGTCTTCCTGCTGTAGCTTTGTTGGTGATAGCTTCGTATTCTTCATAAGACATACGGTTCATCTGAAAGTCATTAGAGTTAGAAGACAACCTGATATACCCGTTGAGAACATCTACTGTGTCATCGTCTAGAGTATACTCAGCTACATTCTGAGTAAGAACAGTAGACTTTATATCTGTACCCCAGAGAAGAACACCTCTGTTCTGCCAATCAGTAAGAAGAAGATTAAGAGAACGTCTGGCAGTGATACCATCATTACCTAGTTCTGGCTCTCCTCCTATCATGGAAAAGGCTTCTTCTATCACCTCGTCTATAAAGAAGGTAGCATCAAAGTCTGATGTAGTTGCAACTGCCATAACTTATCTATTCCTCATCCACGCTGGTTTTATAGGACCACCTACAGAATATTTAAGAGGACCACCTGTTTTCTTTGCAGCACCTATCATAGAATCAAGTATATCAGAATCTTTATCTTTAGATCCTGTAGTTGGTCTTGGACGTGCAGCAGGTATCGACTCTATTTGCGACATTAGTCTTCCAATCTCGTCGAGTTCCGCTTTCTTTGATTTCTGCTGACGTTTCTTTATCATTTTTTGACGATTCTTTTTGTTACTCATTAGTAAGTATCCTCTCTACAGTAGCTTATTTATTACGCATCCACGCTGGTTTAACGGGTCCACCCACAGCATACTGAACAGGTTTAGATTTCATATAAGGCACACGCCTCCCCGAAGGTAGCTCCTGCGTTACCTTAACTTTCTTTGATCCAAAAGGTTTTACCGTGAGGTCAAATTTTTCAAAAGCCATTAGGACCTATACCTTTCTTTTGATTCTTTTAGCAAAGGGTCTGAGCTATGTTGTAGAACTGTGTCTAGCTTAGAGTCCATTCTTTGTATTAAAGTTTCTACTCTGTTACTCTTGTCTATCAGAGCAATTATAATTTCATCTTGACTCTTTAGCGCGGTTGCTACATCTCTAAGCATAAAATGCAAAAGTTTCCAAGCTGCTGCACCCGCTCCTATGGTGGCAACTATGGCAAGCCCGTAATCTGAAATAGCCTGAAATACACTAAAGTCCTCCACCATTCATATCCTTTCTATTCTCCAGTTGGTTGTGTACAGCCACACCCCCCTTCTTTAGAACAAGAACAATCATCACACCCTGTGCATTGGCAAGAGGGGTTGCCGCACGTTTTCTCTGTTGTATATTCGTCAGACAATGTTTGGTCCTTTCCTTGCAGCCCCGTAACCTTGACCAGTGGGCCTGCCTACGATTGCATCCAACATCTTTGTAGAAGTCGGAGGATTCTGGTCTATATCCTTTGAAGTTTGTGGTTTATTAAAAGCTTCTAGTTTTTTTTCTTTAAGTGTTTCAGCCATGATTAAAATCCTCTCTGTGCTGCGCCTGAACCTCTACCAGAGAAGCCGCTGCGTTTACTACGGTTCATACCTTGGGTCTTCATCTTACCTCTTCCGGGCCTGCCCCCTGCTTTTTCTCCATCACTCAGATCAAAGTCTTTATCCATTTGCTCTTGAGTGGCGTACTTAATACCATATTTTCTAGAGAAGTCTCCTAAAGAAGTTCCTGCTTTACCATAAGATTTAAAACCAGTGTCCTTTGCTTTACCTTTAGCTTTAGCTTTAGCTGCAGACTTTGAACGAGATTTAGCACCACCTTGAGGACGTTGGCCACTATCAGCGTACTTCTTTTTTGGAGCCTTACCAAAGTCATCCATATTCTTTAGGTCATCTCCAAAAGGATCAACTAGCTTCTTCTTCTTTGGAGGACTCTTTATATTTAATTCTTGATTAGCACCTTTTGTAGGGCGATTGTCAGGACGCTGGCTAGGTTTAGCACGCTTCTTTTTTGGAGTACTGGCTGGGCCAAAGTCATCCATATTCTTCAGGTCATCTCCAAAAGGATCAGGATTAGTTCCTTTAAGCTTTGCTGGCGCAGCACCTATCATAGAATTAAGTATATCAGAATCTTTATCTTGAGATCCTATGGCATCTATTGCGTGCGTCCTTACTGTTTTTTCTTTGAGCTTTTTAGCCATAGTTAGTCGCTCCCTTTAATCAGTGTGTTGGGTCCTCCAGCTGGGCTGAAGTTTGTTTGCATATCATCCTGTCTACTTCTTCTGGCTCTATTCCTTAACCGCTCTATCTCTCCTTGGTACTCTTGTTGCCACGCCTGAGTTGTGTTAAAGCTCTTCATAAAGAGAGAAGCTTCTATCATGGTAGCAAAGAAGAGCGCATTCTGACAGTGCTGCGTAAAGTAGTTGGTAGGACTTGCAGATGTAATAGTTGTAATCTGTGCAATGAATCCTATCTGAGAGTCTACGGTGGCAGAAGGTGTAGGCGCTACTCTGATCTCTGTGTTAGTCTTAAAGCCGTAGTACCTAGGTGTACCTGTGGAAGCTGAGACTGGCCAGTAGTCTAGCATATACTCATAGGGTCTATGCTTCAACTGAGTTCTGGCACCACTGACCTCTATGGTAAAGGTCTTGATAATCTCTCCACCAGTAGGCACAGATACTTCTGCAGTTCCAGAAGATACAGCTACACTGGCGTAAGAGACAAGACCCTGATCATCTAGGTCATTCATCATCTTATCCTGTGCTCTCTGTATCATATTAGGAAGAGCACCTAGAAACTCTGAGCCATCATTCTCAGTGGTCTCTACAACTGCGCTGACAAGAGAGTTAAAGTCCATCTGGGTTAGCCATAGTAAACGTAAATTTTACCACCGTCACTGATACCAGCAACAGAAACATTACCTTCACACCTTACCCCGTCATCCCCTATGTAAACATTATCTCCTGTATTGGCAGCTAAGGCAGGCTGTTTGATCACAACACCTTTCTTATCTCCAATTACAATTTCAGAGGCAACGGTGACAGCAAAAGTATAAAGCCTGATTCTGGTATCTGCCAGAGTTACACTGGACTTGGCATCAACCATGAGGCCGTTACCTCCTGCACCACCTTCTACCTGTGCAATTTTAAGTGTAGTTGTCATTTATTTTTCTCCTAAAAGAAAGGGGAGAACCATCTCCTGATCCTCCCCCTATTATAGATCAAAGCTGTTGGCTTTCCAAGGTTCAGCTTATTACTTCTCTTGCATTGCAGAGATATAGTCAACCGTAATTGTATTAGCAGCTGCTTCACCTGTAAGCACCGCAACAATAGGAGACATATCTTCGTCTGTGACAAGATTAGTACCTGATACCACACTTAGGGTAGCAACATGAACATCGTCAGTGTATACTTTAATATTACTGAAACCGTCAAAGTGATAGCCTAGTTTTACAAAGGTATCGTCTGTCATGGAAGCAACTGCCGTGACAGAGGCAGAAACAATTGAACCTGACATATTTGTTTCAGAGACCAGACGAATAGCTGTACTCTCATCATCACACTTAAACGTGATAGAGTCTGAAAGACCCGCAAAAGGAGTTGTATCCTTAATTGCAAGACCACAGAGCCAATCTGTTTGTGTGGCGTCACCTACCTTGAGGCGCGTTTCAAAGAAAGTTTCTTTGCTTTCGTCAATGTTAAAAGGTTCTACTTTTGATTGAAGAGCAACCCCGTCATTCTCTGCGTTATCTGTAGTAATTGTAAGGAAACCTCCTGCACCGTCTGTGCAAGAAATAACAGAGGCATTATCTCCTCCACTGTCTACCACAGTGATATCCCACATATTACAAGAGACTGCACCAGCTGGTCCACCATTAAAAGCAGGTGCACCTAAATCAGCAGGGGTTACAAAGTCTGCCCAGAACGTGGTGTACTTGTTCGGGACCATTTCTTTTAAGTCACCAAACGTAGACTCTTTGGTTACGTTTGTGACACCGTTTGGAAAATGTGTAGACATAATGAACAGTCCTTTCTAAGACCAGCACCCTAGGTGCCATTCAAATATGTTAAAGAAAAAGAAGTAGTGGAGAGGCATATCTCAGCCCCTCCACACTAAAGTACTTAGGCTCCTTGTGAACCGAAGAATCCTCTCCAGTCCGAGAAACCAAAGCTGTAACGCTCTCTAGCTTTGAAACGGAGGTTACCCGTGTCAAAGTCAGGCTCCATCTTAGTGGCAAGCGGTGCTCTTACAAACATCTTCGTTCCGTTTGGAACGTCAGTTTTAATGAAGAACGCATCCGAATCTTGGAAACGCTTGTTCACAGAATAACCCTGTGGGATCATTCCTTGATGGTTGATAGCGTTGATGTTGTTATCAGCCGTGTTAGGTTGATACGGGCTGTTCAGCACACGGTCTGCCGTGAACTGGTTCCCCGGTGCAACGTGCAGGGATACTGCATTTCCACCTACAAGAATACCACGATCATCCTTAATCGTCTGAATACTAATCAATGCTGTCTCCAACGCTGCTTCAGAAAGGTCAACCGTACCAGCGGAACCAATCAGGTTGCTCTGGTTTCCATCACCAACCGTTGGGTGGCTGGCACTGAAGAGAGGTTGTCCATCACCACCCGTGAAGGAGGTGTTGAAACCGTTGTTGAAAACATCAGCAGCTTTAGTCTGCTTGGTGTTAGCCATGGAACGAGCAAGCCCTCTGGCACGCAGCTTGGCAAACGTGTCATACAGGTTGTCTTCCATTGCCTCTTCCGTAACTGCAAAAGCCAAAGCTATGGTTTCAGCCGTATATCTTGCAGTGAAACTTTCTTGTGCATTGTCAAACTGGACAGCAGCGCCTTCACCCTTGACAGGTGCAGTGCCGAAACCAGTGAAGAGAACCTCTTCTTCAAACGCACGGTCAGAGTTCTCTACTTCAAAGAGAACACTGTATTCATCAGCAACTTCTCCATACTCCATACCGAAAACGGCATTAAGTCCCGGCAGAAGCTGCTTGGCAATACTAGCTCTATTTATAGCCATTGTCTAAGCTCCTTTCAGGTTATCGACCAGTTGAAACACGGGTCAACTGATGGTGGATAAGTTGAACTTCAGCGATTGGGAAAGCTGCTTCTGCTCCATTGTCAATGTCGTTACCCGGGGTATCAACAAAGTCAATGATACGGAACATACCTCCTACACCACTTGTACGTGTTGAAATATCAAGACCAACCCCTGAGCGACCAGTGAAGGTAGAACCCGCACCGAGAGTAGCTTCAAAGTTATGTTCCATGATATCACCAACCGAAGAACTGGCGTCACACTGAACTTCAAAAGTTGCTTGAGGATCATCACAAACAATCGCGTAGGCATTACTGGCAGAAGTATTAGCTGGCCAAAATTGACGGAACTTTGGCTCGCCGTTTTCTTCAAAGAAGCAACCCATGAAAACTCCAATAGGAGGGTTCACGTTTCCGTTACCAACAGTAACGGGTGTTGTATTACCTTCTTTAACCATGACTACATCACCCGTAAACATGTTTGATGCAGTACCAGATGCAATCCGGTAGTTTCTTGTCTGCACGGTGTTAGCACCAGCAGAGTATCTACGCGAAGGAGTGAGACCGTTTAGGGCTTTCGTAGTAGTCATACTACACTCTCCTTTTAAAGATGAGTAGAATAAACAGTAGACTCTTAGTTTTGAAACTGTGGCATTCTACCCTTGGTTACAGTTGAAGTGCTATTATTTGAAATGGGCATTCTAGAATCAGAAGCTGCCATCAACTGCTGATTTACAGCGTCCATCATGGCGTTAGCTTTGTTCTGGTAATAATCATTTCTGGCCTTTGCTTTGCCACGGGGCATCTTGGCTAGAGCGACATCCCCCCGTACAACGCAGTTGGTATAGCGTCCGGTATCTAAAACAGTTGCAGAGTGTAACATTTCAGGAACTTCTTCCGGGGTTACAAATACCCAGCCTTGAGTCATCTTGTTACCTACGTTCTTGTAGTCATCATCACCTTTGAGGGAGATGCGTATCCAACGGAGAACCATGTCTTCATTGGTGAATCTGTCTACAACAGGGTCGGGAACATCTAACCAGTTAGGTTCGGTATATGTATATTCTTTCGTTTCAGTTTCCCTAGTTTGAGTTGCTCTACTATTTGCTTTACTCATCTTTAAACGCTCCTTTGTTTGCTTTTATTACGCGCATTTACCTACTAATAGGTACGTACTCACCTGCTGCACGGTCTGCCCGTGCTTTTTCAGCAGCATACTTCTCAAGAGGTATGTTCCACTTCTGAGCCATTTTTACATCTTCTTGTGTAAGCTTGACTTTTTTAGAAGAGGAGGAATTAGTAGGACTGCGCGACTGTCCTGCTACTACCTGTTGAGTAGGTCTCTGAGCAGGGGCTTCTTCCACTGTCTGATTAAACTTGTGTGGAAACTCCTGCCTCATTCTTGAATCCACCTCACTGTAAAAACTAGTGGAGGATGGATCATAACCTTCTTCTTTAAGCTGTGCGTCTATGGTTAAAGCCGCCACAGTCATAATGTTATCTGTTCCAAACCAATTGTTCTCAGGCTTTTGACTCCACTCTACAGCTTGAGGATCATACTCATTTGTCTGAGGAGCCTCTTGCTGCTGCTGCTGCGCCTGTATCTGTTGTTGCCTCTGTAGATCTCTTGCCTCTAGAGTTCTTTCGTACTGAGACAGTTGGCTTTTATTCTGTTCAATGTTATTTAGCTGTACCTGAGTTTTATTTAAAATCTCTTGAGCTTCTAACATTCTTTCTTTGTCACCAGAATCATAAGCTGTCAGGTAGGACTGCTTTGCTAACTCTGCTTGTTGTGCTAACTGCTTCTCTGACTGGTCATATGTAACCTTGTGCAGGTCTACAGTATTTTTATCTCTTTGGTCTATTGTATGAAGGAATTGGTGACGCTCTGCTTCCAGCTGTGCAATACGCTCGTCCCGCTCTTTCTTTTGCTTGACAAGCTGCCTAATTCTTTTTTCTGCTCCCTTGGTTTCTATGCCATCTAACTCAGGCATCTCCTCTGGAGCTTCTGCTGCTACTGGAGCTGGCTCTGGTTCTGCCACCAGTTCTTCTGGTTCAGCACCTTCTACTTCAAACTCAACCTTTTCTTTTTTATCTTCCGGGGAGAGATCAACCTCACTCCACTCTGTTAGTTCTTCTGCTACGTTTTCTTGTTGTTCTTCTGACATATGTTCTGTCCTCTTCATAGTGTGCGAATACTAAGATTACGCTATAGTAATATAATTACCACAATTAGCTTCCTAATACAATAGTAGTATCTAAATCTTCTGGACTGTCTATCTTCATTAAGACTTGATCATCAAAGAGAAGAAGAAGCTTTACGCCCTTGTAGACAAACTTGGTACCTGCCAATTTCTGGTAACACACATAGTCACCTTCTTTGCACCATGCTCCTCCAAGAAACTTATCCTTGTCTTCGTAAGCCAGTGTGCCTACCTTGAGTACACGGCCCACCGTGGTAAGATATGCAATGTCATCCCGGGCTTGTTCAGGAAGAATAATTCCTCCTTTGGTCTTTGCCTTAATACTGACAGGACGAACCAGAATGTGATAGCCCGGAAGTTCTGGTAGAATCTCTGGGTCTGGGTGTTCTCCTTCTGTGACCCATGAATCATTTTTTATAGCCCCTGCTAAATTAGGATTAATCATCGTCTAAATCATTCTCCATTCTGTTATTGACAATTCTAGTTAACTCTGTGTAGGCCCACTCAATTCCTGAGAGTGTTCCGACTATCTGCTTATATTGGTTATAGTCCTCTACTTGGCCGTCCGCAAGCAAATTCTTTAAAGCTTCTTGCTTGATTTGGAAAGCATTCTTTATTTCTTGGAATATATCCATAACAGAGTATAACTATTTTTTTCTGGTCATCCTACGCTTTTTTTTAGAAGACCGTTTGGGAGAACGCTTAGAGGTGGACATGGCAATGGCCACCGCTTGCTTCTGATCGTATCCTTCTGATCTTAGTTTTTTAATATTAGCAGAGATAGCTTTCTTACTTTTACCGGGAGTGAGTGGCATTCTAAGCTATTCCTAAAAGTTCTTTAGCTCTTGCTCTAGCTTTTTTGTATTCTTTTGTATTTTTATTTCCTCTGTGGTGAAACTTTAAGTAAGCCTCTAACATTGCTTCTTTATCTCCTTGTCCTATTTTTTTTATAAATTTATTTCCTACATCTTGTTGTAGCATATTTCCTAAAAACATATCTCTTGAATCTGCAGGAGACATTTTTAGTAAAACCTCCTCAACAGCTGGAGAAGCGTCACCCCTTTTTCTTTTTAACTTTTTATCTTTGTTAAGAGCTTCTTGTAATTTCATAGCATAAGGTGGTAACCTAGTTCTTCCATAAATACTTTTGAGTCTATTAAGAGCAGTTTCTATACTTCCTTGTTTACCTTTTTCATAGTCTCCTGCCATAAACTGGTAGAGTCCTCTGGCAGTAGTATTTTTATTTGCTGCTGTAGGATTGCCCGTACTTTCTATCTGAGCAACCGTATCCATAAAATAGTTAACATTATTTTTAAATGGACTTTCTATAGTTTCTTCTTCACCGTATCTTAAAATAGCACCTTCGGGAGTAGCAGCTAGTCCTGTAGGGGTAGGTCTAGGCCTAGGCATAGGAGGAGGAGCCAGTCGCCCACCGTCTGCCCTGCTTCTTACTGGTACTGGTGTAGGTCTACCATCTATCATACGTGTTTGATTTCCTATGAAGAGTGGACTAACTCCCATAGTTGTAAGAATTTTTTCAAATGTAGGATTATTAAATCTAAGTATTTCAAGTCCAGTGGGGTTTCTACCAAATATTTCTTTAAGTCTGGCTTGTTCTCTAGCCTGATCTGCAAACTTTTGTGCACTCTCTCTAGAGATAAATCTGGTATTAACATTACTTGAATCCCGTGTGGGAAATTTTTTACTTTCTCTTTCACCCACTGTTATCACCTCTGATTTGATTTCCAATGGACTGCAAAGTTTGCATAGCAGTATTAGCAGCTTTAAGTTCAGAGTCATCATCTAGCTTTTGCTTCTCTAATTCTAGTCTGGCACTGGTTTCCAGAGCCTTTAGGTTTTCTTTCCGCTCATCTGCTTCCATCTTACCTATGTTTACCACCAGATCATTCATGCTTTCCTTACCTCTGAGGTCCATGTCCATCTGTTTTAGGGCAATATTGGCAGAATCATTGGCAGCGTCCATCTCTGCCTTCTGTTTATCCAGTTCAAGCCTTTCTTTCTCCAGTAGAAGCATCTGTTGCTCTGGACTCTGGGCAATTCCCATGGCAGCGTTGGCGTTTGCCACCTCTTCTGCTGCTTGGGCCATGACCATCTCGGAAGTTTGTGGGTCATTTGCCACGCCACTGGCCTGTACCATGCCAAGTACCTGCTCTTGGTACTTCATAATCATGTGATCCCTGATATTTGCGTTGAGAATGGGAACAATCTGCTTCATCATGGGATTTGCGCCCGTGGCGGGGTCCTTTAGGAAGGAAGTTTTGAACTGAATGTGCGCTTCGTGGTTCTGACCCGGGAATGCAGCTATGGGTAGTCCCTTTGTAGCTGTGATTATGTCTGCCAGCGGGTCTTGCGGCTGTGGTTTCTGCTCTGGAGGGAGTATTTCGTCCAGATTAGGGAAGTTTGCCGCTGTGAGTACCTCTCTGTAGAGGGCTGGCATGTTAAAAGTACCCGGAGGAGTCTGACTTGCCAGCTGAATGGCCAGTTGACCCAGTGCCATGCGGTGTGCAGAGGAGGGAATGTTAGGATCAGACACCGGAATTACGTCTATTCGCCCGTCAAAGTCCTGTTTGAACACCTGACGGTCTCCTCCCACCACCTCGTAGGGGTAAGATGGGGGTAGGAAGTCATAGTTTATCTGGGCAAGTACCTCAAATTCATCCTTCTGTGCCTTGTGTAACCGCTTGTGTATGGCAGAGAAGAACTTTGAAGAGGCTTCTAGCAGGGCCATGGTGGTTCCCACGGGTCCTGAGTTGTTAGAATCTGCAATGATCTGCTCTGTGGAGTCTGCAAACTTCTGTCCTGCGCCTATGACAAACTGCATCATGGCCATCAGAGTCTGAGAAGGTTCTTTATAGGGGAGGGTGATGATGGCCTTGTTCAGATCAATGCCTGTGCTCTCCACTTCTTTGAACTCACCGGGAGATATGGGGTCATTGTCACCTACGAGCCTGACACCTCTGGCCTTGAACCCTCCGGGGAGGTTGGCAAACTGGCCAGCGTCCACCAGAGAACGCATGGCAGTGGTAGCTGTCATGGTCAGGTTACCTAGGAAATGAATAAGACCAAGACCATAGAAACCAAAACCCGGGACATACTTGTAGTGAATGAAGTGATCCTTCTTTTGTTTCTTGGGATCATTCTCTACATAGTTTCTTCTGATGGAAAGAACCTTCTTGCTCTTCTCCTCTATGGTTACAATGTAAGGGTCAGCAATACCATCCGGGTTGTCAAAGGGTTCTGGAAGATCTAGGTAGCAGTGTTGCTCCAGAAGAACGTACTGTGGGTCCTCTAGGTCAATGCCCGAGGAATCTATTCCCATGAGTTCGTCCATCTTCTGTGTCATCTCAGGAATCTCAGGAGCAGAAGGCTTACCTAAGTCTATGTCCCGGTACATTCCAGAGACTACATCTTTTCTAAAGTCATTGACAGAACGAAAGATCAGGTGCGTGTAACGGTCAGCTGTTCTGAGATCTTTGGCATTGTAGGATACATAGAAGTGATCCACGGGAACCAGTTCAGAGATTGGCCTTTCTAGAAGTTGGTCATAGTAAATTTTCTTAAAAGCAGAACCCATGACAGGAAGATGAAAGAGAAGTCTCTCCTGCTCTTCAAAGTACTCAGGCATCTGCTGCGTAAGCTGGTAGTTCATAAAGTTCTTGACACGTTGCGCTTGCTTCTCGCGCTCAATGGTAGATGCTCCAATGATCTGAGCTTTTACCGGGCCACCTGCTGGGAATAGTTCCTGAGAAGCTTTGCTCTGAAACTTGACCACTGATTCTATCAGGAGTGGGTGAACAGCTGTGCACGCACCGTCAAAGGGTTCTGAAGTTTCTTCTAGCTTGAGACCTAGGAGATCAAAGCCCCGCTCAAAAATCTGTTCCCACTCTTGTCTGGATTCTTTGTCAGCTTCGTAACTGTCATAGACCAAGGTACCTATCTCAACTAGGTCATCATCATCTAGCAACTCTGCTAGGTTTTCAAAGTGAGAACCTTCTGGACCAGAGATCATCATCTCTTCCATCTCTCCAAACTCTACCTCTACACCTCCATCGTCTGTGGGCATAAAGTTAACAATACTCTCCTCTAGCATCTCTGCTTCTATGGAAGGAGTTTCTCCCATGGAGTCAAAGTTAGAGACAGGCATTTCCTGCTGGAGTTCTGGGTCCATCATTTCTAATGGGTTGCGTTCAACTGCCATGGTTTCTTATTTCCTTTTTCTACCTTTTGCTGAGAGCTTTGCCATCTTCTTGGCCCCGTACTTCTTTCTACCTATGCTGGCAGCTATGGCATCTGCAGACTTCTTGCTCTTGCCACTCTTCTGAATCTTGGAGGAGAGGGCTTTAAAACGTGAGCCGCTCCCTAGTTTACCACCACTTTTTTTCTGGGCCACCTTACGTCCTCCTCTGAGTTCTCTGGGAATGTTTGCTCTGGATATTGCCATAGTATAACCTATATTGCTTTTGGTTCATAGCTTTGATAAGGATTACGTTCTATTACAGAACCTCCTCCTTTTCTTGTTACCTCTACCTCTTCTTCTTCTTCCGTTCCTAGTACAGCCCTAGCTGCTCTGGTTGGCATTCCTATTCCAAAGTCTTTTACAAGCCTTGAATAATCTTTGTGACTTGGCTTTAAGTTTGCCACCACAAGTGCTCGGAGATATTGTTCTCTTGAGCCAAACCCTATAGGCGTTCCTTCAGGTATGTCTATGTTTAGATCTGTTAAAATACTTTCATATTTTTCTTTGGCTTTGTTAACAGCTTTAGTTTTACTATCAGCTAATTTCTTTTTAGCAGCTTGCTGAGTTGAAGTTAGTTTTTTAGTTTTAACTAAATCATAAAAAATAGGTTCGGAAACATTCATGTACCTATCAGCATTGGGAAGTTTAAGATTGAATAAATCATGCTCATCATTTACAATGGTAACTGCTTTACCATCTTTGGTAATAGAGGTCATGTAGTTTACACCTCCTAGTTCCCAAGCATCCGATTTACCTGCTCCTGTGATGATAGCTGCTCTTCCCTTTAGAACATCGTCACGATTTCTTACTGCAACTCCTGCTTCATCTAAAGCATTCAAAAATTCTTTATCAGAGGTGTATGTCTTTCTTGGTCCCGTCCCGCTCTTGGTTTTCTTCGTTTCTGGAAAAACATCTTTTTTAATATTGTCTAAACTTATAGGTTCTTTGGATACTGATTTATATACTTTCTTCCCTGTTGTAGGGTCTAGATTTCCTGCTGATTGAGTTGACACTCTTCGTATGTTCATTTGATAATTTTTCTTAGGGTTCATTCCCTGTACTCTTTTTATCTGTTCAAACATTCCAGATATATCTTTTTTATCTAATCCTGACAAAGCACCTACTGTATCAAAGTATTCATCCACATTAAACTTTTCAAAAGTCTTAACATGGTCCACACCTTCTATATTTTTTAAAAGCCCTTTTAATCCAGTGTCTACTCCACCTAGCTGCTTAAGCATAGAAAGGTCTTGATTAAACTGACCCATGGCTTTTTTTGCTTCTGTTCTTGCATAACTTTCTAATTTGTCAGCTTTCTTTTTTATATCTTTATAGGCTTGCGTTGTTTTTTTAGTACCTGCGCTAACATTAAACTCTCCTGTATAGGCACCTCCGGGTTTTTCACCCAGAGCTTCCATTTCTTTTTGTTTCTTTCTAAGTGCTGCTATCTCATCAGCGACTTTCTCAGATGCCTTAATAGCATTCTGAGCCGCTTTTTGATCAGCCACACTGATACTATACTCATCCTGTATTGCCCTAGCTGTAGGTCCATACCTTGCCCTCGCTATGTTAGTTACGCCTTCTGGAAGTGTTTTCCCAGCTGCTATTGTTTGTTTTATAGGATCATCGGTCCCGTAAAAACCCGGTATGTCATTTCTAAGATTGGTAAAAGCTCTCTGTGCAGTTCTGGTGACTCCTGCTGAAGGAACAAAAGGTATAAGTCCCAGTGCCATTAGACCAGCATTTGTTAAACTAGGGTCTTCAATAAGAGCAGCTGTATCTGCTACTCCTCCTACAATATCTCCTACAACGGGAACAGGAGCAGTAAAAAGAGCGGCTTTATCAAGCGGAGACATATTGTCATATACTTCTCCTATGCCCTTTCCTATATTTTTTAGATTAGGGGCTGAAGATGTTTTACCCCCTTCTCTAATCCGGTCAGCAAGGTTCTGCTGCTCCTCTAGCAAGCTTAAAGCCTTTTCTTGATTTGGGAGTGTTGAAAGCCCCTTCTCTGCCACTACGTTCTCCTAGTTCCAGTTCCAGTAAGTTTTCTTACCCTTTGTTTGATTATCATCTTCTTCATAGTCTGGGTCATCCGGGTGAGACAGGTGCCAAGATTCCTTCAGATAGTGAATGGCCATTGCCATTGCATCTACTTGGTCATCGTGTCTGGCATAGGGAAATTGTATTGCCTCTGCAAATAAATCTTCTGACCAGTCTCTCCCTCTGGGAAGCCATACTCTTCCAGCTTCTAAAAGTGGTGTAATGGCATGTACTCTAGACACTTTATCACGGTCTGGGAGGTAATCCAACACAGGTAGCCCTGCTCTTCTCATATCCTGTATCAGGCTCTGCCCAGATGCTTTCTTCTCTATGATACAGATATCTGGTTGGTAAGAGTCGTAGAGGTCCTGCGCTGTTCTTCTTAGCTCTGGATATTCTAGTCTTTCTCTGACGTTGCCTAGTAGAATCATGTTAGGTGCTAGGTATTCTCTTCCTGCTAGGTCTACGGTGAGCCAGTCAAAAATGCCCCACGTTTGTATCACTGAGTAGTCAGCTGTGCTCCGAGTGGAGAAGGCAGTGTCATAGGTCTGAATAATCAGATCACACTCTGGAGGGTCCTCCTGCTCCCAGTTCTTAAACCAGTGAGACTTGATGGTGGAACCTTCATCAGGCGTGGGGTTCTGCATATAGAGGGCTTGCCAGTACTTACCCCCGTTGTTGGCACGTATCTCTGCCTCGTCTAGTCTGAGAAGGTTGTCTGGTTTCCACTCTGGGAAATAGGAGGTACCTTCTGGTAGATCAAGAAGCTGTGATGATTCCTCGTCTAGCCACGCTGGTATGGAGACAACATCCCACGGTATGGTATCCTCTGTCTGGTTACCCAGGAGCCACCCGCACAGATCATCTTCGTGGTATCTGGTGTTGATGATGATCACAGAGCCGTTGGGCATCAGGCGTGTCCTCAGACCTGATGGGTACCATTCCTTGATGTACCTGCGCCCTGCTTCTGAGAAAGCGTCCTCCTCTGACATGGCATCATCTATCAGTGCAATGTGTGCACCGCGCCCAGCTATCTGTGAGCGTACACCTGCTGCGTAGTAGATACCGTTCTGCTTGGTCTTCCACTTACCCGCTGCTCTTACGTCCTCTCTGAGTGTGGCCCCGGGAAAGATCTCTTGGTACAGGGGCATCTTTAGAATATCCCTGACAGTTCTACCGAAGTCTGAGGCCAGCTGGTCAGAGTGAGAGATACTCATTATTTCGTGAGAGGGAAAGTTACCTATGTACCAAGAGGGAAACAGCTGAGAACAGAGAAGACTCTTGGAGGAACGTGGGGGAAGGAACACCATTAGTCTCTGTGGTTCAGGAGAATCCACCACTTTCTGTAGCTTTCTGGAGAGTACATCTATGTGTCTGCCCACCTTGAAGTCTGAGACCAAGGAGGGTGCAATGAACTTGACATAGGAGAAGAAGTCTGTACGCGCTGTGTCAATGGCTCTGAGGTACAGGTTCTCTCTTAGTTTTAGCTGATGTTCTTCTGGAGCACCTTGGGTCTGTTCCACCTAGTCTTCTCCTTTGCCCCCTTTGATAACAGAAAGAGAATACCCAGAGATATCTGCCAGTCTCTTTATGTCATCGTCTACATTGGGAGTGAACGCTTCGTCTACTCCTTGGAAGGTGGTGTTCTGTTTGATTTCTTTCTTGTCAATGAACATGCCTAGGTGCTTGCCCATGTTCTCCAGAGAGCGGTTGGCATTGGTGTAGTCCTCTGCCTCTGTGGCACGCATATAGGTCTGGTACATTTTGTCTAGGACCTTCTGTGCACTCCAAGAAACTTTCTCTACTACGTCCTCTCTGAGCATTTCTATGTAGGCTCTGAGCTTGGGATTGGAGAGGTACTGCTGCGCCCTGCGCCCTGTTCTGGTCCGGTCCACTCTCCCGTCCTTGGTATTCACCGGGGCATACCCTGCCTCTACCAGTGCATGAATAGGATCATTGGTTTCTATGTAGACCTCTGCAAACTTGGTTTGTTTCTTGGTCAAGTTGTAAGCTTCTGACCTAGCATTGGGTCTGGGTTCAGCACCAGACATTACGTCTTCTGTGGTCAATTGATTGTACCCCTTTTAAAGAAAGACAGGAAGAGATATTTTTTATTATAATTTATAAAGAGGGGTCTTGCAAGATTTTTGTTTTCATGTTACGCTGTGCAAAGGCACCCAAGAGAACTCTTATGTGTTATTATGTATTAGTAAGAAGAATATTAAAAAGAAAGATATTATGTGTTATTAGGAGTAGCACTAGTGTTGTTCTCTTGTAGTACCCCCGCCAAATACCCCCGCCTTTTGATTTTTCCAATTTTGTAAAATTTGCTCCGCTAGTGGGGGTACCAATATATATAAAGACCCGCATGACAAAGCGTGGGACCCCGGGGGTGGTAAGTGTGCGGTAGCGAAAGCGTGCGGTAGCAAGACATCCAACGAGCGACTAGCGAGTTCCTCAACTCCCGAGCGAAGCGAGGAAAATTTTTTAGGCAAAGAAAAACCCTAGGCGCTCGATCTTGAACACCTAGGGCTGTAGTTTGAGTTAGTCTTTTTTCAGATGGGCCTTCCATTCCATCTGCATAATCTGTTGCAATCTCTCTAGCTGTTCGTCGCTTAGTTCTGCCGCGAGGTCTTGCAAGTAGTTATCGTGGGATTCGAGAATTGCTTCACGAACGGGGTTAATCTTTTTTATGTGATTTTCCATCTCATTAAGTAGACGGATGAAACAGTCTTTTATTCCACAATATTATCTAAAGAACGGAAAGGAATATTCTTTAGTCTGTTGTGAATGAAGCTGGCCAAAGTAGCAACGCTTGCTTGCGTAATCTCAAACTTGTTCAAGACCTTCATGCTGTTCTGTCTTTTCTGCCAACCAATATGTTTAGCGGTGCTGATCTCAGTACCGTCATAACTGACAATCTCACGGCCCACCCATTTGGTACGCGGTCCATTTCCAGCACCGACTCGGTGATTAAACTTACCAAGTCTCGTATAAGTCATATCATCATACGAAAGTCCAAACATCCGGCCAACAGCTACCGAGGACACCAGCATCTTATTCCTGCGGAATACTGGTATATCCATTTCCGCTCCCTTGGTTCCACTTTCCATCTGGCCGATGCTCTGATCAAATACTTTCCGAAGATGCCAAATCACATCTTTAAGTAGGCTATCGGAAAACTCAGGAGTGCTGAATATGTTTTGAAGTTCTGAGGTGTGGTGGTTATTGAAAGGAGCAGTGGCCAGGATCGTATTAATAAGAACACTGTTCAAATCATCTTGAAAGCTGAACCGATCCATTAGGCCGTTATCAACTCCACCGCTTACCATTGCATACGAACCAACATCTTGGGCTGATGCTGTTCCTATGTTAGTCACTTTACCAGTGACCTTATCAACAGTGATCTTTCCCCAATACACGGCATCTGCCATTTCATTGTAGGTATCCTGTTTACCAGAATTCTGGCCCATCAAGATATCAACACTGTTAGAGGAAGGATTCGTATGCTCGGCTATAAAGTTAAATGTAGTCATCTTTCTAAACTCACTGAGTTGTTTCATAGGCCGATTGCCTATAATAGAGATATGGTGTCTAAAATAAAATAAACAAGGCCTGAACTAAAATTATTTTAATTTATTTTCTGTTGGCATTTTAGTTTGCCACATGCTAGGAACAAGGTTTGCGCGGGATCACGGCCTGATGTTCCCGTTCTGTTCTTTTGCGTAAATCTCAGGCCAAGGCCATGGCCATAGACGTAGACGTAGACGTAGACATGGACGCTGGATTAGGTAGACGTAGACGTAGACAGAAGGAGAACAGAAGGGGAAGGGCTTACTCGGTGGAGGACACAACAAGGGATGGTAGGGAAATACCTTATAAATCAAGGGATTATAAACTAAATAAACTAATTTATATTTTATTTGTTTTTACTCTTTACTTTCTTTATGCGGTAGCCTATATTCTAACTTACCTTAAACAATCAATAGGTCTAGCCTGATGGCTCAATATCAAACTAATGCCAGCGTTCGCCGTTTCCTCTACCTTCAACAATACCAAGCTCATCCACAATGGGAGGACTATTGCGCCCATGTTTGGAAACTTGTCTATCTGCATAAAGATATACCGCTCTTTAGAGATTGGATTACGCGCAAGCCCTTGCCTAGGCCTTCGCTAGGGGATAGTACACTAGGCAAGTCCATGTCACACGCTGACTTTTCCACCTTATCAGATATGAGGGTTATATAATGCTCGTAAAAGAAGCCAAGTCCTACGGGAACATTTCCACGGGCAATAGTAAGATGCCTGGTACTACCTACGCAATTGATGCCTTTGCTTGTCAAGTTGGGAGCAAGCTTGCCCTGATAGAAGGCACACCCTGTCATACCTGCTATGCTCGCAAGCTTCAAAGGCTTAGGCCTTCAGTTGATAAAGGGTGGAAAGCTAATCTTGACAAGTGGGAGCAAGCCAGCACCAGTGAACTAGGACGTTCAACATGGGTAGCGGCTATGGTCCTACAGATTACCCGCTACAATACAGACGGTTACCATAGATGGTTCGACAGTGGAGACCTACAGTCTATTGAAATGCTAGACGCAATCTGTCAAGTGGCACGCGCCACGCCTGAGATTAAACATTGGCTCCCAACGCAAGAACGTGGGATAGTGTCACGCTACAAGGGGAAAGTACCAGCTAACCTTATCATACGGGTCTCAGCCAGCAAGCTAAACGGACCAGCGCCAAAAGGCTTTGCCAATACCTCGCAGGTATTTACCAGTGATCAAGCCCCACTAGGATCTGAATGCTACGCTAGGCATAATGACAATAACTGTGGAGACTGTCGCGCTTGTTGGGACCCGCTGGTTGAATTTGTCAGCTACCCGAAACATTAAACGCTTGACAGGGGGAAACACCTTAAACTATATTCCCCCTGTTATTAAACTCTAACAAGGGATCAAGACCATGGTAAAAGGAATGTATTCTAACCAAACTATTGTAACAGATACGCATTTTGAAATAGGGGAGCGGCTACGCGAAGCGTTAACGAAAGCTATCAATGATTTATACGGGGGCTTGCCATCTGTGCAGGACCAGCAGGAGAGCTACGGTTACGCTCAGAGTATCATTGACGACGCCTTTGATACTGTCCATGACCTAGCGATGGACGTTGAAAGTTACCGAGATCACAAGTATAATGGGCGGGAGGACTAGACCCATGGAGATGTTAAACTTACAAGACTTTTTTATTCAACAAGTAGAAGATAGAGCCAAGGCCATGCGTAAACGTGATCGCAAAAGACTAGACAAGATAGAGCGGGGTACACCTGCGCGTAATCCCATGGGCCAAGCCCTATGGAACAAGGGCCACCCTGTTGAAAAGGTTGAAACAAAATACAACAGAAAAAAAATTAAAAAAGCTGTTGACATATACCGTGACACTGAAATATAAATCTATTAAACAACCGAGGGACTAAAAAATATGAGTGAAGAAAACAAGGACAAGGTACTGGTCTATAAGATACTGACCGCCACCACCTTACTGATACCCTTTGACCCTGATAATCCTAACACAGTGGACGCCACAGCTGGCATGATACACACAGCCACGGGTCTCACTGTCCCGCTCAAGTCTTGCCTAGAGGAACTACTCAGCACCGCTGTAAGTTTCGGCGTTGAGTACGATGAGATGACGGGCGTAGGTGCACAGGTCCAAGCTGGACACACCGAGTCCACCGTGGTAGACCTCATGGTCAAAGAAAAGAATGATCCTTTTATAAAACAAGTGGTTGACATATCTAATATCAACCCTGTACAAATATCTAGAACAATTAACTAAGGAAAGAAAACCATGAATGATATTCTTAGCTTCCGCTCACCTACTGCACAGGTTGCACAGGATCTTTTCAATGAGCACAATGAGACAGAGAAGGCACAGAGATTTCTTGCGCCTGTTGATGCACAAGGCCTATGGTATGACCGTCCCGAACCTTACTACGGCAGTGACTTACAACTTGTGGATTCTCTAGGCACCAAGCTTACAGGGCTAGAAAATCACAAGGTGCTAGTGGATACGTGGACAGGTGCCAGCACAGGCGTTGTAGGTGACAAGTACAAGGTCACGCAGATGCGAGACTTCACAGATGCAACGGAGGCAATGCTGATAAACGCCCTGCCTAATGACAAGTTCAAGGACATGGAGATCAACGATACCATGTCTCACGGGTCAGCTGTCCGCTGCCGTAAGTATACTTTCCCTGCGTTCTCTAAGCCTATTGAGACACGCAAGCACCAAACAGAGGTGGCACTCACTGTTGCCCTCGTCCAGAGCTATGATGGCTCTACCTCCAATGGCTTTGTCACTGGCCTACTGGATTTCTTTTGCACCAACGGCATGATCTCTGGTGACTACACCAAGGGAAACAAACGCCACACCTCTGGCTTTAACCTCACCAACTTTATACTAGACATGGACAAGGTGGTGAAGGATTTCTACAATGATATCCAACGCTATCAAATCTGGGCCGGGACGGATATCCCTGTGATACAGGCAGAGGGTACGATTGAGTCACTCCCGGGCATGAGCGACAGGCTGGCAAAAGGTATTAAAGATCAGTACCTTACTGAGGTGCGTACCCGTGGCTCCAACGTCTGGGCCTTGGCCTCTGCCCTCACCTACTACAGTAGCCATAACTCTGAAGAGTTCCCGATCAAGGGCAGTGCAGCTAATGACAACGTGGCACGCGCTCTCCTTGACAGGTCACGCAAGGTTAATACGTGGCTCCGCTCTTCAGTCTTTCAAAATCTTTTATTAGCAGCTTGACACCTCCACCTAGGCAAGTGTATAAACTGCCTACTGTTTACTACTTAACCTTAACAAGGAGAATACAAGATGATCACCATTCGTCCCGCTAACGCTCCACGTACCGAGTGGGTACGCCGTGCCTCTGACCAAAAGTGGGTCAAGTGGGTGGAGAAACCCATCTCTTTCTTTGCCGCTGGGCCTGTTACACAGGTCAGTCCTGTCTCTAAAACAGGAGAGCTATGGCTCCACGATCACTACCAGTGGGTGATTGAGGATGTAAGGGAGAACCGCACATGAGCAAGCCCAAGAAGTATGACTATCAGAGCCATGACGAAGTACCTCAGATCCTCTGGGACTACATGGATAGCATAGTGGATGTTGCGTTTCCGGTGAGGGCCATAGAGATTGAGGATGTTAACAAGTTTCTCAACTTTATAGATGAGAGTTCTGGTCTACCTGATGAGGAGCTAGATATCCCTGACCCTAGGCAACTTAGGCTAAAGCTGTGATGATAAGCCTTACTATCATGTCTCCCATGGAACACCTTATTGACAAAGAAGTAAGGGAGCATTACGGTGAGCACAAGGACCCGAGTAGTGCACCGTGGGATCGCCTCTCACCTTGGGCCAAGGCTCAATGGTGCAAGTTATTTTGGAAGGAGAAGTTAGACGAATGAACATCTTTTACCTACACTCTGACCCGCTTACAGCAGCCGAGATGCACTGTGATAAGCACTGTGTCAAGATGATACTAGAGACAGCACAGATGCTGTGCACTGCACACAGAGTGCTTGACGGTGACGAGCAAGCAGACAAGGAGGGCATGTACAAAACTGCCCACCTCAACCACCCCTCTACCAAGTGGGTCAGAGGATCTTTGATGCAGTACGAGTGGGCCTATCACCTGTTCAAGTACCTGTGCCATGAGTACACTGATAGATTTAACAAGGTGCATCTGACTGATTACAAGTTGCGTTCCCTACTGCGTAGACCTCCTGATCTTATGACCAAGATGGCTGAGTGGTCATCCACCTATGGGAACAGGTACACCCCACCTCCACAGTGTATGCCTGACGAGTACAAGGTACCAGATGATGCGGTCAAAGCCTATCGCAACTACTACATAGGGGAGAAGTCTGGCTTTGCCAAGTGGGCGTACACACGTACACCAGACTGGTGGCCTGTCCATTGAGGTTCTTAATAGTAGTACTAGCCCTCCTACTCTTACCCGGGTGCACTCATGTTGTCATGGGCATCACCGCTGCGTCTGCCGTGCTTGACAGGTTAGAGCAGGAGCGTCTAGAAAAAAAGTTAGATGACTTAAAAAAACAACTTGACAAGGAGAAAAATTGATGGTAGTAGCTATGCTACAGGGGGTGACTGATGAAAGATGATCACCCATTGAAGATTCTTGGATACCTTATAGTTTCCCCTTATGCAATGCTTCTTTATATTTTTCTTATAGCTTTACTTTAAGGATAAAGAATGTTAGAAGAAACAAATCAAGACGAGGCACTCGTAACCCATCAAGCCTGTCCTTGCGGTAACAGTTCAGATGCCTTTGCACTGTACCCTGATGGTCATGGGTTCTGTTTCTCTCACGCTTGTAAGAATGAGAAGAAAAGATTCTCTCAACAAGAACTACCAGAGGAGTTACAAAGTATGCTAGATCAGTACGGAGTTACTGAGAAAGAAGAACAAGAAGAAAGTACAGAAGAATTATTTTCTTCTGTCTCTCTTAGTAAAGGAACCTTTGAAGATATTAAGAAAAGAAAGATTGCAAAAGAAACTTGCAAGCTCTTCAATGTCACGCTCAACATACGTGATGGAGCAGAGGCTAACCACTACTACCCCTACTACAACGAGGCAGGAGAACACATTGCCAACAAGGTCAGAGGGCGGGGCAAGTCCTTCATCTGGGAGGGCAGCGGCAAGACAGCTATGCTCTTTGGTCAACAGGTCTTTGGGTCTTCCACTGCCAAGGCAGTCACGCTGGTAGAGGGAGAGCTAGATGCACTCTCCACCTACCAACTGCTAGGCTCTCGCTATCCTGTTGTCTCTGTCAAGAACGGTGCGGGCAATGCACTCAAGGACTGCAAGACTAACTATAATTTTCTCAACTCTTTCAAAGAGATAGTCATCTGCTTTGACAGGGACGAGAGCGGGACGCAAGCTGCCAACCAGATATCAAAGCTGTTCCCTAACAAGAGCAAGATCGTAACGCTGGACGAGGGCAAGGACCCTTCAGACTACTTGGTGGAAAATCGTTCTGCTGATTTTACCCGGAGGTGGTTTGCAGCAGAGCGGTACACCCCTGCCAACATCGTCAGAGGTGAGGACCTACTAGAAAGATTACTCAGCCAACCCACACCGGACAGCTTGACGCTGCCATGGGACGGCCTACAGGATCTCACCTACGGAGTACGCAAGGGAGAAATGTGGACCATCACCTCTGGCTCTGGCATGGGTAAGACACAGGTACTCAGGGAACTGAGCTACCATATACAACAGCACACCGAGGACAACATAGGACTACTCTTCCTAGAGGAACCGCTAGAGGATGCGGCCCGGGGAATGATGAGCCTCTACGCTGGTAAGCCACTGCACCTGCCCACCACAGACTACACTCAGGATGAATGGGATGACGCATTCCAAGAGACACTAGGCACAGGTCGGTATGTATTCTTTGACTCCTTTGGATCAAACAACATTGATACCATTGTGGACACCATCAAGTACATGCGCTATGCCTGTGACTGTAGGTATATTTTTCTAGATCATATCTCCATCTTGGTCAGTGATCAGAGCGCAGGTGATGAGCGCAAGGCACTGGACGAGATAGCAACCAAGCTCAAGACCCTGACCATTGAGCTAGACATATGGCTGGGCATGGTCTCTCACTCCAAGCGTCCCACTGGTAAGTCACATGAAGAGGGAGGACAGACCTCACTCTCTGAACTGCGCGGCACCGCTGCCATAGGCCAGCTAAGTAACATGGTGCTGGGGCTTGAGCGGAACGGGCAGGACCCTGACCTCTACCGGAGGAACGTCACGCTGATCCGAGTACTAAAGAACCGTTTCTCTGGACTGACTGGCCCTGCCTGTTACCTGCACTATGACCGTGGCACAGGACGCTTGACACAGGTGGATGATCCTGATACAGATACAGACGTTGAAGATGCAGAGACAGAAGCAGAGGATTTTGACGAGGTACTGTGATGAAGAGACTGTTCCTAGACATAGAGACAGATGGGTTTAACCCCTCCCGCATATGGTGTGTGGGTACAGCACTGATAGAGGAGAACAAGGATGGCACTCAAACTGAAACCCATAGACTTTTCCAAGAGGGAGAAAGAGATAGCTTTGCAGACTATGCAGCACAAGCGGATAAAGTTATTGGCCATTATGCTATTCACTTTGACTTTCGTATACTTAATCTTCTTTGGAATATTCATTTTGAGCCGACTCAACTGCTCGACACAATGGTACTCTCCCAACTTGCCAACCCAGTCAGGGACGGTGGCCATTCCATTGAGGCATGGGGAAGGCGTTTTAACTACCCTAAAATAGACATTGATCCTGAGAAGTTTTATCAAGGGTACTCTGATGAGATGGGCGAGTACTGTATGCAGGACACCAGAATATGCGCCAAGATATACAAGCAGGTAAAGAAGGAACTTGCCAGCTTTTCTCCGGGGTGTATCCAACTGGAGCACCGTGTCCGGTCCATCCTATCTGAGCAGGAACTGACAGGCTTTAAGCTAGATGAAGAGAATGCCTGTATGCTGGTGGCTGAGTTGACAGATGAACTCAACTCTATCAAGGAGGAGATGCAGGAAACTTTCCCACCCACTGAGGTACACCTCAAGACTAAGACCAAGTATATCCCTTTCAACCCGGGGTCACGTAAGCAGGTGGCAGAGAGGTTGATGGAGAAAGGCTGGGTACCTGAGAAGAAAACAGATCTAGGTAATGTGGTGGTAGATGAGAGTATCCTCTCTGAGATTGACATGCCAGAGGCCAAGATGGTGGCACGGTACATGATGCTACAGAAGCGCATAGCACAGGTAAGCTCTTGGCTAGATGCCATACACCCTGACACAGGTAGGGTACACGGGAGCGTGATGACCCTGCGTACCATCACAGGGAGAATGGCGCACGCCTCACCTAACATGGCGCAGGTGCCAGCTGTCTACTCTCCCTACGGGCCAGAGTGCAGAAGGTTATGGGTTCCGGGTAACGCTAAGAAACAGAACCTTGTGGGTATAGATGCCAGTTCCATTGAACTAAGAATGCTATGCCACTACATGGATGATCCAGAGTATACAGAGATCGTTGTCTCTGGTGATATACACACAGCTAATCAGGAGAGAGCAGGACTAAGCTCACGTTCCCAAGCGAAGACATTTATCTACGCATTTCTCTACGGTGCAGGTGCTGCAAAGATTGGCAGCATTGTAGATGGCACAGCATCAGATGGTCAGGATCTTATTGATAAGTTTCTTGAGGCTACCCCTGCACTACAGAAGGAACGGCAGCGGGTGACACTGGCAGCAGAGCGAGGAGTTATCAAGGGACTGGACGGGAGAAAGTTGTTCATACGTTCTCCGCACGCTGCTCTGAACACACAGCTACAGGGCGCAGCTGCCATTGTGATGAAGCGTGGCTTGGTTATCTTTAACGACCAGCTACCAGAGGGTGCAAAGTTTGTGGCAAATGTTCACGATGAATGGCAATTAGAGGTTGACAAAGACCTGTCAGATATGGTAGGTAACATGGGCATAGATAGTATTAAAGAAGCAGGAGAATTTTATAATTTAAAATGCCCACTGACAGGAGAGTACAACGTAGGTTCCAACTGGGCAGAAACACATTAGAAAGGAAGGCACATGAAAAGCAGTGAGAAGATTAATATACTGGAGAGAAACGTGACTGAACTACAAGGGCAGCTACAGGTTTCTTATGCCAAGGTAGCTGACATGACAGAAGAGTTATCAGCGGTGCGTAATGAAAGGGACACTCTGATCCATCACCACATGGCAGAGCTAGAGATAATAAGAAAAGAAATTACCAATAAAAAAAGCTTGACACAGTGTATTCAAGATGCTATGACTAGCAACATCAAAATGTTCCAGACTATTCTGGGTAAACTGAAAGGAGTTTAAAGACAATGCCAATTGTACAGGGTACAGCTTACTGGGCGAAACTTGATCCGAACAATCCTGCACAGAAGTATCAGACTACTTCTCAGGAAGATACCGAATGGTGCCTTGACCTTGGGTTGGATGCCAAGGCAGTTAAGATGATTGAAGGGATGAACCCCTCCGCATCTGTCAAGGACGGTAAGAAGAAGAACCATGCCAGCGGTGGACCGTTCTTTAAGTTTAAGAAGAATGCTTTCACCCGTGATGGTAAACCTCTCCCTGCACCCCGTGTTGTGGATGCCAGCAAGAATAATATCACTGGCACTGCCATTGGGAACGGGAGCAAGGTAAATGTTTTGTTCCGCGCCAAGGAGATGGAGCAAGGACAGTGGGCAGGTAAGAGCGTGTTCTACCTAGACGCTGTTCAAGTGTTAGAGCTTGTCCCTTACGAGGGAGGAGCATCAGAGGACTTCAGTGCAGTAGACGGCGGCTACACTGGAGAGGAAGACTTTGCCAAAGAAGATAATGGGCTGTAGGTAAAGTCTATGAGCAGCAAGATTAGTACTCTTCTGGAAGACATTGGTGATCGACTGGAAGAGGGGAAGCTACCGGAAGAGACTAATCTTGCTCTCTTTTTGGATGAACTGAAGGAGGTAATGGAGAACTTTTTTGTTGAAGAGTCTAATCGTGACAGCACGGGTAAGCTGCGGCTCTCAGCAGTGGGGAGAGAGGATCGAAAGCTTTGGTATGATTTCAATGGCTACGCAAAAGAAAAGTTAAACACTAGCCAGCGAATACGTTTTTGTCTTGGTCACATACTAGAGTCTTTCGTCCTCCTTCTTACCAGAGAAGCGGGTCACACAGTGGAGGACTGCCAGAAAGAAGTATCAGTAGAGAAAGTCAAGGGACACATTGACTGTATCATAGACGGTGAGCTAGTGGATGTTAAGTCTGCTTCACCTTACGGATTTAAAAAGTTTGTTGATGGTTCTATTATAACAGGGGAAGATCCCTTTGGTTATATGTACCAGCTTAGTTCCTACGGTGCGGCCTTGGGAAAAAAGAAAGGGTACTTCCTTTCCATAGACAAGAGCGGAGGTAACTTAAATCTACTAGAGGTACCCCTTAATAATGTTGATCCAGCAGAGAGAATATCCTACCTAAAGGATACGCTCCCTGATAGTGATCCACCTGACCGCTGCTACCCTGAAGTAGAAGAAGCATCAGGTAATAAAAGAATAGGATTTAATTGTAAGTACTGTGATTATAAAGTTGAGTGCTGGAAAGATTCTAACAACGGGCAAGGACTACGCAAGTATAACTATGCCAAAGGCCCTGAGTACTTTACGCATATACAAAAAGAACCCAGAGTAGAAGAGGACTTTGTATAATGGGACAGCGCCCTGATCAATCTATTATATTATCTTACCAAGAATGTAAATTTTGTGGATCATCTGATGGATTTGTATTCTATGATAGCCATGGTTACTGTTATCATTGTAGTGAAGTATGGTTTGGACAAGATTATGATAAAGCATTGGAGGATATGCACAAAATGCACTGGACTTTTAGAGATGACAAGACCCGGGTACCTCAACCTGATGAGTACTTTGGCTTTGTCTATATTATTACTAACAAGAAAACACAGAGGAAATACATAGGGTGTAAGCAGTACTGGCAGATGCGGCACAGGAAAAGGTACAAGCCTTCCAACTGGAAAGTATATACCTCTTCTTCCAAAGAACTATGTGAAGATATAGATAAGATTGGTAAGAGAAACTTTAAGTTTGAGATCATACAAGAGTACGAGACCAAGCGTGGCTTGCACTACTACGAGCAGTACTACCAGATGAAGTACCATGTACTCACCGCTGTACTAGAGGGAACAGATCAGAGAGAATACTACAACAAGAACGTAGGTGGTATCAGGTTCTATGTACCTCTGGAAACTTATCAAGATCCTACCTATAGACAAGTGATGAGTACCAACGGTAGGAAAGGAGGAGCACCCTGTCAAGGACCTTATAAGGTTACTTTTAAAACTGGCAAGAGTGTGAGAGTAAAGAACCTTAAATCTTGGGCAGACCGTAAAGGTTATGGGTATCAAGCACTATATAAAATAGTAAATAAATATATAGAAAAAGGTGGATATGAAAGGCGTAAACATAAAGATATCATAGGCGTGGAGCGTGTAACAAATGACATGGGGTAATAGTTACGAGGGTTCTTCCTTTGCTATTGACTCTGTTCTAGAAGAAGGTATACATGAGGCGCACTCACCTGAGAGAGTTCTTTTTTTGTGTGTTATTCTTCAGCAGTTACTAGATGCAACTAAGCCAAGTCATATAAATGACACCACCTATACCTCCTTGACCAGAGAACAAGCAAAGTCTTGGCTCACCTCAGAGGTAGGTGTAACAGCAGAGGATAAAGAAACTGTATGTTTTCTTGCAGGAATTGAACCAGAAGCCTTGACAAGTTATGCAAAAAAGATTATAGATACAAGAGAAGTTACATTTATACGCAAGCGGATCAACGCCATACTGCACGATCCCCTTATCAAAGGATTTGGAGAAGGAGATGGAAGTGAAGAGGAGACCAACAGACAATCAAGTGGGTGGTACTCATTACAGAGAGTGCAAGATCCAGCCAGTTGAATATATTCATGCCAACAGGCTTGGTTTTCTAGAGGGTAACATAGTAAAATATATTACCCGCCATCGAACCAAAGGCGAAGGTGCCTTAGATATTCTCAAGGTTAAACACTATGCAGACTTGATCCTTCAGCTGGAGTATGATATGAACACTGAAGAAGATGACATTCTGCTTTCACAAGAGGTGCATTCCACATGGAACCCAGATTCTACATAAGTGACGAGTACATAATCTTTGAAGGGGAACCCGTGGCCAAGATATGGGATGGAGCCTGTGAAATTGCCGTTAAAAAATTTGAATATTTTGTACAGGACATAGAGGAGATTACTGAAAATGCAGACGATACAGCCCAAGACGAATGGAGAGATTGTTCTACCAACTAACTATCAGTCCTTTATACATATGTCTAGGTACTCTCGCTGGTTAGAGGAAGAGCAGCGAAGAGAGACTTGGGAAGAAACCATTGATAGGTATTTGTCTTTTATGGCAAACCACCTTAAAGAAAATTATTCTTATAGTTTGTTTGGCAAAGAACTGGGAGAACTCAGGGACGCAATGCTCAGTCTCAAGGTGCTAGGTTCTATGCGTGCACTGATGACAGCTGGACCTGCTCTGGCAAGAGAGAACGTGGCAGGGTACAACTGTTCCTACCTCCCGGTTGACTCACCCCGTTCCTTTGACGAGTGCCTGTATATCCTGATGAACGGGACAGGCGTAGGTTTCTCAGTGGAACGCCAGTACATTGCCAAGCTACCCACCATACCTGATCAAGAGTTTGAGGAGACTGATGATGTTGTCTCTGTCACTGACTCCAAGGAAGGCTGGGCCAGAGGACTACGTGATCTTATCTCTCTCCTCTATACCAACCGTGTACCTAAGATAGACACCAGCAAGATACGCCCCGCTGGTGCAAGGCTCAAGGTCTTTGGTGGCAGGGCATCTGGTCCTGCACCTCTGGAAGAACTGTTTGACTTTACAATTCAGACCTTTAAGAAAGCCAAGGGTAGAAAGCTCACCTCTATAGAGTGTCACGATATCATGTGCAAGGTAGGTCAGGTGGTTGTTGTAGGTGGAGTCAGGAGGTCTGCTCTGATCTCCCTCTCCAACCTGACAGATGAGCGTATGCGTAAGGCTAAGAGCGGTGACTGGTGGGTGGACAACCAACAGAGAGCACTGTCCAATAACTCTGTCTGCTACACAGAGAAGCCTGACATGGGTATCTTTATGAGAGAGTGGCTCTCCTTGTACGAGAGCAAGAGCGGAGAGCGTGGTATCTTTAACCGTGCATCTGCACAGGTGAAGGCAGCGTCCAACGGTAGGCGTGACGGGAACATAGACTTTGGCACCAACCCCTGCTGTGAGATTATCCTGCGCCCCTATCAGTTCTGTAATCTGTCAGAGGTTATCTGTAGAGCAGAGGACAACATCAGTACTCTGAAAGAAAAGATCAGGCTGGCCACCATCCTTGGTACTTTCCAGTCTACCCTGACAGACTTTGGCTACCTGCGTAAGCGGTGGAAGGATACCACAGAGGAGGAGCGGTTACTAGGTGTGTCCCTTACAGGGATCATGGACTGCCCCGCTGTGTACGATGCTTCTCCAGAAGCCCTTCAACAGTTGAGAGATGTAGCTGTTAAGACTAACAAGAAGCTGGCAGAGAAGCTGGGCATCAAGCAGAGTACAGCTGTCACCTGCGTCAAGCCTTCTGGTACTGTGTCTCAGCTTGTTGATGCTGCCTCTGGTATACACGCCAGACATAACCCGTTCTATATCAGGACAGTCAGAGGAGACAACAAAGATCCACTAACCATGTTTATGAAAGACAAGGGTGTACCAGCGGAGCCAGACTTTACGGCACCTGACAGTGTAACTGTGTTCTCTTTTCCTATGAAGAGTCCAGAGCACGCCATCACTAGGTACAGTCTCAGTGCCATTGAACAGCTGGAACTGTGGCTCAAGATTGCTGACAACTACTGTGAGCACAAGCCCTCTGTTACAATCTCTGTCAAGGAGAACGAATGGTTAGAGGTAGGGTCTTGGTGCTGGGATCACTTTGATTCTCTGTCTGGTATTTCTTTTCTCCCGTTCTCTGATCATTCTTATAAGCAAGCACCCTATCAAGATATAAAGAGAGAGGACTACAGTGCACTACTCAAAGACATGCCCCCTGTTATTGATTGGACAGAGCTACAGATGTACGAGCAGGGTGACACCACAACTGGATCACAAGAACTTGCATGTGCTGGTGGCGTATGTGAGGTCGTAGATATAGGAGCAGCTTGATGACAACCTATGTAGTAAACATGGACGAGAACATGGCAGAGAAGGTAGCCAGTGCCGTACTCAGACAGATTAAAAAGGACACAGCAGATGGAGGAGTGATGGAAGCTTGTGAAGTTCTCCTGACATACCTCACCCCTCCACTGGAAGGTAATGGCTTTCAAGATTCTGGTTTTACAGATGACTTTGGGATACACATGGAATAAGGAGGTATTTAAAATGTCAGAGATAGCAGCAATAGAACCAATAGGAGCTTTGATACCTGTTAATAACTACGTGGTACACAAAACTGTGCCACTTCAGAACGCAACAGGAACAGAAGAGATCACCATCACTGAGGCCATAAACTCAGACGGGAGAACCATGACCACCAGTGAGGTTGCACTGACTATATATGATAGGTTTGGAAACCTTCAGACCATTCCTCCTCAGAGCAGAGGTCAACTATTCTAGCTTCCGTAGCTCAATGGATAGAGCAACAGACTTCTAATCTGTAGGTTGCAGGTTCGAGTCCTGCCGGGAGCGCCATTTAAACGCTAGGGTACCTAGGAAGCTCACTGGTAAGATTAGCTATCTTTCTGGTGGGTGGGTACCCGAGACCTCCTCTAACCCCACTCACAGGGCTTCTCAGGGAGAGAAATTTCTCAAGAGCACACCTTTTCCCACGTTTCGTTGTGAATTAGAATGTTTCGGGAGGTAGAAGGGGTAAGCCTGTCCTCTTGTTCTAGATAGATAGGCTTCACCCAACTACAATTACTTTTGCTTGAGCCAACGCTTACGCAACTGCTTAGTAATAGTATCATCACTAAGCTGATCAAGCTCTCTTTCAACTTCATTAGCTTTCTCCACTATCTCAGACGCTTGCTCAAGCACAGCCTTCTCCGCAGAACTTTTACCTGCCTTCCACGCAAACAGCATAGGAATAACCTTGGTAAAAAATCCAAGAAGATTACCTACAAGAGATAGCACTGTTAGGCATCCTTGACTTTGATCTTCTTGACTGGGGCCTCACCTGTCTGCTTGGCCTTGCCGAAGGTAAGAGAAGCCCACTCGACTACCTTGTATATCTTACCCAGAACACTGTTAGGGTCAGGGGTCTTGGTACCAGCAACAATGACACTGGCCACTACAACAATACCCATGACTGCCTCAATGATCTCTGCTTTGTGTAACATAATTGCTTCAATCATCTTCTACTACCTCCTCAGTAAATAGTTCAGCACCTGTTATGATTTGATGTTTAATGTATTCAAGGACAAACAGAAGAGAGGTAGACTTAATGTTTCCTGCCATTACATCTTCAGCAAGATCACCGTCCTTGAACAAGAGCATGACCGCTCCATCTACCTCTTCGTTATCTACTCTTTGCTGTAGTAGCGTAGCACATTTCTTTAAATGCTGCAACGCTTGCTCTTTCCCCTCTTTGTTTAGTGTACCGTCAGGGTTTACAATAGTTGAGTTTGTAAAATTAATTACATCCCCCATGCTGAGTATCCTTTCATTGGTTTAGGTCCTTCTATTTCCCACAGCTTGGCTCCCATTCCTGTGCCTTTGAACTGCAGGTTAACGTCCATTTCGTGAGCAGTCTTAAATAACTTTTCTAGATCCTGACCTCCTGCCAGTAGTTCTCCCGTGGTCCAGTAACTTCCATCTCCCACAGATACATTGATAAACTTAGGTCTGTCTTCTTCATCAGTGGCTTTTTGTTCTGCCTCTGGTGGTGCTTCCTTTAGGCTCATGTCAAATCCATAGAGGTGAAACTCTCTGAAACCTAGGGTATGTCCAATGCCTATGGTTCTGAGACCAGCGTTGGTACCCCCGGTGATCATCAGCGCGTCCTTTCCAGAACCCTCTATGCCACCCTTCACTGCCTCTGAGTAAGCGTGCCACCCTACAATGTGTGCACCTCTTTCTTGAAGCAGATCCACCACAGATGGGTCAGTCATAGACGCTACCCAGAAGTGAGTACGTGGACTGATGCTGTCAAACAGAGTGCTCCTGACTACACCGTGAGTGGAGACACCTTCAATAGGTCTGGGGTCTAGTAGTGTACAGGCCCAAGGAACAAGGTTCTTTTCCATAAGCATGGGCAGTGCATGTTTAACACAGACAACCCGTACACTTTTGCTTCCCTCTTCTAGCATCTCCTTGTCTTGTTTGATTTGTTCAACATCCAGTGAAGGACCAGCGGAGACAACAAAGATAATCTCGTTATTGACCCTGCACTTTGTGTCTATCCAGTTGTCAATCTTAGGCAGGTTAGCCTTGATGTTATTCTGAATATCCTCAGAAGGTACACAGTCTTGAGGACGTACAACAATAGGAACTCTTGCTTTGTACTTGGGAAGAGAGGATTCTGTTATCAGTGCAAGGTGAGTGATACCTCCTCCTAGCACAGGGTCCATGGAAGGAAGGAGATACTTGTTAACATCTTCTCTCTTCTTCACCTCTTCCCATAGCTTGTTGACACCCTGATGTTCTTCTGCTGGTTCCTTATCATCTTTATCCTTGGTGAAGTAGTCATCCAATACAACAATCTTGTTGTGCTTTAACTGCTTGTAGTCGTGGGACACCGTGCCATACGAGTGGCCCCCGTCAATGAACACAAAGTCAGCGGTGGGTTTATTCTTTAGAGTTTTGTTGGTGTTCCCTTCAATAAGGTTAAACTCAAAAGTCTTATCATCCTTGGCCTTCTCCAGTGCATAGGCTGTAAGTCTTTCTGACACAGCTTCCACTGAGTTAGTTGCCTTGGAGTTAAATTCTTTTTTGTTAAGCTCTGGAGTGGTGGTGCCAAACAGATCGTACCCTGTATAGGTTACCTTGTCAGCGTGAGCAAACGCTGCCTCTGCCATTTGAATAGCTCTGCCCCCGTTGTAGGTCCCGGTCTCTATAAAGCTGGAACACTTGTAGAAGCTGATCATCTCAGAGATCTGCTTGTACCTCTGCGCTGACTCTAAACTTACATCTCCAGAGACACCGTTCTTCTGTGCTCCCTTGAAGTGCTGCATCTTCTCAGCCAGAACAGATGTTGCAAAGGCATTGAGATCAGTGACGTTAGGTGTAAGGTTCAGAGCTTTCAGCCCATGGTACTGGTGTAGCTTGAGCAAGCGTTCAAAGATAAACCCATCGTGCCACTCTCTAAACGTAATGACTTCGTAGTTATCATAGGTCTCACGTAGGTCAGCTAGGAAATCTTTGGCAGGTCTACCCTTGAGGTTGAACGCAACAAAAGAAGTCTCACTATAGTCAGCGGCAGTGCGCCCCAAGTGTATAATGTCATACTGTTCATCACAGATGCTGTCAAGAAACTCACCAGTAATTTCAGAGTGCGTGGTGGTATCTGCATCTAGCCAGATAAGCCAGTCTTTCTCCTGTATAATATGTGGATCAGAAGCTGTCTCTGTCAGGGCATAGACTTTGTGACACCACTTGATAGCATCTAGTCTCCAGTTGTACTTAATCTTTCCTTCTTCTGTACCGTCATGGATTTTCATCTTCTCTCTGTAATCTAGCATGTCCTTTACATTATTCAGATTACAGTAGTTGATACGCTCAGTTGGTATCTCTAGTTCATTGAACCTTAGATAGAACGCAGGATCTCCAAAGTCATGGTACCACGCATGTAGTTTGATGTTATCTCCTGACCAGTTCTCAACATAAGAGTTGAGCATATTCCTCCCGTATAGTTCAAGCCCATCAGGATTAAAAGATGTTACAATATCATACTTACTCATACTAAAATATCTCCACTATTTTTCTAAAACTACTTAGACTAAATTCAAAGTGATCAAGCTCTGCTTCCCACTCTTCAGCAAACTCAGTGTCTTGGTAACCGTCCAACCAAGGGCCACCAAGACTATAATGCACAGCCTTAACATCATTAATCCCATGGCTAACACCGGGAATAAAATTCCAACCATGAGGTAAGCTACCAATCTGGTCATCACCGTCAAGCCAGCAGAAGTTATGTAAGTTAGCACCTGTTTCACTGTTGACCATTACCTCAT
>VTLG01006957.1_pt1 | contig 61646 bp, 96 predicted proteins | sample 4694571 | NCBI WGS metagenome assembly VTLG01 (sample SAMN12604809, study PRJNA352737) | marine metagenome | biome: ENVO:00000447; feature: ENVO:00000209|ENVO:00000569|ENVO:01000036; material: ENVO:00002151; isolation source: viral sequences binned using virsorter ...
GGCCACCTCGTTGACCTGTACCTGTATTATTATCTACACCTGTCCAAGACCAATCAAATTTATTTGATCCATGACTATTATAAATTACTTGATCGTTGTATTGTCCGCAATCTGCAGACACTCCTGCTGAAGAAGATGTTGGGTATCCGTTACAGTTTCCTTTAAATCCATCTATGTCTGTTCTAGTTTGTGTAGTTGTAGACAAAACATTTCCTGATGAGTCTTTTAATTCTATTGTTACTGTATGTGAGTCAGTTGCTCCTGTATCACCTTCACAGTTACCGGCTTCATGATCACAGTTAGCCACATCAATGTAACTATTTAAAGTTATGCCGTTGTCTAACATTTCTTGTGTTCGATTATTATTTGTTAAGGCAACATCTTCAACAGACAATGTGGCTGTGCCGGTAACTTCAAAGTCACCACCAACACTATACTTGTATCCACAGTTAGCTTGGGATGTTGGACATGTTACATCAAAACCATTTACTGTATCACCATTAGATACAGTTCCAGAACCTCCTGGATTGATTTGATCTGTAGCATTAGATCCCCAGTCTACACCATCACCTGCGTTAGGAAGTAAATTACCTGTCGTCGTTGTTTCTGCTAAACCAGTTGTATGGGTTAACATCATTAGCAAACTTATTAATACGATACACCGCATATCCAGCTCCTATTATCATTATCATTAACCAAATCATATTTGTTGCATCTCCCTACATGTAAATAATATTGTTGTTTTATTCTTATCTATAACCATTGGGTCCATATCTTTTAATCTTGCAGCTGCTGCTTCGTATCCAAATATAGCACATTCGTGATAAGTTTTAAATGGATAAGGCCATTCAAAAGCAGGACCACAAACACCGTAGCTACATATTACCAGTGTTAAGATGAACTTCACTGTAGTATGAGTTTCTTTATAGACTTTGATCCGTCTATGTTCGACTCGAGCTCAGCCATCGACTTTATGCACTGATACTTTACTTTGCCATCTGGTTTTAATTGACGTTTTGCGATACGTGCTCCTTTAAGACACTCAGACATTGAAGTCTGAATACGTGCCTCCTTAATCTCTCCATTAATTATCATAAGTAAAGCTATCACCATCTCTGTCATTGATGACTCCCGTTTGCTCTTACTTTATCTTTTAATACTTCAATATCTTTTAATGCTTGATCGAGTTGTTCTCTCAAAAATTCAATATTAACTTTATTAGTCATGTTCATTTCTTGAGTTTCTTCCATTTTCTCTACGGACTTGTAAAGATCTTCGATAAGAAAATGTTGCTCCTGATCGATGGGGACTTGTTCACTTCGTTTTAATAAATCATTTTCAAATAATTCTCTTGATGTCTCTAACGATACCAACCTTGCCGTCAGCTCGGTGTATGCGAACACGCCCATTGCGACGAGCACTATCAACGATACTACCGTTTTCATAGGCATCTGTACCCGTGCCTCTTCTCCGATGTTTAATGGTCTATTGCTCATTTAGGTTCTTTCCAATCTATCTTTTGTTTAGTTTGTATATCTTCTTTTTCTTTTTCTTGATCCATTTTAATTAGATCTTTTGTCATTTGTTTTTCTTCTTCTTCATTTTTCTTTTGTATAATCTTTAAATTATTAACATATGTTTCATAGTCTGGTCTTAATTTATCATATTTTTTCCACGCTGCTTTTGCTTGTTTTCCTATCTTTCCTTCAAAAGGACAAGGTGTCCCAGCTTGTTCCATAGCAAAAAATACTCTTTCGTCCTGACAAAGTATAGCTACAGCTGCAACCTTCATACCTAAACTATTTAGTTCTCTTGATAATTTTATTCTTTCACAATTTTTATCCCTAAAAGATTTTCCTGCCGATACACCAATGCCAAACGTTTGCACTCCTGCTGATGCTCCAGCAAGACAAACATCTGATCCTGAGTTAGTTACAGTTGGAGCCGCAGCTGTTGGTGGTGCAGATTTTATATTTGAATTCGTTGTAGAATTTGTAGTTGTGTTAGAAGAAGATCCAGACTGATACGTTGTTGTGGCAGTCGAAGTATAACCACCTTCAATTGCTGTGTTTGAACCTGATGTGTTAGTTTGTGTGGAACCTGGGTAAGCCGGTGTAGCAAATAATGCTAGAAGACACATTAGTACAATTAGTACCGCTGTAAATCTGAAATCCATCTTGGCTATCTCCATAATACATAAATACCTATTTAATAATTAAGGCTACTACTAAAACTATGAATACAATAGACTCAACCTTATGGTTTGCCCAGTAATGCAAAGCTTTATTTTTTATTTTACTAATCATTTTTTTTCTCCTCGATTTCATAGAAGAACTTGTCTGTATCTTCTGTACGCCAAGCTCTACTATCTTCTACGTTCCACTCTGAGGTTTGCACTTTCCAATCTGGGATAGTGTCTTTTACAGTGAAAGAAGGTATATCCCATATACATCTATTATTTGGTTGTGCTGCAAAATTGCCATCATCTAAGGCAATAATGTGAGCGCACTTATGTTCGTGCGGAATCTCTGAATGGTCAGTGTCAAGTATATTACTCTCTGGATGTGCAAAGTCAACTGTAAATAAATATTTTCCAGGGTGCCATTTTTTATCTTTTCCGATATACTTACCAGCTTGTCCGTCTAAGATATCCCAACGATGAACAGAAGGATAATAACTAAAACAATTCCATAGCTGTAGTTCATCAAGTCTTCTTGCGGGCACTCGTGATGGGTCAAATCCCTTTTGAATAAACGCGCTAATTGGTAAGCGATAAAATATTGCACCGTTTTCCATAATAGCATGAAATAGTATAGCCCTACCTGTAAGAGAGCTAAGACCAAAGATAATACAGTCTTCAACTTCTCCATGGTGTTTTTTAAGATCATAAAGATATTCTCTTTTTATTTGTGCATAAGTCGGTGGTATGTTTACATTTAAGTATGCCATAATTTATCCTCATTTTATTGTACCCCAATTTTTTCCAAATTCATAGTCGACTTTAATTGGGACCTCTAATTCAACAGCAGACTCCATAATTTTTTTAATTTTATCTGCATTACCATTTACAGATATATCAAGTTCATCATGCACTTGTATATGTGGTACGATACCCTCTTTGTGTAATTCGACCATTGCTTTCTTTGTCATGTCTGCTGCGCTACCTTGTATCAATCTATTTAAAGCTTTGTATGTATAAGCTCTTCTAATCCCCGGTCCGTGTTCCGCTAACGCTGCATCATGAGGTAAGGCTTTGTGAATACCATATTGATTCGGTTCCCATAAATTAAATCTACATCTTCGACCTAACCAAGTTCTTACCCTTCCATTGTCTGCTGCTTTACGCATTACACTATCCATTAAAGTTTTGACAAAGGGTACTCGGTTGTGATATTGCTTAAATAAACTCTTCGCTTTATCTTCATTTATACCTAACTCTGCTTGTAATTTATTTTTACCCATACCGTAGAATAAACCAAGATTAATTGTTTTAGCTTGAGATCTCGGTATGTCTGCCATCTCAGCTACAATTTGATGAAAGTCAGCTTCGCCTTCTTTATAAGCATCAATGACATCATTAACACCATACAATCCATCAAGTGCTGCATAATGAACTACAAGCCTTGGTTCTTGTTGACTGTAGTCAAAGCATCCCCAAGTATGTCCTTCTTCAGGTATAAACAAAGATCTAATCATTGGTCCAAGTTCTTTGTTCCTAGCTGGGATTTGCTGTAGATTTGGATTACTATAACTAAACCTACCGGTAACGGTACCACCCACATCTGATCTTAATTGATTAATCTCAGCATGTATTCTTCCTTTATGTGAGTGTTTTAATATGGTATCAATAAAAGTTGTATGTGCTTTGTTAATTTCTCTTGCACGTGCTATTTGTTGAACAATAGGATGTTCATGATTTTGTAAAAAGTTTTTAGTAAATGATGGTGAATCTGTTTTCTTTGTTCGTTCGTAGTTTAAAGAAAGTTTTTGAAAGACTTGCTCAATGGATCTTGCAGCCCATATTTGTGTGTCTATTCCTGTTTCTTTCTTTACTTTTTGCAGGCATTCTTTTTCTTCTTGAACTAATTTTTGTTTTAACGCATGAGCTCCTTCAACATCTACACGAACTCCTAAGAAACGCATATCGACAAGGCAAGGAAAAAGTTCAGTCTCTAGTTCGAAGATAGAACTTACCTCTTCCATTATTATTTGTTTCTTCATTTCTTGCCATAATTTAAGTGTCAGTGCTGCATCTTGTTCGGCATACTCGCCAACATACATCGCAGGCAGTTTATACATCTCAGACTTAGGATCCACACCCCACTCCTTAGCAGTTTCGTTCAAAACAGCCTCATTTTTGCCGATTCCGACATAATCACGACCTAAACTACCTAAATCGTATCGAAAGCGATTCTCGTCCACGAGAGAGCCACTAATCATGGTATCTATAATAGTTCCATTAATTTTAAGCCCTTCTGCCCTAATAAAACATACATCGTACATTGCATTATGAAAAATCTTCTTAGAGGGGTAGTTTAGAATGGTTCTAAAGTAATCCATTACTTTTTTTCTATCCATATTACCTCCACCTTCATGAGCTATTGGGTAATATGCTGACCAACCTTCTACTGCTAAAGCTATGCCAACAATCTTTGCTTGACCAGTTACAGATCCAGACCCCATAGTTTTTAAATTTGGGTCTTTGGTTTCTAAGTCAATTGCTATCTCATCGTAATTTGATAGATCTTTGAACTCTTCAGGTGGTAGCCACTCTGTTTGTGGTTTAAATAATATCTTCACTCCCAATCACTTTCTATTTCTGTTGTCATTTCTTTGTCAAATTTTATCTCCTTTAAATATGGTTTAATCATGTTCCAATATTCTACGGTAGGATAAGCAAAACAATGATCGGATCGTAACCAATGGTCAATTGTCGTTTTCTTTATGATGTTATTTTCTATTAATTTTTTCTTATCTAAATTTTCTTTTAAATATTTTAAAAATATATCTTTAGGTGGTAAGTGAGGTCTAGTTTTAAACTTCTCATCATACTCATTTATGAGGTGTTGATTATCTTTTAAGTGTTCCATCGCTACATCCATAGATAAAGTTTTCTGCACTGGTTGTTTAGACTGAGATCTATTTAATTTACCTTTTAATATTTTAGCTGCATATTTAAAACTGTTGTCCCCCTTGTCCATCGCTGTCGGAGTCCGATAAAACTTTTTTGATTGCGAGTCCGAACTCTCTTGCGATCTGTGGGACGATTGCGTTACCGAGGGTTTTGATTCTGTTGGCTCTGTCTTTGTCCAATTCATAGGAAATCCCATTAGGAACTCCACAAAGGTCGGATTCAATTTGCCACCAGGTTTGTTGTTCTTCAACACTGTCCTTGGCATCGATTGATCCCTGCTCGGTTTCCAAGTTGGTTGATATCCCACGTCCTTGTAATCCCTCGCCGTTGGAGTTGGATACATCTTCTCCAGATACAGCATCGCGTCCGATAGTTTGGCTCCGAATGTCGATTCTGGTTTGTTTTTCTTCCTCAGAATAAAACCTCCAGACTTTGTTCTCTCCACTCTGCTCGATTGTTCTCCCCCCTCCTCGCAACCCACTGTCGGTGTTGGATACATCCTCACTTCTTCTTGAACTGCTACTGTCAATGGTTTCCCTCCTTGCTTGTACTTTTTCGTTCTCTCCGATGCCGAGTCTTGTGTCGGTGTTGGATACATCTTTTTTTGTCTCTCTATCTCGTCTGCTACTACTCTCATTGATAGATCCATCCCTCTTGATTTCCCTATTGACGGAGGCACTGTGTTTCTCGAATGATCCTGTGCTGTCGGTGTTGGATACATCATCTTGACCATCTTGCTTAATCCTGCTCCCTTGCCTGTTTTCGGATTTATTCCACTTCTCTCCGTTGCTGTAGGTGTTGGATACATCTTCACCACTTGATTGAGAGGTGGCTTCTGTCCCCCTCCAGGATGTGGTTTCCGTGGTTTGTTGATCTCGTTCGAATCGAACGTTGTCGGAGTCGGAAATGATTGTTTCTTTGATCGAAGATGTTTCTCCACATCCCTCATATCCGTTATCGGTTTTCCGTATTGAACTTGTTCCGATAGACCTCCCGGTGGTACTGTTTTTCTCCCCATCTTTTCTCTCATTTCTATTCTTTTCTTCATTGCATCTGGACTCCGCTGCGAGTAATCCGTTGTGCTGGGAGTGAGCCACAATCCAGACTCTGTACCTTTGGTGCCAAGCACCGATGCCTGAAGCTGGAATAAGGAAACATTGGACTTCGAAACCTTCACTTTCCAATTGGTCTTGCACCTGTCTGAGTACCACGCCGTCTTGGAGGTTAATAAGTCCTTGCACATTCTCCCCAATAACGAATTCGGGTTTGATCTCCCTAATGAGTCTAAGCATTTCTGGCCAGAGATAGCGGTTATCGTTTGTTCCTTTTTGTTTTCCTGCGACACTGAATGGTTGACATGGGAACCCTCCCACAACGACATCTGCTTCGTATTCTTTTCCTTTGACATTTTTTATATCCTCCTCGATTGGTATGTTAGGAAAGTTCTTTTGTAAAACTTTCTGACAGTATTTATCCATTTCAACAAATTTTACTGTCTCAAAAAAACCTGTTGAATCTAAGCCTAAAGCAAATCCCCCTATACCTGAAAATAAATCAAGAACTTTTAGTTTTCTTTCCATCTTTCAACTTTTTTATTTCTAATTGACAGTAATGTATTATTTTTTCTAAGTCTTGTATACCGTTTTTATTTTTATAACGACAAACATATTTCACAACATTGCCTTGAAAGAATGAAAGATCATTCTTTGAAATAAATTCGTAAGGCTGTATTGGAAATTCTTTATAATGAGATCCTCCGATTTGTTTATCTTGTGGAAACACACTTTCAAATATATCTTTAGATGTCATAACCCCTTTCTGTTTTTGCATAAATTATATTTAATTCTTTCTTAGCTCTAGTAACACCAACATAAAATAACCTATGTTCATCATCAGGATTATCTAAATACTTATAGTACGCTGCATTACTTAAATCTGTTATTAAAACCACGTTATCTCTTTCATTACCTTTTACCCCATGAATAGTTGATATTTTAATTCTAGGGTCTTTAGATAAATCTTCTCCATTTTTTATTAATTTCTGTATCTTACTTATTTCATGATCTCCCAAATCATCAAAAGCAATATACCACTCTTCATCAGTTTTTAAACCATATTTTTCTTTTAAAGTATCCATGTCATAAAAATCTTCTTTTGACATATGCTTCATACTTTTTAGGTCTACATTTTTAGACATTTTGTTAGTTATCTTTTTATAATCATTATAATGTAGAGGAATTCCTTCTCTTAATTTATTCCAATTTTCTATTAAAGAATAAATGTTTTTAACTCTTGGAGTGGAGTTTCTACGTTGAAAATAAAAATCATTTTGATCTAGGTAATAAGCTATCTTTTCTAGAAATAAATTTGTTCTAGCTAATATTAACCACTCACCTTGAGATAAGTCTACTCTATCTATTTCCCAATGATATTTAACTTCACCTAAGTCTTCTTTTGGAACCCAATTCTTTTCTACTCTGTTTTTAACTTTTTTAATAATGTTGTTAGCAACATTAAATATTTTTTGAGGCACTCTATAAGATTGTTGTAATATAACTTTTTCTCCCTCAAGATTTATAAAACTATCTGCGTCTGCACCATTCCATTTGTAAATAGCTTGATCATCGTCGCCTGCAATAATAGATCTTTTAGAATTTTTTTCTAATTTTTTAACTATGTCCCATTGTATTAAACTTAGATCTTGTGCTTCATCTATAAATATGACTTCAAACTTTGGACTTTCTCCTTTGTCCAAAAATTTTTCCAACATATCAATATAGTCAATTAATCCTTTTTGTTTTTTATAACGATATAGTTCTTTATTAATTATATCTAACTTGTCGTATGTTAAGTCATAGCTATTACCGTTTTGATTATATAAATCTATCGGTGACATTCTTTTATTTCTAGCTAGACTAATTAAAGAAATATAAGGATCTTTAGAGTGTAATACACCTTCGTGGTCATGATCATATCGAATACCTTCAAACTCTATCTGAAGATCTCTACCTAAGTCTCTATAATCTTTTTCTTGCATTACATTTTCTTTCTTCAGACCTAATATGTTAAAACAAAATGAATGAAGAGTTCTAAAATATGGTAAGTCTTTTTCTGTTAAATTGAACTTATCCATAGCCCTACTCTTACCTTCTTGTGCTGCGTTTCTTGAAAACGTAAAGTAACCTATTTTACTTGGTTCAACTTTTTGTAATACTTTCTCTAATTCATTCATTAAATAGTAAGTCTTGCCTGTACCTGGTGGTCCGTAAATTATCTTTCTCATTAGTAATTATCCTTGCTAAAAGTTTTTTGTTTGTATGTTTGTGTTTTTTTATCAAACCTAGCTACTACAAAAACTGAGAGTTTAGTTTTACCAACTCTCTTTGTGAAACAGTGTAAGTGATCTTTTAGCATCTGTGATGTTCTTTGATACTGCACTTTCCAATGTCTACGAGATAGATATTGATGAAAAAAATTGTCGAATACAAAGTAGTGGTATTCATCCTTTGTATATGTCCCACCGTTTTTAAGATCTTCAAAGTCATCTTTTTTAACTCTATTCAAACAGTAGTCTTCTAAATAATTTTTAAGTATGTCCTTGGTTCCGGTTCCCTCAGCTGGCTCCGTTATCTCTGCGCCTTCTAGTAAAATATTAGTCTTTTGTTTCCATTCGTTTGTCTTTAATGTTGGTGGATTAAATCTAAGTTGCTTAACACATTCTTCTTGAAACAAAGCTTGATTAGTTAAATGTTTTGCAGAGTCTAAATATAATCTATCTCCATCTACATTCATATAATAGTATGGTTCTTCTAAATTAACGACTTGTAAGTCTGTTAAGTTAGGAAACACAGCTTCTTGTCCAATACCAAACTTTCTTGTCTTACATAATTTTTTATCACATAGACTACACATTGGTTGGTCATTACACTTATAACCCCAATCTTTTTTATCATGTTGTTTAGTGATTATGTTTACTTCTGTATCAGACAATGGTTGTTCCATCGCACTTTCGTTAAATATAACTATCTTTGATTTCCAATTCTGTGGCCATTTAGACTTAGCATATACACCATAATGAAATAGAGCATTATTCCTACCACCCTCACCAACTCTGTTTTGCATCATCAACTCAATACATGGTGGTCCATCACTATATTCTGATTTTGGTCTTTCTACTTTTATTGTTTCAATATCTATAACTTTTGTATCTTCATACAAATTAAAAAAACCATCTAGTGTAACAGCATTACCATCTTTATCAAAAGCATATCTTGTTGTTCTATCACCATTAAAGTATGGTAAATTTAAAAAATTTCCTGTATCATCTTTAGATTTTAATTCACGTTGTTTTGGAAAAACTTCTGATCCACCATATCCTAAAACAGATCTTATTTCATTTAACTTATCTTGCATCAGTGCAGCAGATACATAATCAGATGTGAATAAAAATACATGTGCACCACCTGACTTAGATCTAAATACTATTAGTGGTAGATTTAATTTTTGAATTTTGTTTATTAATTGTTTGTGATCAAATCCAGCATAAGAGTCTATATCTATGCAACCCCATTTACATTTGTTCTCATCATTAATTGGTATAACACCTAAACTATCTGTGCCCTCTAAATGTTTTTGCCATAACTCATCTGTAACAGGTTCTCGTTTAACAAAAGATTTACCTTTTATCTTTGTGCCGTTACTAATAGATTCTGCAACTTTAGTGACACCATGAGCACGATCTAATCCTTCAAATATTTCTGTAAACTTTCTAATATTTTCCATAGCTTTTTTAAGTGGGCGGATCCACGCTAGCTTAACCGCCCACTACCTAGGATTCTAGTAGTTTGAAGAACCTTGTTTTATTGGTTCATCCGAGCTATGTTTAGCCTCAATCTCACCCTTACCTACACTAATAGCGAAACTCTTAGCCATGTCGTAGATACCTTTGTCTGTGACAGGACCAACTTTTTCTACATCCCAACCAAACCATGTTCCTTTGTCATTAGACATTTGAACAGTCTTTAGTTTATAAATGTGACTATAAGTAGGCGGAGTAAACAAACCGTTTTTACCATGCATTTTTAAACCCATCATCATTGAATTCCATTTTCTACTAACTTTAAGCTGAGTAGACTTCATAGAAATCAAAGCAGATTGTGGGGTAGCACCTAGCTGCAACACAAAGTGATTCGCAGTATTATCAAGATAGTTACCATTTGGTAATCTATCTTTGTACGATTTGTCCCTAGTGGTTTGACTAATTATATCACTGTCTGCCTCATGTATTGCTACAGGAGCACCAGTGCTTTGTCCTCGATCTTGCCATTCGATGTACTGTCTTTTGTAATGACATGGCACAACGTCTACATGACTAAAGAGTTGATTAGTAACCGTGTTTATGATTTTGCCGGGTTCAGCGCCCTCGACATATTTACCATCCCTTTTGTTAACCTCTGGAGATAGTTGTCCCAAAATCTTTAAGAAAGGTAACGCAAGATCTTCTTGCGATATATTTTGAGCACCTTGATTTGCGTCAGCTTCAAACGTGTTAACTGCTAACGCTCCTTCTTTTTTTGTTGCTACTTGGTTCATGTTACTTGTTCCTTTTTATTGTTGTTTTATTCTCCGAAAATATTCCGAAGATTTCCGTTGGCATGTCTTTGCCTGCCTCAATACGTTCACGGACTAACGCTTTCAGAGTCATGGGTTCAACCTTCATCTTTTGTGTCGGTTGGAACCCTTGACCCTTCGCAAGTTCAGCATAATCTGCTGCCTTGTTATCTTCGTTACGACCAAAGGATACTGAGATCTCGTTCTTAATTATATCACCTAGTCCATTGTTACGAAGCCAGTTAAACGCCGCCTCTTTGTTTGCTTCCGTTATGGTAGCACGATACGACGTTGAAACTTTTAGATGAGACCCATCATGCAGCTTTAATTCTGCAAGACCCATCTCTGACATCATAGTTGGTATGATGTCACCAGAAACTTTTTGTATTTCTGACTTTAAACCTTTTACATTATTTTCTTGATCTTCAAGTTGTTTTTGTAAAGACTCTAACTTCTCTACTTGATCTGCAAGAGACTGTATACCTTCAGTCTTTTTCATTGCATCTTGTTGATCCTTTTCAAAATCAATTGCCATCTATTTCTCCTTTCTCGTATAAGTTAATTTCAATAGGATAATATGTTCTTTCTTGTTTATCCCATTTAAGCAAATTGTATTTACCATTTGTAATATCAGACACAATAGAACATGCAACACCAATGATTGCTGGATCACCAGTTAATAATAAATAATCTTCTTGTTTAAAATTTTTAAGAAGGCTTCTTAATTTATAAATTAATGGTCCTGGAGAAAATATTATTTGAGAATCTTCAGGCAACAAAAATTTAAATTGACCAAATTTAGATGCACCCATAATATTTATTTTTGGGTTACCAAATTTAGTACCAGCTATCTCTTGTATTACATACACTATTCTTTCTGACATGACTTGACATATAGATCATCTTAAAATATATGTCAACCCATACAGGAGAAAAAATGAATTATAAATTTAAAACTAAACCTTACGCACATCAAATAACTGCGTTAGAAAAATCTTGGAATAAAGAAACCTTTGCTTATTTTATGGAAATGGGTACTGGTAAAACTAAGGTGTTAATAGATAATCTTGCCATGTTGTATGACAAAGGCAAGGTAGATGGTGCCTTAATTATTGCTCCAAAAGGTGTTGTAAAAACTTGGTATGAACAAGAGCTACCAACACATTTGCCAAATCATATTGAGAACACAAAAGTTTTATGGCAATCCAACATAACAAAAACACAAAGAGAAAAATTAGAGTCTTTATTTGAATTAGGTCAAGATCTGCATATTTTAATTATGAACGTAGAGTCTTTGTCTACAGACAAAGGTGTTAAGTTTGCATCTAAATTTTTAAACTCACACAAAGTAATAATGGCAATTGATGAGTCCACAACGATTAAAAATCAAGCTGCAAAGAGAACAAAAAATATAATTAATTTAGGAAAGTTTGCAAAGTATAGAAGAATAATGACTGGTTCACCAATCACTAAAAACCCACTAGACTTGTTTAGCCAATGCGAGTTCCTTGATCCGTGGTTGTTGAACTTTGACTCATTCTATGCTTTTCGTAACAGATACGCAAAGATGAAGACTATGCACTTACATGGTAGATCAATACAAATAGTAGATGTCTTTCAAAATTTAGGAGAGTTATCCGACAAGGTAAAAGGTTTTTCATATAGAGTATTGAAAGAAGATTGTTTAGATTTACCTCCTAAAAATTTTATTAAAAGGCATGTAGCTCTGACACCTGACCAAAAAAGAATATACGAACAGATGAAAAAAGAAGCTATGGCTATTCTTAATGGTAAGGTCACAACTACTATGACTGTGCTTACACAATTAATGCGTTTACATCAAATTACTTGTGGACATTTTACAGCCGACGATGGTTCTACTCAAACAGTTGAAAGTAATCGAATAAATGAATTGATGTCTATACTTGAAGACATGGATGGTAAAGCAATTATATGGGCTAATTATCAATTAAGTGTTGGTGAAATTATACAAAGAATAATTAAAGAACACGGTAAGGACTCTTATGTTCACTATTATGGTTTAACCTCTCAAGAGAATAGGCAAGATAATATTCGTAAATTTCAAAACGACCCTAAGTGTAGATTTTTAATTGGCACTCCACAAACTGGTGGTTATGGAATTACACTTACACAAGCTAATACAGTTATTTATTATTCTAATAGTTATGATTTAGAAAAAAGATTACAATCCGAAGACAGAGCACACAGAATAGGTCAAAAGAAAACTGTAACTTATATTGACTTAATAGCTGAAGATACTGTTGATGAAAAAATTGTAAAGGCTTTACGAGATAAAATTAACATTGCATCCGAAGTCATGGGTGAAGAACTAAAGGAGTGGATATGATTACACCGTTTCACATTGCAGCAGCAACACCAATAAAACTTTTTTTTCCAAAACAATTTAGTTTGTTATGGTTTTCAATCGTAAATGTATTGATAGATATTGAGGTTGTTTATTATTTTTTAACAACTGGTTATCCAAGCCATAAATTCTTTCACAGCATCTTAGGTGTATCTATCATAGGGTTTGGTTGTTTTTTTCTTTCTGTTTTATTTAAACAAAAAAAGTTACCAAGTTTTTTAGGATGTATTATTGGAGCTTACTCTCATCATGCGATAGATTATTTTTGGTACAACTGGGGGTTGTACGGCATGTATTAAAAAATCGTTGGTATTGCTTGTGTATAACTTTAATTATTTTCTTGATATCCTATATTATCCATGATACTATCTTTTTATAAATATACAGGAGAATAAAATGAGTAAATTATACTATGTAAAATGTGATGATTTTATTTGTGATGTCACAGATAGACATGATCATGCAAAACAATTAGTTATCGAGTACCAAAAAGATGACGGTGTTGGTAAATATAAAGTTCAGTATTCAATTGGTAATTCTGAGATTGTAGTTACTACATTTAATAAACATAGAATGAAAAAGTTTTTAAACTTAACTAAGGAGGGAGTTTAATGATTAGATATATTGGCGTCGAAAAAAAAATTAAAATTTGGAGCAGTAGTGGGCTTCTGGTAGTTCCTGCTATCTAGGTTGGTTCGGTTTTATTTTTTGTCCGTAAGCAAACCAACCACCACTACACTAAATCTTTAGCTTTACCTATTATAGGTTTATATTTAGTTTTACCTTCTGACTTGTATGCATGTAAGAATTGTTTTCTTGGTTGGTCAGGTGTGTAGCTGCAATGTATCCATCCCGAATTGGGTTCGCCAGGAATGTAGAACTCGAGTATCAATTGATCAAATTCTAAGTTCATATAAATCCAGTCAGCCAATTCTGCATTGTCTGTGCCCATACATTCGAAATCCGCCGCTTCTGCACGGGCATGCTGTGAATTAATTGAGCTACCTATCTTAACACATAACTGTTCGCTACGAAATCCGCTAGTTACTTTTACTCTACCGAAGTGATCACGTACCGGCTGTAAAATATTTTCACAAAGTGCTTTTAATTTTTCTATCTGACCTGAGTTTGGATTGTTATTAATATCCAAACGGATAGCAGTGTCTGATTTAATAAGCTCTTGAAGAGTAAAATTACGTGATAAGTTCATTATATTGTCATGTTAGCTATCAATGCAATAACAATACCTATTGCACCTCCAACTATCATCTTCTCCATCCTTGCGATTCTCTCTTTAACATCTTTTATTTGTTCAAAAGTTTGCTTTTGCATTATTCTACAAAGCTTTTCATGATCCTCTATTTTTTGTAACGCTGATTTTTTAGCCATTATGTCCTCATTGCTATTTGTTGTTCAAGTGGGTCTAACAAAGCTTGTTCAGTGCTAGTTAGATTTTTCATAATACCCGTGTTCGTTGGTGCTTGAGCCATCATTATTTGATTTTGATTAGATGTAGGTAGGGAACTTTGATCTCCAACTGATTTTCCAAATGGATTTGGTATTGTTCCAACACCCGGTATTCTAATACCCTCTATATCTATTTGTGGTGGTTTAGACTGTTCTATAAATTCTTTACTAGTTTTAAATGCATCAACACCCATTGGTGAAATTATATTTCCGTAAGCTTGATTAACAGTTGCAACAGTAGCTGCTAATTTTTTACCTGTGCCAGTTGCTTCATTTACAGTTTGTAACCATCCTGGCTGACCAGCACCTAATTCTTTTGCAATTAATTTTTTTGCTGCTTTTTGTTCAAATACATCCTTAGCGTTATCGAAAGCACTTCTTCCCAATAATAGTCCTTGAATATTAGCTAATTTAAAACCAATAATACCTACTAATTGTCTAGCTCCTCTTTGAAATATTCTAGATATTCCTGCTGCAGTATTAGAAGGATTAACCAAATCTCCTGGTTTTAAAGTCTTTCTAACCTCTTCTACAAATTCTTTTAATACTCTTATCTCACCTTTGCCAAATAAAGCCTTAGCAATATCAGGGTTTTTATTAAATATATAATCAAAGTTTTTAACTAATGTTTGAGTGTTTAACTTGCCACCTTTGATAGAGTCGTTAAACATTTTTTCAATCATACCTGATCTTAACTTAGCAAAATCTTTACTTTTTAAAGCTGCTGCCCTATTTGAAACAGCATCATCTACACCAAAAACAGTTTTTAAACGATTAATTATGTTAACACTCGTATCTTTTCTACCAACTGTGCCTAGACCATAGATATAGTTAATAGTTTTCATACCAGTTACTTCTGGATCTAATAATATTTTTTGAATTGCTTTACCTGCAGGGTCATCTATTGTTACAGGTCCCTTTTTAGGATTAACTCCAAATATATCTTGTTTTTCTTTGTATAACCTTCTAGCTTTTTTAATATTAGATTTTAAAAGTGCATCACCCTCTTTACCTGCAAATAATAAATTATCTAAAATATCATCAAAAAATTTATCGTATTCTTGTTTTATAGATATAGCAGTGGCTTTATCTGTTTGATTTTTAGCTGCATTAATATAACCACTCAATTTTTTTCTAAGCACATCAAAATCATTAAAAGTTTTCAATGGCACTTTTTTTGATGTTTTCTTTTTTGCAAAAGAACTTACAAATTTATTTATCTCTTTAGATGCAGCAACAGAAGCTGGTGTTAATTTAGAATCTAATATACCCGTGCTATCTTTTACTGCTTGTTTCACGGATGTTTTTAAAACATTTATATTTGAAGCATTACCGTTAAACATTGCGTCTTTATCGATAGCATTGTAAGCACTTGTTACTTCTTCTGATTTTTTCTTAAATTGATTTTTAATAGTGCCAGCTAGACTAGTGCCAAAATCCTCTAAAGATTCTTCAGAAAGGTCGCCTTTATTAAATTTTTTAATTAACTCTTTTAAACCAACACCTACTTGTATTTCTTGATTCCTTAAAAAAGCTAACGCTTGATCTTGAGCGTCTTTTCCAAAAGCACCTTTCGCAGCTTCATACAATGCCGCAATACCTTCATCGTTTCTCTTTGCTTGTGAAGTAGCAAGATCAATTCCAAATTTACCTGATACTGCTGCAACTTCATTATCTAAACCTTTTGCTATATTTTGAAAAAATTTTTCAGCAAAATCTGGAGACATTTTTTTAATGTCCACACCTGCTGCTTCTAAAGCTTTATAACCTTGAGATGTTATTTGTACTTTTTTAACTTTTTTACCATCTACAGTTTCTGTAATCAATTTATAATAGTTTGGATTACCTCTAAACATTTTAATAGTAGCTCTTCCAACAGGACCTAAAACACCTTCAAACACAGCAGTAAGACCTGTCGTAAGTGCTATTCTATCAGCACCAATATTTTCAGCTCCTAACCCATAAGCTAATGCTTCTTGAGCCGAGGTCACTGCTCCAGCTTGCGCTGTTTGAGCTAAAGTTCTTTTGATAATGTTGTTAGCAAATTTTTTAGCTATAGTAGAATAACCTGGTATATATTGTAAAATTTGAGCTGTAGTTTGAGCAAAGTCTTGAAAAGATGCACCTGGTTTGTTTAAGTAAAAAGACTCACCATCAGGCATTACTATGATTGGATTACCAAATCTATCCTCCATCACATTACTACCTGGTACTGCGTTTAATATTATGTCTATCTGACTTTGTTGATTGGGAGTAATACTTAAACCCAAAGCTATTGTAGCATCTGCACCTGTATCTTTTGCTTCACCAATTTCTTTTAATTCTGGAAACTCCGTTTTTTTAGTCCCTGTAAAAAATTCTGTTACTGTTTCACCAACACCAGATAAAAAACTTTTTTCTTCGTTCTCTGTAGATAGTGCATTAAGTTTACCTAATAGTTCAGGATCAGTTACTTCTTTTAAACCAGTAACGTCTATGTTAGATTTTTCTTCTGCTTTTAATTTACTCTCAAGTTTTTTAATTAATTCAGGATCAGTTACTTCGTTCATTATTCCTCCCCAGTTTGATCAGGTAATGGATAAAACTTATCACCAATTTTAATATAGTTCACTCCGTTTTCTGTTACTATATTTTTCTTGTATTTTTCATCTATGGTCACTGTTGCTGCAACTAATTGATTTCTAATATCATCTGTTACATAAGGATTGTTTTCATGGAACATCATTGTCAATTGGTTAAAAGTCTTACCATCTAGGGTTTTATCTGGTCTTAAATCAAAACCATTTTTTCTAACAAAAGGCTCTACAACCTCTGTATAATATCTCTTACTCAAATCATTAGCTCTATCCAACATCAATAACTGTAACTTAATTCCATCTTTGGACATAGACAGACCAGGATTAATACTTTGTACAAACTCTAATTCTTTGTTTGAGATAGCCCCTTTGAATCCTTGTAATGAATCGATAGCAACCTTACCACCTACAGTTCTTAATAATTCAGCTAATGGAATATTCTGAACATTAATGTCTAATCCAAATTCTTGACCTATTTTTGCAACAGTGGTTCTAACTTCACCAAAAGCACCTGTCTCTAAAGTTTCTTCTGGTGTATTTGCTAAAATACGTAATGTGTCTAATGTTTGTGTAAATTTATTAGCATTTAGAAATGCGGTTTCTGCATCTTGAACTTTTTTAATATCAGCTTCAGCTTGTGCTTGTGAACCTTTTTCTAAATATTTATCTGCCGTTTCTTTTATAACTTCTTTAGGTCCTATTGTTTTCGTTGTTATTTCACCAGTATTTATATTTTCTTGATATAATACTTTTGGATTATATGTTCCTTCTGGTAATCTTTTTTTAGCTTCTTCTGCACTTATAACTCTAAATTGATCTTTACCACTTTTCTTTAAGTCTAATGCTTTTAAAGTTAAATCTTTTTTAAAAGCTCTTTCCTCAGCCTCTTTTTTAAGTCTTTCATTGATATCCATTTTAGTTGCAGCAAGAGTTAATTCCTTGTCAAAAGCTTTCTCTGCTGCTTGTTCTTGAAACAATGTGCCAGTAGGTTTTTTAGCGGCTTCTGCTGCTGTAGCAAATATATTACCTCTTGGAGTTGCTGAGGCTAAGTTTAACCCAAAGTTAATTAAAAACTGAGATAAGTCTGGTCTTGTGTTTCTATCTTTAAAAGCTTTTAATAATTCTTGACCAGCGGTTAATTTATCATCATCCATAGTTATGCTTGGAGTATCTTGTTTAATCTCTCTAGTTCCTAGTGGTGGGAAAAAGTCTGTTGGGTATTGTTGTAAAGGATTTACAGAACCTGCTTTTTGATAATTCTGTCTTGGTTTATCAAGACCTGATGTGATACCAGTTCCCGCAGAACCTCCCATTTTAAACATAGGTCTTCTTAATACTCTGTTCATATCTTATCCAAATAATGGTCTTGGGTTGAACGCACCATATATACCAGCAAGTGTTGAACCAACACCTAATGCTGTTTGTAATGGAGTAGGGTTAGGAACGTTAGTTGTAGTTGTTCCTGTACCTCTCATACCACCCATGATACCAGTTGTTATATCTGCAAATCTATTTAACTCTTCTTGTGGTTGGAACGCAGCCATTCTTGTAGCTTCTCTAGTTGCATCTTTTCTTGCTTGTTCTAGAGCTTGGTTAATAGATCCTAACTGACCTAATCTAGTTATGTCTGTTCCTTGTAAGCCTTGTTGTGCAGATCCAAGTTGTGCTTGTTGTTGTGCTAAGTCAGATCTAAATCCACCTAATCCTTGTGCAGCAGTTGCTAAACCAAATCTGTTTGCAATATCCTGTTGTCTTTGTGAGGCTGCTTGATTAAAGCCTTGTTGTAATAAACCAGCTTGTAACAAAGCTCGTTCTCTCGCTGCCCCTGTGCCAAACTCTGCGAGTTGCACTCCCGCTCGGCCTGCACCGAGCACTCCCAATTTTGCTTGTTGGTCTCGTAACTGTTGTTCTTGCATTTGTTTGTTACGATCAAATTCTGAGAGTGACGCATCAATAACTTGTTGTTGATACGGAGACATAAATTGAGATACGTCTTGTTGAAATGCTGTAGCACCTGTTCCTACTCCTGCTAATTGTGAAAGAGCAGCGGTTCCTAATCCACTAGCAAGTTGTGCTTCTGTTTCTGCTCTTTGTAAGAATGGTTCAAATGATCCAACACCTTGTTGTGCTAAAGCTTGTGCTCTTGCTTGTAGTGGATCTAAACCAGCAACCTCTGGTCTAAGTCCTGCTAAATTTTGTTGTCTTGTTGTAAATGCTTTTGCAGCATCTTGTCTTGCTTTGAATCCAGCATCTGTTTCCCCAGCTTGTCTTGAAATACCACCAATACCCGTTGTTACAACTGGAACTTGTTGTAATCCTAAAGCTTGTTCAGATAACTTTTGACCTATATCTTCTACAAATGGTGCGGGTCGATTTATTACGGTTTCTGTTGCCATTATATGACTTCTCCTAGTCTTTGTGATGTTTGAAACATTTCTCTAGCGCCATCTAAGCCTTGCGATTCTTCTGATACTTCACCCCCGGCTTCGAGGTTTTTCATCATGTTATACATGACTTCTGCGCCTTTGTCTATATCTCCCTCACCAGCATTTCTTACAGCATCAGCTGTAAATACAAATTCATTCTTGGATAGTCTAGCTGGTACATCGTCTGCTTTCTCCATACGTCCAATAGGTACAAATCCACCCTCTGCTCTATAGTCTTTTTCCATGCCATCCATGTCTAATAATGGCATAACTTTTTTAGCTACTGGTTCTTTTCTAGGAGTACCACCTTCTGCTAAATTATATTGATAAAAATCAAATTCACTACCAGCTTGTCTAGCTGTTGTTGCAGGAGATAATTCTTGAGATGCGTAATAGTCTTTCAAGATTTGATCTTTTTCTTCATCTGTTTTTCCTACTAATAATGGTAATATTGATGCAAGAGTTATGCCACCTTTAAATGTTGGTATTAAAGAACCGCCACCCTTAGTCAAACCTAACTTTGTAAATAAACCTTCTTTATATGGAACAAAGGCTTCACCAACCCTTGAACCAGCTTGGCCAAATAATGTACCTCTTAGCCCTGCAAGACCTTTACCAAAGCTTGTACCAGCCAAACCTTTAAAAGGTCCCATGTCAGCTAAACCAAATCCTGCACCTATTAAAGCAGCTTTACCTAATGGTGACTTTGCAAGTTTCTTAACACCTCTTACAGCTTTCTTTAATCCTTTTGCTAAACCACCTAATAAGAATGCTTCTCTGTCTAAGTTAGCTATACCACCTTCTGCGTAACCTAAAGCTGGTACTCCGCTTGTTCCTTGTGATCCTACTTCGCCTCCTCTAGGCATAGGTAAAAAACGTGAAAGCATACTATTAGATGTTGGATAAAGTTTATCTGTGTTTCCTTGTGTTCTTATAACCTCACTAAAAAAAGCTTCAACTTCAGGAGATTTTATATCTTGTTGCATCATACGATTTTGCACTTGTTTTACTTTCTCAGCAGGACTCATTTGATCAAAAGGATTTTGATTCATTAAAGGCATACCATTAAAAGTACCTCCAGTAGGAACAGTTGTACCAGGAAGCAAATTATTTGGATCTGCTGTTTTTAATTCTTCAAGTGGTTTTTGTAGTGGTTGAATACCTTGATATCCTGGCATCTCAGTAAGTATTGGACGACCTGCAAATATCCCTAATCCTGCTGGAGTGTTAACAAATTGATCAGGAGAAATTCCACCACCTGAACCTAAACTAGATTCAGCTGTCTCTAATCTTTTATTAATTGCTTGTAACACTTGTTCTGCAGAAGATACATCACCACCTAGTTGTTCTAATCTTTGTTCAATGCCACCACCTTCTTGAAGACCTATTCTACCACCATCGGCTGCAAACTGTGAGCCTGCAATTCTTGTTGTTAGTAGAGATAATGGGTTTACGTATTCTGGTGTTTCTATTTGTTCCTCTTCAATTAGTTTTGGTATGATAGGAATTATATTTTTATCATCATCTCCTCTATAAAGTGGATTACCCATAGCATCAATTTCACCTTTAAGTCTTCTATCCATATAATCTTGATATATATCTTCTAATTCTTTTGGTGTAATGCTATCAAGATTTGCAAAATTAAGTCTAGGTATTTTACCTGCTCTAATTACATTTTCAAAAAATTTTCTATTTCTAGCAGTTGTTAAGTCATTTAACTTTTGAAAAGGTTTATTAAAAAAACCTAAAAAACCAGGTGATTTTTTTACAGGTGGTTTGTATTCTTTAAATTCATCTAATTTAGTTATATTACGTTGTCTTATTTTTTCCAATCCTGTATCTCTTTCAGGACTTGACTGATCAGTTGTGGTGCCTCGTGGACTTTGTCCAGGTTTAGACGGAGCAGAAAAACCAGAAGTTTTCGTTCTACCTTGAACCTCTTGAGCTTTAGCACTTCTATATCCTTGTCTTGTACCACCAAATCTTGGTTGTACTAACATACCACCATTTTGTAACATCTGTTTTACTTGTTGTGCTCTAGTTATCGCCATCGTACCATTCTATTTTGTTTCACCAAATAAATCAAGGCTAGGCATGATGACTTTTACGTCTTGAGCCATGTCTTCTTGTTTATAGCCTTTAGCCTCCCAATCTTTTCTTTCTTTAAAAAGCTCTCCTGTTTCTTTGTGTCTGTACGTTGTTTCCACTTTTGTTGGTTTAATTTCTTGCATTATGTTGTCACCTCTCTTGGCTGTATTTCTAATATAGAGGCTATGACGTGTAGCTCATTTGCGTCAGCAGCTTGAACTTTAAGTATTTCACCCTCCTCCATAACAAGTGGTTGATTTAGAAGTTCTGTTGACGCTTTGGATGCTATTGCTTTATCCTTAAATAAATTAAAAATAGCACCACTAGAATTAACTAAAGTTATAGTTATCGTGGTTCCTGATCCAGCGTCCTCAGTTACTAATAATGATTTTACGACAGCTGTTTTAAAACTAGGCACTGTATACAGTGTTGTTAAATCTGCGGTCGTTAAATCTGCTTTTTTATTTATAAAACTATTAGCCATTAATTTAAAAAGAAGTTAAATGCTTCTACCTCATCTTTTAATTCTTCTTGAAATGTTGTATTTAATTTTTCTACAATAGCATCAAGATCTCTGACCTGTGATTCTGCTATTGTAAAATCATATTCTTTACTAGCTCTTGTTAATACTTGTGCTATCTTTGCCATTATCTTCTCCCGTCTGGTTGTATGTCTAATCTAAAAGTTCCAAGTCTCCAACTTTGATTAGTTGAAGTATTTTCTATTTTTAATGAAACAGCTCTTGCTCTTGCTCTCGTGTCCACTTTTGTTGTTGATGATGTAATATCAAATGGTCCAAGAGACGAACTAGCTTGTGAACTATTAGGATAATTTTTTAATTGTAGTGTAATTCTAGTTGTTCCTGTTTGATTTATAAAATCAGGTACAAATCTTCTTATCTTCATTAAAAATTCACCATCTCCTCTAAGATCTGCACCTCCTGTACTTTGACCTAATGCACTTCTTCTTTGACTAATATCATAATCTCCAGAAGATATGTTAGCTGCTATCGCTGTGATAGTTCCATTTCTATTTTGATCTGTCCCTGTTTCATGTTCATAGTAACTTGTTCTGCCTTCAGTGTTACCCACTACATCAAAAGATGTATCTGTATCTGCATCATATTCTAAGGCGTGTGGTAAACCAAATACAGCAGAATCTCTCCACATTGTTCTAGCCAAACTACCTACTGTCCATACAGGTCTTTGTGGTGATGAATCAAAATAATTATATGTAACTTGTCTGTTAACTACAGATGATCCTGTTGTTGGATAAAACCAAATAACTTCACCAAACAAATTATTTAAACCTGCTGACACCATTTGATTACCAGATGCTAAATTTATACTATCATACACAAAATCTTCCACTAAACATTGTAATGATTCTAGTTTACCTGCATATCTAAAAAAGCCATTTTCTGACATCCAATACGCAGCACCATCAACTTCTACACACGCATTTTGTCCAACAAGTCCACAGTTAGTTCCAACTTGCGCAAATGCAAACGTAAATGGTTGACCAACAAAACGTTGTGTAAATAATGCTGTATCAGTCCAAACATAAATAGCATCTCTACCTCTAATTGCTCCTCTAATTTGTGATCCATCTGCTAATCTTTGTGTACCAGCTGTATTGGTTGCTGTAGGTGTGTATGTGTTTATATCCTCTTGGTCAGAGAATCTAATAAACATATCGTCTTGTGTAGATGTGTCTCCGATTGTTGTCTCTGTTCCAAAAAATACTAAGTGACGATCTGGTGTAGATACTAACATATGTCTTGATGCTGTTGGTGCTCCAGTTATAATTGTTGCTCTTGTATCCGTTGCATTAGATAAACTAGAGTCCCAAGAAAAAACAGCACTATCATGAATTAAACAAATAGCTTTATCACCAAAATTATCTAGTGACCACATTCCTGGTTCAAGAACTAAGTCTCCTGATGCAGCTTCACCCCAAGCAACAAAGTCAGATGTGTTCGTAACGGTTGCCCCATCGCTATGAGCTGCTTTAGATGTGCCTCTGACTCCTCTTGTAATACCAGTTAAGTCATTACCAGAAACACCCGTGTATGATATTTCCTCTGTTCCTACTTTAACAAAATTGGTACCTGAAGATGGAAAGTTAGTTGTACTTGTTAACGTAATCGAAGTTCCTGATCCCCCAGTTCCAGCGGTATCATTTAATAAAGCACCATTTAAGGTTGTGGTAATGGCACCTGCTGCTTCACCGCCCCAAGATCCTAGTCCCCAACCAAATCCTTTTGCTTGAACAGCTGGGCCTACAGTGTAATATTTTTTTATTCTAATACCACCTGATGTTGTTGCACCAGATCCACTTTCATTTGAAGGCATTGTTATTGTTGCCGTTAGATTGGTTGGTGTGCTTGCAACCATAAATTTTTTATTATCAAAATCTGATGCACCAAAATTTGAGTTTGTAATAGCTGTAAAATTATCCATTAAAAGTATATCACCTGGTGTTAATCCATGTGCACTAGAGTAAGTTATAGTTACAGTTGGTGATCCGTTAGACGTGCTAAAAGCACTTGTAAGCGTTGTTGTAGATTGAATAGGGTGTATATCATAAAATACACCTCCTGAATAAGCATATAATATTCTATTAGTTCCTATAATAGCATATTTTCTACCTAAACTATTAACAAAATGATGCAGTCCTCTTCCTGCACCAGTTAGTTCGTTTTCATTTAAAGTTCCTAATTGATTCCAGCCACCTATTTTTTCAGGTATACCATATCTAAATCTAGTATTATCACAATCTGTCCACTGACCTTCAGCAGTGGTTTCTGAAATTTGTTTGTTTATACCTGGTTGGAATCCTATTTTCTGTAGCATAACCCCTACTTATATATAGTTTTTAGTTTTTTGATAGCATTATATTCCAATCTAGACTAGATATCAATTCATTCAAGTAAACCTTTTTAAGCTTATTTTGTTTTAAATATTGATGCAGTTCTTCTAAATCTATAATGACCCATTGATCTTTAATATCAAAAACCATTTTTTCTGCTTTGCTTGTTATCTTTCCATTTTGAGCCATGTCACCGCTAGATAATTTAAACATGTCTCTAACATCAAATTTAAAAAAACCATTTGTGCCCTTAATAATTCCAGCTACATTCCAAGAAGTTTTTTCTTTAGGGTATTTTACAGCTTTTAGTTGTTTAGAAAATCGTTGCACTATATCCATATTGACAAATTAATTTCTATAAACTAAATTACTTTTTCATGAAAGTATATAGAAATATGTTATCTAACAAAGAATTTAAAGATTTAAAAAATCATCTTATTAATGCTAATTTTCCTTGGTATTATAATAAAGGTGTGGTCTACGAACACGAAGATGGCACTCCCGAAGATAAGAAAAATTTTCAATTTACTCATAGTTTTTATATGAATGATGTAATAAATTCTGATCACTTTAAAATATTAATACCATTAATTAAAATTATTAATCCACTAACTATTGTTAGAATAAAAGCTAATTTATTAACTAGAACATCTAAAATTATAGAACATGGTTATCACACTGACTATGATGAAAATAGTCATAAATTTACCACTGGTATATTTTATTTAAACACTAATAATGGATACACTAAATTTAAAAATAAAAAGATTGTTAAAAGCGAAGCAAATAAATATATAGAATTTAAAGGCGAAGAAAGTCATACAGGTTCTACTTGCACTGATAAAAATATAAGGGTGGTTATAAATTTTAACTATATTAAATAATGCTATTAAAAAATTCTTATTACTGGTTTAAAGAAGTTTTAACTCCAAAGTTCTGTGATGACGTAATTAAATATGGTAACTCTAAAAATAAAAAAACAGCTTTAATCGGAGGCATTGGTGAAAATAGAGATCTTAATAAAAATCCTCTTACTAAAAAAGAAATAAAAAATTTACAAAAAATTAGAAAATCAGAAGTTATTTGGATGACAGATCAATGGATATATAAAGAGATTATACCGTATGTAAAAATTGCCAATCAAAAAGCTGGATGGAATTTTCAATTCGATAGATCAGAAGCTTGTCAATTTACAACTTATGGTCCAGGACAATACTATGATTGGCATTGTGATTCAAACGAAGATCCATACAAAAGAGAAAACGAAAATGATCCTGAACATGGTAAGATTAGAAAATTATCTGTTACTTGTTCTTTAACAGATCCTAAAAAATATAAAGGTGGAGAGTTAGAATTTAATTTTAATAGACCAAATCAAAAGAAAAAATACAATATAAAAAAATGTATTGAAATTTTACCTAAAGGATCCATCGTTGTTTTTCCTTCTTTTGTTTGGCATAGAGTTTGTCCTGTTACAAAAGGGACTAGAAACTCTTTAGTAATTTGGAATATAGGATGGCCGTTTAAATGAGTTTAAATTATACAGGATATTTTATAACACCTATCTATGAACAAAAAATAGATAAATGGATTAAACCTTTAAACAAAGCTTGTGATAAACATATTAAAGAAGCTAGAAAAAAAGACATACCATTTATAAAAAAAAGAAACAAAGATTTTAAAAAAAATTTAAAAGACTTCGGTCTTTCTGCTCACTCTGGTTCTTTGTCTGGTTTACCTAAATTTAAAGAGATAGAAGAATATGTAATTAAGTGCTCTGATAAAATATTAGATCAAATGGGTTATAATACTCAAGGTTATAAAATGTTTATGACAGAAATGTGGGTTCAAGAATTTTCTAAAAATGGGGCAGGTCATCATGAGACACACATACATTATGATAATCACATATCAGGTTTTTACTTTTTAAAAGGATCAAATAAAACGTCTTATCCCATATTTAAAGATCCAAGACTAGCAAAGATAATGAGTTCTTTACCAGAAAAAAATCCTTGGGATACTACGTTTGCTTCACATGCAATTAAATATCATCCAGAACCTGGAACTTTAATTTTATTTCCATCTTTTTTAGAACATGGATTTCCACTAGATCATGGCATAGAACCTTTTAGATTTATGCATTTTAATTTACAAGCAGTAAGGAAAACAATAGTTGACAAATGAAAATAGACGATCATATTGAGAAGCAAATTCTCACTGATTATTTTCTTATAGAAGGAACTGTAGAAATTGATGAAAAATATTTTATTAATAAAATTAAGAAAGGTTTTGAAAAAGAAAACAACATGAGTTTTAAAACGAATGTTAGAGACTATATGACACCTTTTGAGTATTTTAATAACGATGAAAAGTTTCTTAATATATTAAAAGATTTTATAAGTTACATAGATGCTAGAATTCAGTTGAATAAGTATACTTTAATTGACTCTTGGGGGTACTGTGTGAGAACAGGTAATAAAACAAAATTTCATCACCATGGACGTAATATGTGGTCAGGAGTTATTTACTTAAATGAACACCCTCAAGTTTTAGAATTTCCAGATATTAAAAAACAAATAAAACCTAAAAAAGGTAAGTTTGCTTTGTTTTCTTCTTTTTTAAAACATGGGGCACAAAGACATCAAAGTAAAAAAACTAAATGGGGAATAAGTTTTAATTTAAAATGAAAGGATAACAAATGAGTTTTAAAAAAAATAAATATCAAGTAATTAGAAAAGTTTTATCGCCTGAAATGACTTATTTTTGTTCAAGGTATTTTACTTTCAAAAGACAAGTTGCAACTACTTTATTTGATCACAAATACATTTCTCCATTTGAATCAATGTTTGGATCTTGGGACGATGATCAAATTCCAAACACTTATTCTCATTATGCTGATTTAGTCATGGAAGTTTTATTAGCTGAATTACTTCCTTTGATGATGAAAAAAACAGGTCTTAAACTTACACCTAATTATTCTTATGCAAGAATATATAAAAAAGGTGATGAACTTAAAAGACATAAAGATAGATTTAGTTGTGAAATATCTACAACCTTAAATTTAGGTGGTGATCCATGGCCTATATTTCTTGAACCATCTGGAAAAAAAGGAATGAAAGGTGTTAAGATAGATTTAAAACCTGGAGATATGTTAGTTTATAGAGGTTGTGATTTAGAACATTGGCGAGAACCTTTTGAAGGGGATAGCTGCACTCAAGTATTTCTACATTATAACAATTTAAAAACAAAAGGCTCAGAAGAAAATTTATTTGATAGAAGACCTCATTTAGGATTACCGCCTTTTTTTAAAAAAAAATAATGTATTATCCAACAATAGTAGTTGAAGATTTTTTTAAAGACTATAATTCAATATTAAATTTTTATAAAAAAGTAAAATTATATAAACCTAAAAAGAATGAAAATTGGCCTGGAGTTAGATCTAAACCTTTTCATAAAATTAATATAGATTTACATAATTATATTATAAATAAAATTATTTCTATTTACTATAATTATAATTTACAACAAGTATTTTGGAAAAACGCAAATGTGCAATTTCATAAAGTAAAACCATTTGATTTAAAAACTTGGAATAAAAAACAAACTCACATTCACAAAGATAAAAATTTTGAAATAGCAGGTGTTATTTATTTAAATAAAAATATAACATGTAAAAAATCTGGAACAACTATTTATAATAATAATTTAAAAGAACAAATAGTTGTTTCTAATAACTTTAATAGTTTATTACTTTATGACGCTAATAAATTTCATGGTGTTACAAAGTTCACAGATTTAGAAACATTAAGAATAGTTATATTTATAAATGGTATAAAAACAAATAATAATTTTTTAAATAGACTTCATGATAATTAATGAACTTTTCCCTACAGTTATAGGTTTTAGTGAAAATAAAAAACATAATAATTTACTCACAAGACATTTATATAAAATACAAAAACAAATAAATAGTGGGGGCCAAAATTGGGGTTCTACTGTGTACAATACAGATGGAACTTACAATCTTCATAAAGATTTAAAATTTAACAAATTAAATAATTGGATATTTTCTGAAGTTAATAATTATAAAGATATAATTGGTTATCAAGATTTTAACATGTCTTGTTCTAGAAGCTGGTTTAATATCTATAAAAAATATGATTACCAAGAAAAACACAACCATGTAGGTGTCGATACGATATCAGCCGTTTATTTTTACAAAGTTGTTAAAGATAATAGTAATTTAATTTTTCATTCTCACGAACCTGAAAGTGTTGAACAAACTTTTGACAAAAAAAATAAATATACTTGGAGAAGTTTTATAGTTGAACCAAAAGAAGGGTTATTAGTTATGTTTAAATCTCATTTGATACATAACGTTTTACAAAAAAATAATAATGAAAAAAGAATATCTTTTGCTTACAATTTTAAATTAAATTATTCAGGTTGATTAGGTAACACTACCCAACCAGTAGTATTGTCTGCTTGATAAGCGTCTTCATCCCAAATATATATTTTATCATCGCTTGGCATCGGCATAGGTGGTACTAAATCACCGTCTGTATTATAAGTCCATGCAGCACCTGGTTTACTTTTTAAAAATCTATCATTAGTTTCATCATAAGTATCATTTGTTCCTGCATATTGTTTTCTGAAATTATGATTATAAGAAGTTTGAACCCATTTAACACCATTTGCAGATAAAGGTACAACTGTTTCAAAATGAGTTGCAGCTTGTGTTGACTGTTCTCCACCATTGTTTGCAATATCTGTATTGCAACCAACTACTACTCTTAGAACTTTATTATCTTTATCTAATTCTGCAAAATGGGCCATTATGCTACCACTAAGTTTCCGCTAACTAAAAATCTAGCTACCTTTCCTCCACCTTCTGGTGAAGGTACTGTTACTAAAGAATTACTTGGAGGTGTTACAGAGAATAAAGGTGCATTACATGCACATACTCTTATCTCTACTCTACCAGATCCACCAGCTCCGCTTGCTGGAGAAGGGAAGCCCCCGCCTCCGCCACCGCCTCCGGTGTTTGCTTGTCCAGCTCCGCCGGTTCCGCCTCCACCGCCGCCAGATCCTCCGCTGTTTGCGAATGAACAATATCCTCTACCATCGTTTCCAGATCCTCCACCGCCAGCATAGGTCGCTGAAGATCCTGTAATATTTATAGCTACTCCATTTCCACCTCTACCTTTATCTGGATCAGGAGATCCTTGTCCTGGTTGGCCTGCTTCACCAGCTCCTCCGCCGCCAGATGATCCCGCGCTTCCACCACCTTGACCAATTCCACCAGGATTTCCTTGAGGGGGACTTGTTGGAGGTGTATTACCATCTCCTCCTGGAACTCCACACCAACCTACACTACCTGAGCCCGAACCTCCTGGTCTTTTCGATGCTGGAGAATCTGTTCCTCCACCTGTTGAAGAAATAGCATCTACTCCTTCTGTGCCAGGGGCATTAAAAGATGAAGTTCCACCTCTATCTTGTGATTGTGGTGATGGATAACTTTGTGGTGGACCACCTCCACCTACTACTACTGCATAAGTTGTGCCAGGTTGTATAGTTAATTGTACACCGCTATTTAATGGGCTAGGTCCATAAGCTGAAAATCTCATACCTCCAGCTCCGCCTCCTCCACCGTTTGGCGCACCTCCGCTTCCACCTCCGGCGATAACTAAATAATCTACACCTATTCCGCCAGCTGTAGTGTTTGATCCAAAACCTAATATATTATAACCGAAACTTGACATCTATTCTGCCTCCTATGCGTCGTTAGCAGCGTCAGTAGTAAAGAATAATTTAACACCTAATAATTTTGCATCAGCTGTTAAATCATCTGCTGATACGTCTCTTGATATTTGAAAGAAAACGTATTCATCTGTGCTTGGTGAACCAGCTATAGTCACTGCTCCACTTTCTGCTGTTACTGCTAAATCATTTGCTGTACCACTCATAGCTTTTGCAGTAGGTGCAACTGCAGTACCAAAAGCGGTATTTAAATCTCCGTTATCTGCTAATGCAACACCTTGCAAAGCCCATGATGTTGTTCCTGTGTTTGTTGTATTAGCTGTAAAAAATGCTTGAAAAGTTACTGTGCCTTCATTCCATGACTTAGGAAAAGCAACAGCAAATTGTGCAAATTCATCTGAATCTTTATCAAAATCTAAAGTTTTAAGTTCAGGGCCATTACCAAGTTCTGTTTGATTTGGACCTTCTGCTCCGTTTGTAGTATTAGGATACATAGCAACTGCTGGAACCCAAATAGTTTCTTTACCTGCAACTTTTATTGCAGAACCACCAACTTGAGCTACGCCATTTCCATTTGGTGCAATATTAATATTTCCATCCGCCGCATCTGTAATTGTAATAGTTCCAGAATCCGTTCCAGAGTTTGTGCTTAAAACAAGATCAGAAGCTCCACCCGTTGTTACTGTAAGTGTTCCTGCTCCATTTGAAGTTAAAACAGCTGCTGCTCCAGAATCTCCAACTTTTACAGTATCACCGGCAAGAACTACGTCTCCAGTTCCTTTTGGTGTAATGTTTATATCAATATTACTATCACCACCTGTAGATGATAAAGTTGGTCCTGCACCAGTTGCAGCATTTGCAATTGTAAATTCGTTCACTGCAGAACTTGTTGCAGTTAATAAAGCTAATTCGTTTCCATTAGTATCTAAAACTGAAGTTCCAATTTTAGGTGAAGTTAAAGTTTTGTTTGTTAAAGTTTGTGTTCCAGTTAATGTAACATCTCCAGCTGGTAAAGTATCAATGTCTGGGTTAGTTCCATCATTTGCAGTAGCAAATACAAGAGCATCACCTTTATCACCTGCTGCAAAAGTAAAACTATCTCCAGAACCTGAAGCATATTTAAACTGAACTGTATATGCTCCTGAAGTTGAATTTCTTAAAAAGTAAAAAGTTTGAACATCTATAGGTATTGTTACAATTTGGTTACCTGTAATCGTACCTGTAAACTCGATCATTCTGTGAGATAATTCTGCACCAGTTGATCCATCAGAAACTGCTAACGCAGTTGTTTGAGCCCCACCTGCTATAGATTTAGCAATGTACCCACCAGATATTTGTTCTATAATTTGTAAATTAGTATTAGTTTTCGTCCCCCATGTACCGGCATTTTCACCAGTTGCCTGAAGTTCTACTCCTAAAGGTGTATATGTTGATGCCATAATTTTTATCTCCTATGCAGCGTCACTATAACTTGTATTTGATCCAGTTGCAACATTTGTATACGACGAATTTGAACCTGTGTCAACTGATTGATATGCTTGAATTCCAAAACCTGTAGCAGTTCCAAATGTAGCTACTGAAGAAGTCATTGCTTGACCAGTTAAACCTACAACATCAGCAGGTGTTATCGCACCAACTGAAGAAGTCGCACTAAGACCAGTTGTACCCACAACATCAGCAGGCGATATAGATCCCACCGAAGAAGTTGCAGAAATTCCTGTTGGTAATGCGGTAAAATCACCAACAATCGAAGAATCACCAATGGATATTGTTGCAGAAACTCCTGTTACACCAATTACATCTGCAGGAGTTAAAGCTCCCACAGAAGAATTTATAGTTGAAGTAGATAAACCTACTGACATCTCAGTAGGTGATATTGTTCCTACACTTGTCGTTGAAGAAACTCCAGTTACTGAAACGGTTGGACTATTTATTAAAGTAGGTGTTCCTACACTTGTCGTTGCAGAAACTCCTGTCACACCAATTACATCTGCGGGAGTTAAAGCTCCTACACTTGCAGTGGCTTGTTGTCCTGCTAATAATATATCACCTTGAATGCCCCACGCATCATCGTTCCAAGCTGCTCTATTCCATCCAGCATTTATTTCTGTAGTTATAGTAAATGACCCAACTGTTGTTGTTGCAGAAACTCCACTTACTGTTACGTCAAGACTACTTTCTCCCCAGTTTTCATCTCCCCAAGCATCTGAACCCCATCCTTGTTCAGGAAAAGCATCTGGAGTGCCAACAGAGACTGTTGACGATACACCAGTTAAAGAAACTAAATTTACACCAGACTGCCAAGAATTAGAGCCCCAAGTATTTTCACCCCAATCACTATCTCCTATGTAACTACTTCCTCCCATTGCTGAGTGATTAGAACAATAATAAAAAAGAATATTTGGTGCATCTGCTGCAACTACTATTTGTGTGTATGCACCTGAGTTTCCTGGTGTTCCATTTGTGGTAACTCCACTAGTATACTCACTTCCGCCTCCATGAGTTCCATTATCTGTTGTAGAAAATCTTAAAGGGTGGTTTTCATTAGAACTATCTGATTGATCAAATTTATAAGTTCCACCTCTAGAAAGTAAAACTGAGTCTTGTTGTACACCATCTATAGCATACTTATTACCACTCGCCGTGCTTACAACGGTGACTGTAAATGTCGTGGTAGACATAAGAGTTTACCTCCTATGCTATTCTTATGATAGCGTTAGTTGCGTCTGCTGTTGGGAATTGGATTGTAAACGTTCCAGAAGAAACAGTTTTATCACCACCGAATGCAATTACTGCTACAGCTTTGTCAGACTGTGTATCGTTATATATTAAAGCACCATTTGCTGTAAAAGATGCAGAACTAAAACTTACATCAGCAAAATCGCAAACCGCAGTTGATGAATCTAAAGTTGGTGTAACACTTGTAAGAGTGGCTCCACCTGCAGTATATGCAGTTCCAGATGAGTTTGTTATTTCGTTTGAAGTTGAGTAAGCTGTAGTGCTTGCTCCTAAAGATGCTGAACTTGTAAATAAAGCTATTTTAAAAGTATTTCCACTTGTAGCTGTTAAGTTGTGTGTGCCAACTAATATTTCTTGTTTAAAGCTATTGCATATTGCCGATGTTATTGCCATAATTTTTCTCCTACGGGTTTGCTGAAGTTATCGGAATACGAACAGCGCCATCAGTGTAGTCATCTCTTCGTCTTCTACCGACTTGCTCATTAGCAAACTTCTGTACCTCTTGTTTATACTTATTTTCATATAGTGTCAACATATCTATTGGACCTTTTAAAAATGCATATGTTTCTGATAGACAACAATATAATAGCCCATTTGGGAAGTTTAAACTAATGTAATTAGTATCATTATTTTCTAATAAAGCTGGTGCAACATTGTAATGAACCCTAAATTTATATGTTGTATCAGGGACAGGAGCAAACATCATTCTTCCTGACGAAGTATCGGATTCTCCAGTAGCACCACCAAACATAGCATAATATTTAGGTTGTCCTCTTTTTGCAGATTCTGTTGATGAAATATATTCTTGTAAATATGAAATGTCTTTTTTTTCTAAAAATAAGTTTGCTCCAGTTGTGGCTGATGTTGAATCATATACTTGTATACCTCTAATAAAAACTGCTCCTGCTGGGGCATTAATAGTTTCTTGCCCTGCAACTAAATTACCAGTTTGTTGTTTTCTATCTGCATCAATAGGCACATCTCTAAATATTCTATATTGTGCGTTTAAAATTATATTCTCTAATACAGAATCTGATAAAACAGTTGAATCTACTTCTGTATAGCTTTTAATCTGTGTTTTTAATCCTGATGCACTTAATCCAGCCATTACGCTATTACCTCTCTACAATCTGAACAACTTTTTTTAAATCTTAAATGTTTTAAGCAGTGTTGTGGTTTAGGTTCTTGTACTTCTTCATACAAAATAAGATGAGGATCTTGTTTTTCAGTTTTAAAAATATTTTTTATCCAATTTAAAATTTTATTAATCATGGTGTTATTGTAACTGGTCCCGCAGACACAGTTGGTCCTCCTGCTTCTTCTGTTATACTAGGAGTTGAACCTAGTGTAAATGTATATTTATTTGTTGTAGTTACTGTTATACTAAAACCTGAAGAATCCTCATAGGCTGTAAAAGCTACACCTCCAGGACTTCCTTGCACATTTCTAAATCTTACTGTATCTCCTGAAGTTCTGCCGTGATTGTTTTCTGTTACTGTTATTGTTGTTGATGATGCTGTTGTTGAAAAAGGATTATTTCCTAACATAGCAGCAACTACTGGTTCAGTTCTATCTGGTCTAACATTACGTAGAGATATAGAATCACCATTCATTGGTTTTGGTTCTAATTGAGGTTGTTTTGGTTCAAATTCTGAAACATGCACAAAAGCTCCATTCCATTCTCTTACCATTTCTATGTAAGGAAATTCCATGCCTGATCTATCCGATATTGCTTTTGCGTATTTACCTGTTGCGTACTTTGCCATTATGCTCCTGGGTAATATGCTTTTGGTGTTATGTACGTGCTTGAAGCTGAACCATCTTCAGCTAATGCTCTTGCAAATTCATCTTCATAATATAATTTCATCTGTTGTGTAAGTTGTGGCTGGTACTTTTGTGCTAAATAAAAAGATAGTCCCGCTGTCATACAAGGTACAAATCTAAATGGAACATCAGTTGCATTTGTATAATCACCAACATCTTGAATTCTTTTTATATAATAAAAATGCATGTCTTTAGATGCATTTGTTGAATCTGGTGTTGGATAAACATGAACTCTAACTTTATCTATAAATCTTTCTACCCAATATTGATTAGGAGTTCCTTTTGATAATTTGTTAGAAAATCCAGCATAAGTTGATCTATCAACTTTAGTCATAGGACTATCTGATTGTGTTGTTTGAGTTCTATTAGATCTTAATTGTGCTTCAAGGACATCGGATATTCCATATATCCCATTTGGATTTGATGTTGCACTTGTGCCATCACCACTTGATCTAAAAAAATCATATTCTGCTTGACCTTCAATTAAATCTAAATCAAGTTCATCTATCTCCCAATAGTGAATACCTCTATTTCCCCATTCTTGAAAAAGAATATTAAGGGATCTTCGAGCTGATTTCATTTGATAACCAGCTACAGAATTTAATCCTATACGTTCAAAAGCATCTTCTATTATTTCATCAATAGCAAAAGTTTTGTCGAACGTTGTTGTTCCCGAGGTGGTGTTAGCCATTTAACCTCCTATCCATCAAAGAATGTCGTAACACTCACTGCTGTTCCTGCTGGAATATCTATATAAGCTCCCGCATCAAACAATACTCCATCGTCTGGAATATAAGGGTCGATATAATCTTTTGTAGTTGTTGCAACTTGAAAAGAAAATAAAGAAGTTCCTGACACAGGTGATGTATTAAAATAAGATATATTTCCTACAGTTCCACCAGTCGTTATGTGCATTCCTCTAACTCTAGTTCTACCTGCTGTTAAAACAGCTTGTCCACCCGAAGTTCCTGCAGCGTTTCCAGCTGAAGTATTTGTTCCAACCGCACCATTGGTAGCTATTTGAGTGACTGTGTTATAAAATTTTGTACTAGTCACTGTGTTATTGTTTGGTCCAGCAAGCACCTCTGATAATGCATTACCTGCAATATCCGTTCCAGTTATTGTAAAATTAACTCCAGAAATATTTCCTGTTGAAGTTAAAGTTATCGCCGAGGCTTGATCTGTATCATGAAACGCACCTGTCCCAGCCGCTGCAGCTAGAGATAAATTGTCAGCTCCACTTGTAGTTTGTGCCGCTGCAATAGATGTAGTTGAAGCAGATAAACTGTTTAAGAATGTTTTACTTTTTACGTCTGTTGACATTTGTTTCTCCTTAAAAATTTGTGTGGGCCGAAGCCCACACTATTACTTATTAAAGTTCAGTATTAGCTGTTCTCTCTTTACCTGCTGAAATATAATCTAAAGTCATTATTTTTGCAGCAGCTGCACCGTTTTGAATTGCAAATGAAACAGCCAACTCTTCGTCGTCTGGAGCATTTGTATTCACGGCAGTTCCAACTTTTACGTTATCTTTATAAACAGAAAACTTTCTAATTCTTGGATCGTAATAAAATCCTAAAGTCATGAAAGTGTCGTCAGCTGCATCACCACAAGAAACAGTTGTTTCTGTGCTGTCTTTTTCAATTACTAATTCTATTGAAGTAGCACCGTCAGCTTTTCTAAAAAAGATACCATCAGTTACACCATCAATAAAAGTAGTATCAGTGATAGCTAAACCAACTGCAAAGTCAGATTGTGTTGCATCGTTAACTTTGAATCTAGTTTTAAAATACAAACCTTTTGCAGCTTCATACTTAAAAGATTCAATTACGCCACCTGAACCACCAGCCCATTGAAACTCATCAGAATCATTATCTGCATCGTCGTTTGTTACAACTAATAAACCACCATCACCATCACCAAGGGCTTCAGATGCATTACCTGAACCACCTTCAGTTGTAGTGATAACCCAGTCACTAGCTGTATATTTGTCGAAGTCTTCATGATAAACGTGGTATTTAATTGGATCTGGTTGTTTTAAAAATTCACCAGTTCCTCCTGTCACTACGTTTGTGACTCCTGAAGTAAAGTGTGTTGTCATAATATCAGCGCCTCCTTAACGCCAGTTATATACAATAACCAATTTATTTGTATGAATTATATATCAGTTTTTAATAGAGTGCAAGAGAGCCTACGGTATTTATGCATTTCAGCAATGTAGCTTTTAATTAAGTAGCTACAGAAACTTGTGGAGCGGCACCTTCAATTGTATTTTGCCTGTGAGCAATAGCTGCTTCCTCCAGCTTGATCTTTGTGATGACTTCCTTAACTTTGTCATCAATTCTGACCATTTCAAGAGTATATCTACCATTAGATAGATGCTCCTGTTCCCACTTCAACTCCAAGGACCTTTTTTGTTTGTATAGGTCTTGTATCATCGATAACCTCCTCATAGGTTATTCTGTTAACCTTGTTATCATAAGATATTCCAAGGTTTTCCCAATTTATACTTTTTTCTCCCAATTTGTCAAGGATTGATTTTTCTAAAGATTGTGGATTGTCTTCAGATTGGACTTCGAACTTTGCGTGATGATCGTAAGCCCATATGTTTACTAGGAATTTTTTCATTATCTCACCAATTTATGTTTTAAATGGGGCGATTTTAAGATCGCCCCATAAATTAGGTATTATGCACCCTCAACGCCGAAGATACCTCTAGGGTCAGATACACCAAAAGAGTATCTTTCTCTAGCTTTGTATCTTACATTGCCAGTGTCGAAATCACCTTCCATTGCAGTTGTCAATGGAGCTCTTGTGAACATTTTCATACCATTAGGTACGTCTGTAATGATATAGAATGCGTCAGAGTCAGTTAGGTAATTGTTCACTCTATAACCTTGAGGAACCATTCCCATTGACACAATAGCGTTAATATCATTGTCAGCTGTTCCAGTTCTACCTTGAGATTTCATTAATCTCTCAGCTGTAAACTGAAGCTCAGAAGGAATAATCATTTTTACTCCTCTTGCTGCAATTCTAAGACCTCTTTCATCAGTCATAGCAGCGATGTCAATCATCGATTGCTCTAACGATGTTTCGTTAAGATCCGCTTGAGTAGTTAAGGTATTTTTAAAAGTACCTGCTACTGTAGGGTGAGCCGTGCTAAATAAAGCAACTGCATCGCCTGATTTAAATGTTGCTGTTGAAGGCAATCCATTTATTAAAGGCTCAACTGCTTTAACTTGTTTAGCATTACTCATTGATCTTGCTAAAGCTTTTGTATATCTAGCAGCAAGTCTATCGTAGAGATTATCTTCGATAGCTTCTTCTGTGATAGCAAATGCTAAAGCTACGGTCTCGTGAGTGTAACGAGCTGTGAAAGTTTCTTGTGCTTCGTCAAAAGATACGCCTGCACCTTCACCTTTCACTTGTGCGTTTGCAAAACCAGATAACATAACTTCTTCTTCAAAAGCTCTGTCACTGTTTTCGTTAGTATAAATCTCAGCATGCTGATTTTCATACCTTTTATATTCCAGCCCAAATAGTGCATTTAGGCCTGGTTCTAGTTCTTTGACTAGCTGTGATCGTGATATTGCCATAGTCTAATTGCTCCTATTAATTGTGGCCGTTGAACGAATTTAGGTTCGATACAACAACTACAGAATGTCTGACTGCAGTAGCGTCCTCATTTTCAGGATCTTCTGCTGATCTTAACATTCTAAATTGTTTACCGTCCGCTGAAGTAGTTCCAATCGCTAAAGTAGAACTTGACTTACCAGTAGTATCGCTACCTGCTGATGAGTTCATGTCATACGTTTCTAGAAATGTTGCTACTCCAGTTGCCGTATCCGCTGCAACCACGTATTGCTGGAAAGGGTCGTCTATTACAAAGGCAGTTGTGTCTTCACTGTTAGCTGGTGTAATAGTTGCTTTGTAGAAGTTCGCAAACGTTGGCTTCAAAGTAGAAGCATCGTTATAGAATATTCCGTTCAAAACACCTACGATATTTGCAGCAGAACCGTTTCCGCCTACTACATAACCGCTAGAGATTTTAACACATTCACCATTGTAAATAGTTGTGCTGTGGCCAGCATCGATTTTGTATTTTCCTTGACCTTGGATAGATGGTCCTCCACCTAATCTACCAGCCGGGATAAGACCAAAACCTTGTGTGTTTCTATTAGCCATAGTTTTTTCTCCTATTCCAATGTTAGTTTAATTCGATGATAAAAATTATTTTTTCGTACCACCGAAGGTTACACGAGACTGCCTCTCAACATTGATCGGCATCCTCTGGTCTTGCTCCTTCATTAGATCGTTTTTAACTGCTTCATCTCTTTGTTGATGACGGTTAGTCATATACTCTTGACGTTGCTTCGCAATCTCTTCGGGTACCTTCGCAAGTAGAAGGCCACCTACCCCAATCACTCCCTTGTATTTACCTTCATCAAGTACAGGATAATCAGATGCATTTTCGACTTCTTCAGCTCTAACTAATTCATATCCTTCTCTTAAACGTCCAGATATATTTTTAGTGTCTTGAAAGCCAACGCTCTCTGCTCTTATCCATCTGTACCTAAATCCATCAGGTGCAGGAGGTGCATCTAGAGAAGATGGTGGAACCCACACTTTTGGTCTTTCAGATTTAGACCGTGTTTGGTTCGCACGAGAAGTTTTGTTTTCTTTTTCCATGTTACGCTCCTTCCGTGTTTTTTAGTTGTTTTGCGTACTCTTCGAGTGGCACTCCTAATTTTTTAGCTATTGCTACTTGTGAGGAAGTGAGTCTCACAGTTTTGCGACCAGGTTTTACGCTTCTAGAAGCAGAAGCAACCGTCTGAACGGGTGCTGTCGTGGTTTTATCAGTATTACCAAATTTATGTGGAAAGTCAACTCGTATTCTTTTATCAACTTCCGCATAATACTCGTCTGAGCTTGGATCGTACCCTTCTTTTTCAGTAAGATCCTTATGGATCTCAAATGCAGTATATGTCATTGCCCTATCAGTTCCAAACCAAGGATTTTTAGACGCCCAAGCTTCTGCTCTAGGGTCAGGATTATCCGTTTGTTTAGTGATATCGGGTGTGTTCTGTACTTGAGATGGTTTTGTTGGTTTGTCCTCTTCAACTATCTCCTCTTGCCCTTGTTTTATTTGTTCAAGTTTTGCATTCTCAAAGGCTAGAGTTGCAATTCTTTTGTTAGCTTCAACTTGAGCTTTAGAATCTCCAGCATCAATAGCAGCAGCTAATTCTTTTTGTGCAGCTTCTAATCCTGTTTGAATACTTGACTCAAATTTTTTAACATAATCAGAATCTGTTTTTTTAAATTTTGATTCTAATTTTTTTCTAGATTCTTCTACACCTTTGGCATAATCTAAAGCAGCTTGTTCTCTTCTTTCTGCTTCTCTCATCTTACGAGTTAGTTTCGCAATACGAGCTTGTACACCTTTACTGTAGTCTTCTAAATTTTCGTCTTGTTTCTTTTCTTCTGTTTCTTGTTTTACTGGTTCTTGTTCCGTGGTACTTGTTTCTTCTTTCGGCGCTTCGGTTTCTACAACCGACTCGTCTTTTACTTCTTCAATATCTACCGTAGCATCAGGTCCTGATGTATCGATGGGTACTGTTTTCTTTTCTTCGTCTGGCATAGTTATCCTCCTATGTTAAAACTCATGCAAGATGTCCTCTGGACTATCAATTGTTGCTAACACTTCATCGTCGTTTAGCAGACGCATTTCCCCACCATCAATTTTAATTCGGCTACCTGCATATCTTGCAAACATAACCCAATCATTTTTCTTGCACCATGGACCTTCGGGATATCTCTCTTTATCCTTGTAACATTGTGAACCCATGGCCATAACTAATCCAACTTGAGATGCAACTTGTTGCCTCTCTAAAGTTGTTTCAGCTAATACTATTCCACCCTTAGTTGTTTCTTTCATCTTGAAAGGTAAAACTAAAAGTCTCCAACCGGTTGGTTTTGGTAATTTTGGTTCTTCTTTTTTGGACGGCTTTACACCAATTAAATCATTGTTTGGTTTTAATATCGATGACTGTTCCTTCATTTTGCTCCTTATCGTTTAGCAGGTTAGAGAGTTCCTGTTTCGTGGCTTCTAAGCCGTTGATTTGTCCTATTATATACTTATAATTTTCCATACTGTCAACACCTCCAGATGTTATTGTAACAGATAGTGCTTCTAGTCTAGTATTTATAAATTTAATTAGTTTTGTTATGACGTTTTCTAATTGCATCTTTTCCTTTCTTAGCGATTGAAGCAACTTGACTTTTACCCATTACTTTAGCTCTTTGCTCCATAACCGTTAATATTTGTATTTTTCTTGCAAACGGCTTATTAACACGTTTGACTTTCGCAACAGTTGCTCTCGCATCTGATGGTGTTGCAAATTTTATACGGACGGTATCTTTAGGATTCTCGTCCGTATAAAGTCTTCGTCCAGATCTTTTTGGTTTTTTACCCGTACCTTTTTTTGGATCCGCCACGTTTCATTTCCTTAATATGCTTCTCAATAACTTTACTTTGTTTCTTATGTAAAGCAGAAGCTTTCTTTAATGCTTTTGCAACTTTTTTTATTTTTTTTACCATTATGCTTTCTTTTTCATTTTGGCTTTTTTCTTTTTAGCCATTACGAACTTTTTTAATTGTGGAGGAATTTTTCCACCTTTTTTCATCATGGTGTCTTTTCTCATCATACCACCACCCATTTTAGCTTTTCTCATATTAACATTTCCATCTTCTGCGAGCCTGCCTTAGTCTAGAGTTAGGATCTTTTGCAGCTTTAGGAAACTTCTTCATTTGTCCTGCGCTTCTTGCACAGAAAGACTTACGCCTCTTCGCAGCTTTAGATCCTGCCTTAACTTTGCCAGTGACCGCTGTTTTTAGTTTTGAGCCAGGATTTTCTCTTCTATATCGGGCGACCCCAGCCTTAGTCATCCCTGCTCCAGACTTTGTAGATCTGAAATACTTTTTGGTTTTGGGTGGTTGTTTGTCTCTCGCTCTACCACCATCAGCTAATGCTTGTCTGCCATCAGGCACATTACCATAATATTGTTTAGGTTCACCAAATCTTAAACCAAAATCGTTTCTAGACATAGGATGCTCTCCTTGCCATAAAACCACCACCCATAGCTTTTTTTCTTTTTGCAAATGTTGGAACGTTGGTAGGCTTACCACCTACACCTTGTGCCTTAGCTCTTTTTCGTTTGACAGCACTCGCCCTTTGCGAATCGCTCATCCGTGTGGCTTTTGCAAGTGGGACGCATTTCGGATACTTTCGTTTCGCATCCTTCTTTTGTTTTGAACGGCCACATTTTGCGAACGAGCCATCCTTTCGCTTGCTCCCAATATCTACCCATTTCTGAGCGAACCATTTATCAAGACCATTTTTTGCCATAGCATTATGCGTACTTAGTTACTTTTTTTCTGTCTTTTAAAATTCTTCCACAACCTCTAGCAACACCACCTCTAAGATAGCCTTGTCTTTTTAGTCTAGCAGTTGCTTCCATTAATCCACCTTCAGCTTTACTACCTCTAAAATCTTTTCTCTTTACACCACTAGGGTCTTTAATTTTACCTGCACAAATTTTACTAGCGTATGCATTCGCATATGCACTGGGATATACTTTAAATTTTCGCTTCGCTGCGGCTTTACCTCTAGGACATAGTTTAGTCATTTTTTTTATCCTTTAATGCTTTTTTCATAGATTCAGATGTGTTACCATCTTTATCAAAATCTAAAAAATCTGGCTTAGTACCACTTTTAGCCATCATTCTTTTTTTAGGTTTTTCTTTTTTAACTTTTTTCTTAGGTCCGAAGGTTTCAGCTATCTTTTGTAGATTAGATTTTCTTGCAAACGGATTAGTTCCTGCTTTGTAATTTTGTCTATAATCTTTTCGCATTATTTTTTTCCTCCGTTTCTAAATATTTGTGTACCCTTTATACCATAAATACTCGCCACGACAAGGATCCATAAATTTGTGAACCAGGTCGGCAGCGATTGGAAATGCTCAAAGAAAACTTTTATCTTGTCCATAGCTTGTGCATCATCTGAGAAGACCCCATAAGCTAAAACCAAAATTGGAAGTGTCAATATAATTAAAACCGCCTCGTCCTTGTAATCTGATTGACGAGCTTCTAGCAATTTTCCTTGGTAAGCTTCCTCACCACGTGCTTGACGCTCTGCATGTAGCAATTGTGCGTCTGACATTGCTACTTTTGCCTTCTGCTTGTTTGCGTAAATCTTACTTCCAGCAGAAACGGCTAGTTTTATTGCCGATAACCACATAATTAGTACGCTTTAGATTTTCTTTTCTTTTCAGTTAACACTGCTCCTTGACCTTGTACTTCTTCTTCAGGTCCACCAGTGCTAATATAGTTAAATGCTTGGTCAGCAGTAGTTTTTGATCTAGGATCTACTTCAATACTCTGCTCTGCAACTTTAACTTCTTGTATTTTATCAAGCTTTTGCATTTTTGCTCCTTTTTTTAGTTTTTTCTACACCTTTTATAACACCTTTGTTACGAGATGCATAGAAAACAGTTTCTCCCTTCTTCTTACCATATTGTTTCTTCATAGATTTCATAATTTTTTTACCTTTTTCTGTCAATGGCATAATTAATCGTCTATCATTATCTTAGCTTGGTTAACTCCAGTCTTAGCAAGGCTAACTCCAGCTCTTAATTTAGCTAAATCTTCATTTTGCTCTAGTTTTTCGTCAAAATTTTCACCTGATTGCATCAATCTTGCTCTTGCAAGGTCTTGTTGTGCTTGATCGTTGTCCTTTTTACGCTCATTTTCCATAGCACGTAGGTCAACTTCTCTAGATTTTAATTTTAACAGTGGATCATTGTCAAATTGTGAAGTAATTTTCTTTTCTTCCTTCATAAATTCTTCAGTCATCTCTGCAATCAAGACAGATTTTCTAGCTTCAACTTGATTTGTCATCATTTGTAGCTGTTGTTGTACCATTGGATTCATTGCTGCTTGTTGTTGCATCAACATCATCTCTTGCATTTGTTCTCTAAACTCTAATTGTACTTGTTCTTGAGCCATCAGACTAATGTGTTCTAGAATATTCTTTTGTATTGCACCCATTATCGCAGGATTATTTCTAACCATGTTAGTTGACATGAAGTTTAAGTGTGCAGTGATATGAGCTCTATGGTCTTGACCAGGAAAAGCTTGAAAAGGTTTTCCATTCAAAGCATTTATGTGTTCCATACTTGGATCCATAGGTGCATTTGGAGCTGGTGGTGGTAGAACTGCATCTACATTTTTAACACCAATTGCTTCATACATGTTTCTGTAAACTTGATACAAGTTGTGTATCTGTGGATTTGATGTTGCAAGTTGTAATTGTGTTTGTGCAAGAGTCACTCTTTGTGACATTGAAAATATATTAGGATCTGCAACTGGTACAACGTCTATTCTATCATCAAAGTCAGCTTGTTTAATATTTCTTTGTCCACCAACAACATCGTATGGATATTCAGGTGGTAAGTATTGTGCAACGACTTTTGCTAATAATTTAAATTCATCTTTCATGGCTGCGTAACATCTTTTGTGTATTGCAGACATGACACGTGAGCCACGTTCTAATAATGCAACTGTAGTTCCAACAGCAGCCGCTTGATTACCATCACCTACTTGCATGTCAGCAATAGCAGCAAACCTTTGACCAGCTGATACTACAACACCTAATAAGTTTAATAATGTTTGCGATGGCTCTTTGTATGGTAATGGAAAGAAAGCATCTCTTAGATTTCCACCTGGTGCGTCGACATCCTTAAACTCACCCGGTTGTATTGGAGATGCTTCATCTCTAACCCTTACTCCTCTTTGTTTAAATCCAGCAGGTAAGTTTGATAACGTACCAGCATCCAATAATTGACGGAGAGCAGCTGTTGCAGTTCTACTTAATCCGCCAATCATGTGGATCAATCCAAAGCCATAAAATCCTAAACCTGGAAGAAATTTAAAATGAACAAAATATTGGATTTTATTTTTCTTTAGATCGTTGGGCGCATAATTCCTTCTAATTGCAAGAACTGTTCTGCTTCCTTCTTCAACAGTTACGATGTATGGTAATTTAATTCCTGTAGGTCCATCAGATCCTTGATCTTCAAAACCTTCTAAATCTAAGTTTACATGACACTCTAACAAAGTATATATTGTTTCTTGTTTACCAGATTTTTTAGTGCCATCTAATTCTTTTTCTTTTTTCTCTACAGAGTTTTGTTCAACACTACTTGGTGGTGCTAACTCTACATCCACATAGAAACCATTGACTTGTTGTTTTCGTAATTCATTCTCTGACATTTTAACAACGTGTATTACAGATTCTGCATCATCAATACTTGTTGCAGTGTATGGTACAACTAATTCATCTGCTGGTACAAATTTAGAAACTACTCTACCTAATGGTACATCGTAGTAAACTTTTTTAAATGTAGAACCAGCTAAGGGTAAATGAAATAACATAGAGTCAAACTCTTCTTCATACTCTTTCATTTGATCCATGATTAAATAATTCATGTAATCTTTAACACGTTGTGATTGTGATTCTGTTTGTTGATTTTTAATTCCTATGATCTGAGTTCTAACAGGTCCATCACTTGGTAATAATTCTTTGTAAGCTTGTGCTTGAAATTGTGTTACTGCTTCTGCAAGAACTGGGTGTGTTGCACCACTTGCTCCTTGAAATGGTTCGGTTCTATTTTCATATTTAAAACCTAACAAATCTAAACCTTGTGTATAAGATTGTTCCCAATCTTTTCTTGAAGCTTTGTAGTCCATGTAATTGTTAACCATGTCAGAACCGATTGGTTCTAAAATATCATCTGGTAATATGTCTGCTAAGTTATCAAAATGATTCTCGGTTCCTGGTACATTAATTGCACCTGGTTCAAAGTCTAATGTTACACCACCGTCTTCTTCAGGTATAACTTCTATTGGTCTTTTGTCATCTGTTGGTTCTTGTACACTAACTTCTTCGATTTCCTCTTGCGAAGGAATCTCTAGTTTCGTTCGAGTATTCGGAAGTCCTTTGTCTATGTCTGCCATTTAATTTCTCCAGTTTAACGGTTTTAACTTGTTTTAAAGGAATATTCAACCCTTGTGGATTAGGTCCACGTAATGGTGGTATTGTGGTTGTTAGTTTCTTAACCATTACTCACCTAACATTCTAGCTAGTCCACCTTTTGCTAGACCATAGGCTTTAACTCTACCATCTTCTACACGACTAGTAGTTCTCGCTATATTTTGAGCTGTAGTAGTTGGAGTGAAACCTCCACCTCCACCAGTTCCAGGTTTCGTGGTCGTTGTTCTTTTTGGTTTTTGAGGTGGTGCTGCTGTATCTTTTTGTTTTTTCCTTGCATCCTCAATTGCTTTTTTTCTTTGTGCAAAAATCTGTTGTGATCTTAAAAGGCTTGTTCTATCCATTGCAAAAGGATCTATTGGTACGTAACCTGCCATCAATTCATCGTATAACTCTTGACTTGTTTTGTCTTTTGCAAATGCTCCTTTAATATTGCTTAAATTGTCTTTTACAAATTCACTAAAAGCATCTTTATAATTTTTTGGATTATCATACAACGCTACTGCAAGATCACCAATTTCTTTTATTGCCCCTAAACCACTTGCACCAATAGCACCAGATAAATATCCAATCGGACCTGCTTTGCCTTTTCCTAAAGCCTCAGCTAAAAGATTTGATGCTGCTTGGTGTCTAAAATCAGATGGTTGACCAGACGCCTCATCGAAAGCACCTGGAAAATTAGTGGAAGTTATTTGGTCTATACCAGTATATTTATCAACTAATTCTCCACCTTTTTCTAAAGCATCTATAGTTTTTTCATTTACCGATTTAATTACATCGGTGACTGGAGTTTCATAATCTTTTCTTTCTGGTGTGCCGTCTTGGTAATTAACACGTCCACCTTTATTAAATTCTTTTTTAAAATTAAAACCTATTCCTTTACCTTTGCTAGCACCAAAACCTAACTCTCCTCCAAGTATTTCCATAATACCTCCTAGTTCAACGTCACTGATACCTGGATCAAGGTTCAAGAATAAATTTTCTGTGATTGGAACAGTGGTTGTTTTAATATTTTTTTCAAGAAATCTTTTAATAACCTCTTTCATAGCCTCTTCAGGATCGCTAGTTTCAAAAGAACCTAAACCTTCTTTCAAGCCAATACGTCCTCCGTCTGCTAAACCAAGCTCTCTCATTTCATTTAAAATTCTTATAATATTAGAACGCTCAGACATATTAGGATCATAGTCATCACTAAATCTTTTATTAAATACAGCTTTTCTTTCTTTAGAAAAATTTTTAATATATTCTTCAGATAGTGCAGACATTAATAATAAATCCTTTTACGTGCTTGTGTTACTTCATCGACATAGTCTTCAGGGTGGTCGATTAAACCTCCTTGTCTAAACCGCATGATCGCTTGTGTTGTACTATCTACCAAGTCATCATGATCGCCATATGGGAATGCTGCACACTCCTCTATGACCTCCTCGGCAAATTTTTGCTCGGGAGCCCATATCATACCACTTTCAAACAAAGGTGCAACTGCATTTACACGTGCATGCTTATCGTTTCCTTTACTTGGACTAAAGTTCACGACCGGTATATCCATTTTCCTCAACTCGTAAGTCAAAGGCAAACCACTCGCTTTTGCCTCAACAATCACCGTTTCAGGTTTCCAATATTCGTATTGTTCAAGGGCTAACCTACGTAACTCAGGGAACTCGTATCTGCCTTTGATAGCGTCAAGAAGAATAAGGTTAGCCCCTTCATCCTCACTAGGATAAAATATACCCCAAGTGGTGATAGCGGAATAATCTGCTGTTTCCTTTTTGAGAAACGCAGTATCATAAGATTGTATTACATGTGATAACTGTGGAATGTTTTCTGATGTGTATGGTCTCCACCACTCACGTTTAAGTATTGCACCTTCTTCACTAGTTGGTTGTTGCATCCATTGTGCATTCCATTTAGCAACGGGCAGTGTTGCTTGAACTTTTTCTAATTCATCTAGTTTCCAATACTGTGGCCAAACTGGTTTTGCTTTCTTTGTTCCTTGATCCATGATTGCTGGAAACTCGACCACGTGCCACTGATCAGCTTTCGCCTCTGTTTGATTTTTAACAAGCATACCTGTTAAATCTTTTGTAGACCAACGTGTCATAACTAAAACTATCTTACCACCTGGTTGCAAACGTTGTCTTGGACCAGAGGTATACCATTCGTATGCTGACTCTAATGCGACCTTGGACATTGCATCTTGTTCCGAGTGTGGATCGTCAATGATTAATAAGTCTGCACCACGTCCAGTGATCGCACCACCCACACCAGCTGCAAAGTATTCACCACCTTGTGCTGTCTCCCAACGTCCTGCTGCTTTGGAATCTTCTTGAAGTGTCGTCTTAAAAATTTTTGCGTAGTCTTCACTATCAATTAAATTTTTTGCCTTACGACCAAATCTAATTGCGAGTTCACCTGTGTGGGTTGCTTGAATGATCTTGAGCTTCGGCTCACGGCCCACCATCCAAGCAGGAAGTAAGTATGAGGCAAACTCCGACTTGGTATGTCTAGGGGGCATGTTGATTATCAAACGGTTTATTTCACCGGTTGCTAATTTATTAAATTTGTCTGCAATGTGTCTATGATGAGGACCTTCTACAAAATCAGGCCATACACATTTAACAAAGGATAAGAAATCTTCCTTAGCCTTATTCTGTATCTTTTTTTCTGCATGCATCACCTTTAGCTGCAAGAACTGTTTCCTTATATCAGAAGGTAACTTGCTTATGTCTACTGTATCCAAATTCATTTAAAATTTTGCAAAATTTTTTTTAGGGTTACTATACATAATGAAAACGTTTTTACCAACATTAACAGTCTAACTCTTAGCAATAGCTAGCTATATTAGGATCCCTTTTTGCGTTTTTGGGGGGTCGGTGTTGTTTGTTTTTTGGTTTTTGGCTTTTGTTTAGGATCCATTGACCAAGAACCACGAACCACGACCCAAGAACCATGATTTATTGGTAGTGATAATAAAAGTTATCATTAATGATTATAAAGAATTAAAAACTTTCTTTATATCTTCATAACCTTTAGCCAATGCCCTTGATTTATAACCCACGTTTAAAAGTTCATGGATCTTTGACCCCTCAAAAAGTTTAGGCGACCTCGAACCTTGCCCCTTAACACAGATGAAGGTGTTCTTTGGGTGTCTATAATGAAAGGCGATTTGATGAGGAGAGAACGTAACCTTGTTACCTCTCGCAACTTTTAATTCTACTGTGAAAAAGGTGCAATTATCATTATAGCCCAATAGATCAGCAACCCCATGAACGACAGTATTTTCAATTCTAATCCAACTAATTTGATTAATATTCTTTTTGATTTCGTGATAAAATTTACTTTCATTCTTCATTATTATTTAAAGTAACATTTACATTTTAAATTTAACAATTTCAAGTTGAAAACACAATATCTTGTGCCTAAAATCCAGGTACCCCAGGATATTGTGGTTTTTAAAAAATAGTTAAATATTTTCTTGAATTCTGTTTTTTCTCCTATAATCTCCCTCATATATAAATATAAAAGAAAGGATAAAAACAAATGAACTTTAAAAAAGAAGAAATACAAGAACATTTTAATGATTGGATAAAAGAACAAGATAAAAATTGGATTAATAAAAACATAGATGATTTACATCATCATTGTTTTAATACTGATTATTATATTATCGGAACTTACAAAGCAAAAAAATGGCTTGAAGATCAAGTCTTTGAAATAATCGAATTTATTAAACAATATGAAAATGACAATTTTGGAGAGGTCAACACTGATTTTAGTGATGCTGAAAAAGTTGTAAATATGTATGTTTATATAATTGGTGAAAAAATAGTATCAGACTACAGAAACAAGTTAGAGGAAGAAGGAGTTATTAACCAAATAAGGATTTAAACAGATCAGAAACAATTATATTTTTTATAGTTGATTTTACTATTTATAGGACTATAAAGGATATTAAAAAGAAAGGATAAAATAAAATGGGATATACAAACTATTGGACACAGAAAAAACCTTTTAATAATAGTCAATGGAATATTATTAAAAAGGAATATGACTACATCAAAGAAAATTTTTCAGATGATGACGGAATAATAGAAGACCAAACAAAAAAATCAGATGAAATTATTTTTAATGGTAAATCAAAAAATGATCAAGATCATGAAACTTTTGTTTTAACAAAAAATTTTAGAGAACCTTTTTATAATGGAGATGATGTAAAATTTAATTTTTGTAAAACTGCAAGAAAGCCTTATGATCTTGCAGTTTGGCATTTGTTAACATTTGTTAAAATGATTGCCCCCAACTCGATAGATATTAGACGAGATGGTTGGTATAATGGAAGAAAGGAGAACGATTAAAATGGTAAAAATAATAACTAATCAAAGTGGGGCGAAGGGTTTTATCTGTCAAGGTCAATTTATAACAGATCCTTATTCGTCCGAGTGTATGAGGTCTGTAGTAGATCCGAAACAATACTATGGTTTAACTGATGATGAATTAATTCATTTTAAACATTTAGAACCACCAAAGGAGGAACCACAACCAAGTTATGAGGAATTAGTGAAAGATTTAAAAGGAATGAAATTTTTCATTGTTCGTTGGTGTGGGGATGTAAATACACCCTCTTCTTATACTGTTGACGATCCAATTAAATTTTTTGAAGAATATTATTACGGAATTGATGTAGTCAAAGATTTAAAAGAAATGGCGGTTGGAGAAAAATACAATGTTGATGAGATGATGCAAGACATTGAAATATTAAGATACGAATAGAAAGGAGAAAATAAAATGGAGTGGTGGTATATACCAATGATTTTGGGTGTAGGTGGTTTTGTATGCCTACTAATGATTATAATAATCCATATTATTGAGGATTTATGACAAAACACAAGATGTTGTGTCCAAGCTCACGGACACAACTCCAGGTAGTGTTAAAAAATAATGCTTGATAATATAATTTATGGGATTATAAATGATAGAAAAAACAAAAAGGAGAAAGAAAAATGAAAACACCAAAAGATGAAAGAAAAGCGATAGACAACAAAAAATGTTTCCCAAACAAAAGAGTTGAGGAAATGTTTTGGGCTTATGCAGATGAAATTTTAGATATGGATAAAGATGTAAAACATAGAGATATCTATGCCATGTTAGAAACTGCATTTAAAGAAGGATACAAAAAAGGTTTTGCAAGTGCAGAAGCCTATCACTCTGATAAAGAACTTTATCAAGAACTTGAAGAGGAGTGGGAACAAATGACGAAGAACGATAGTTATGAGGATCTTTACGGATCTAAAAAGGTTGAGGGGAGAAAAAATGACTAAACAATTATACAGAGTAGAAAGAGAACGAGTTGTAACTGATTGGTGGTATGTTGAAGCCAATGATGAAAAGGAGGCAAAAACTAAAGCCTTTAATTCAGAAATAGATGACTCGGATTATGGCGAAGATCTTAATGTAACAGTAAACAAAGTTGAGGAGAAAGAAAAATGAAAGTAAATCTTAAAACTCATAAGTGGATTAAAGCACCTTTTAACAAAGGATATGTTTTAGTTTCTAAAAAGTATTTAAAACAATTTAAAAAGAAAAGAGAACCACAAACAAGTCTTTTGGAAGATTTAGAAGATCTTGTTGGACAATTACAAAGTGATAAAATAACTGAAGATCAAGTAGTGGAGATTTTATCTAATATTGTAAAATATGAAAAGGAGAAAAAATGAGTAGATATAAAAATATTGGAAGTTACTATTGGCAATTATTAAGAAAGGGAAAAATGTTTGATAGGGGTAAATTACCAAAAAGATTTTATACTAGATTTTTTAAAACAAAAAATCTTGCTTTAAGATTTGCAGTTAAAAACAAACATAAATGGATACAAGCAACTTTACTACATAATAAAAGTTTATTGGAAATCAAAGCTATCGCAACAATAGACACGAAAGGAAAATATAAAACAGAATATTTATGGCATTAGAGAAAAAGAATTTACCAACTCAACTACTGATCCCTGATCTAATATTGGGGTTTTGATTCTAAGGAAAGGGTCGCAACCTTTCACCTCGGTATTGGATCTGGGATCAGTTGTGTTGAGTTGTGTAGGTGGGGTATATTATAATAAATATAAATTAAAGTTAGAAAGGAAAAAGAAAAAATGAATATATTAGATTTAATTGGAATAGTTGTTTTATTTTTTTTGGTTGTGATTGGAACTATTGTTTTTATAGCATCCGATATAATGACCAAAAAAGTTAAAAAAGAATTTTCTAAATTTAAAGGGGACAATGAAAATAAATCATAAGAAAGTTGAGCAATTGAAATCTTTTGAAGGTGTAGAATTAAAAGGCAATGAAACTTTTGATGAATTGTTAAAAATAGAGAAAGAACAAGAGAAGAAAAAATTAATAAAAGGAACAATTATCTGTAAGGCAAAGAAGTGCAATAATTATCTATACAAGAATCAAAGCACGTCAAACAGAGAATATTGTTCAGATTGTTTTTAGAAAGGAGGTGCAAAATGCAAACAGAAAATAAAATTTTTACTGATGAGGAGATCTTAAAGGCGATGAAAAATATTCAAGATATAATTCAAGCACAAAAAGAATTAAATCATATCATCGATAAAAGACTTAAAGCTCTAGAAAAATATATTCTAGAAGATGCAAAATTTACTTTGGAAAGAAAGTAAAGTTATTAGGGGGTGTTTCGCTCCTACACCCCTAATAATCCCTAATATATCCTGGAGGTAAAATTAATTTTTCCTCCTTATTTGGTTTCAAAACGACTCGTAGAGAAGAGTCTAATGGATTATTGCTTTGATGTACCTCTATTCTTTTAATCTCTTCTAAATAACCTTTTTTAGTCATGATGTAGATTTTAGCATCACTGACAGCATTTCCTCTTCTTCCGTTTTGTCCTTCAGTAAATTTTTCTAAATATTCTTGTAAATGTTTAACGTACATTATTTTTTATTTAACCTCATTTGTAAATCTTCAATAACTGTTTTATAACCATTTAAAAGATTTTTGTTCTGTTCGTTTTCAGAGACAACTTTCTTTAATACCCAAATTTCTTTCTTTTGTTGATCTATTAGTTGTTTATATCCTTCAATAGTATCTTGTAACTCTTTCGAACTTCTATGTACTTTCATAGTTGACTTTATAGGAGGGTTACCTTAAATTGTCAACTCATGGGTGTACCAAAACGATTAACAGAGATGCAACAAAGATTTGCTGAGTTTTTAGTGTTCGGTGATGAAAGTGGTCCAATGACTAAAACTGAGGCGGCTCTTAGGGCAGGTTATTCTCCAAAAAGAGCGAGGCAAGAGGGATCTGAGCTTACAAACCCAAGATTATCTCCGCTTGTAGTGAAACATATTGGAGAGCTAAAAGAAGAAAGATTAAGAAAACATGAAGTGACTTATGAAGGCCACGTTGCAGAACTTGCAAGATTGCGAGAGGCAGCATTAAAGAAAGGATCTTTTTCATCGGCAGTTAATGCAGAAGCCAATAGAGGAAAAGCTGCCGGTCTATATATTGATAGAAAGATAATAAAAACAGGCAAACTAGAAGATTTATCAGAACAAGAATTAGAAAATAAAATGAAACAAATTTTAAGTGACTATGCACCTTTGTTAGATGCAAAACAAATTGAAGGCGAAGTTATATCTTCTGAATCTTCTTTACCCAATGACGAGGGATCATCGTCCGATCTCCAAAAGTAATTCCTTCTTCATCCTTGTCATATGATGCAAACATTTTAATATGTTTTTCTGTCTTTTCATACAACCAACCTTCGTTAACTGGATAAGATAATTTCATTTTATCAAACTCTTTCTCAGTAGCCCAGCCAGAGTCACTAACGCAATCGACCCACTCCACTCTGACTTTTTGGAAAGGTATATCTGGAGTTGTTTCAGTGATGACAGCTTTTCTTCTTTTCCTAGGCATGTATAGGTTTATATCACAGATTGAAATATATAAAATAACGTTCGTGCGCGCGATAGCGATTTTGTATTGGTACAAATTAATATGTACCAAAAAACAAAAAGTGTACCATAATTTGTCCCATAAAACGCTATATTTTATGCTGAAAAACTATCAAAAGTACACAAAGTACACTTTATTTCGTGAGAATAAAAAAATTTTTTTTAATTTGTAAAATAAAACTATAGTAATTCTTTTTTTGCCTTATTATTGCCGTAGTGTAGCTCAATTATAGCCAATTTCTCCTCAGCTTGTGCCATTTTTTCGATTAATTTGTCTACTTCAGCAGTAATATCAGGGTGTTCCGGGATTACTAACTCATGCTCACTGTAGCACTTTATCTTATATTTTGCGTCTTCAATCTCTGCATTATACTTAGCGACCATTACTTTTTTTAAATTATCGTTCATTTCTTTAAATCCTTCATTCTTTGATACATTTGTTGTAATTTAAAAACATTACATTTTTTAACAAATTCCTCAATATCTTTTCTCATTTCTTTTTGAGCTTCGTGAGCCTTGGCTTTATTTTCTTGCTGCACTTGGTCAATGTTCCATCGTGTTTGATCCGTCATAGTTTCTTCTTTAACTCCTTTAAATATTCTTCGTTTTCTTTTTCCGTGTTATGTTGTTCTTTCTCATCGAACTTTAGTTCATGATACATGTCTAGTCTTTTGAGAAACTTGTGTTTATAGCTCCGTAGTTCGTGGTCCGTGATCACAAACTCTTGATAATATAAATCAGGCGTACACATCATGATTACACCTTGACGGATCTCTGAACCATGGACGTAATCGTGAGCCATGGCATATGCAGCAATCTGTAAATAATAGTCTTCAACCCACTCTTTACGTTTAGGACGATTGGATTGTTTAAAGTCTACAATAGTCTCCATCCCATTATGATTACAAACGAGGTCAGTAGACCCAGCATATAGCCCAGGATAATACAACGTGACTTCCGAGCCGTAATACTCTTCGACCGGTGCAAGACCAATCTCAATAACTTTTTTGGCCATGGACTTCGCCGCCCGTCCGAGTTCCGTAAGATCATCGTATCCAACGCTTGTAATATGGGACTCCAAGAACTTGTGCATACTAGTCCCTCTCCGTGATGATAGATTCTTAATTCTTTCAGCTTCCTTTTCTCCAACTTTAGCCGTCCAATCTTTTAAAAATTGTTGATCTTTGGTTGCGCCTAATATCGTAGTTACACTAGGAAGTCTATAACCTCCTACATCATAGATCCGTGATCCATGTTCCATGAGCTGTTTTCCGTCAACGTAGTTGTATTTATCGTTCTTCTTCATCATTTTTTTCTACCTTATTAATTATATACCAAGTTATTATACCACCAATGATAATGGCAAACATACCAAGTATAAACATTCCTAGTCCATGGTACATGGTCATTTTCTACCTTTCAAATATTCTGGTGCAAATTTTTGTATAGCATTCAAAGGAGCAGAGTCATGAATATTTCCAGATACAGATATACGAGTGCAATCGGATTTAAAAGGTGCTACCCAATGTTTTAACCATGCGGGAAATATAAACATATCATTTTCCTCTGGCATAAATGACATGTACGTTATGCAATCTCTCGGTCCGTTACCATAAACAAATTGTATACCTCCAGGTCCACAACTCTTACCAACATAATTTGTATTTTCTTTTTTTATCTCCTCTGGTATTTGTAAATAAGTTACAAAAGAAAGTTTACCATCGTGATCATGTGGGGGATTAAATTCATTTGCTTTTTGATAATTAATCCAAAGAGCTGTCATAATGTATTCTGGTTTTTTATCATATTTTTTTGCTGTAAATTTTTCAAACATTTGGTCATATATCCCTAAATACTGTGCCATGTATGGTATAACTTTCATCTTTGATTCTTCACTGTAACCTGTTTCTTTTTCTATAATACCTGCTAATTTATCTTTAAAATCTAATTTATTACCCTTAGCTTCAGATAATAATAACTTTTTAAATTCATCAGTTATTTTTAATTTAATGACACAAGGTCCCCAATTAAAAGTGCTTACATTTATTTTTTCATCTGTCATTCTAAACTCATTATCTCCTTGTATTTTTCTAAACTAATTACTTTACCGTTTAAAAACTTTTTACACTCTATTTTTCTTTTGGCATAGTGAGTTATAACCTTTTGTACGTCGGCTAATTTAACATGAGAAAAAGGCCACAATAAAGTAGAAACGTAAAACGCATCACGGTGGCTGCAACGCCATCGCCATTGTTTTTTCCAACTTTTAGTATATCTTGTTTTATATCTTTTTTCTCTAACAGTGCCGACACCTAAAGTCTCACATACCCAAACTAAAATAGATTTATCTGTCATTGCCATTTCCATTCTAATAGACCAAGTAGGATAAGGTTTAATATTATGCTTTCGCTGACGCATGTATTGTTTGTATTGAACGTGTCCCTCGCCATCAAACAAACCGGCTATATAAGCCAAGTCCGTTTCGTTCATCAATTTATACTTCTGCTGCTATTCGCATGACCAATAAATTTTTTCGGTGACACAGTTTCATACACTTCTCCTTCAGAGTCACACGCAAAACATTGGTTTATATTATCCCTCCCATCATATCTTTTCGCTTTTATGTACCCGTTCCCTTTACAAGTAGAACAGATTATTCTTTTAATCCGATTTAGTTTTAATTTTACCATTTAATTTTCTCGCTTCTTTGTTTGCTAACACTTCGATTGTTTTTGATATCGACAATTTGCCGTCGGGCAGTAATACCTTAGACAACTTCTCTAAAATAGAGTATGTTTCTTTCTGAAGAGAGACATTTTTATATTTATTCATGTCGGTCATGCTTGTTTCCTTTCATTATTAAATAAGTTATAGTTCATAATATAGGATTGTCAATGAAATATAACGTGTTTATTAAGTTTTATCATACTCCCTCAGATACTGTTTGACTTCAACCCCCACAAATGATAATCCGTGAGTATCTTCTCATCATTACCTACCCTTAATTATTCCCTCTCTAAAGGGTAGGTGTTTCTTTATTCCACATCCAAAACAAAAAAATTGCAGGAAGTAATGTTAAACTACTTACAAATACAGCCATAAAAATCACCGCTACCATCCTTCATTACATGCACGTTCCATGGTTCATGATACGTGGTTAAGTGTAAACGTAGTATGTCACATAAATCGAAACAATCAACCTCGGATAATAATTCAATCCCTTCCATCATTTGTTTTGTTACACTTACTAACTGATACATTCCATCGTTTAATATTATTAAATCCATAGTTCTTTCTCACCTTCTTGTACCACTGGTCTTTGTACCGTGGTTCTTTAGTCTTGTTGTACAGATTTGCGAGTCTGTCCAATTGATCTTGAATAAGCATTAGTTCCCCATTTTAAAATGTTTCTTAAACCAGGTGCATTGACTTGTAAGTCTACACCATAAGGTTTCCAAGCACGTTTCATTAAATTAATCTCTAACAAAAGTGCACTATATTGTTTAGGTGTAATACCCTTTGGTTTAATACTTATTATCTTTTCTTTAGCTGCCATTGTTCTCCTTTCTCGATATCAAATCATCACCATCAACCATTATAATATTATGTTTGTTAGCTAATTCTTTAGCTGACGGACTAAACCTAGACGAAGTAATAAACATTTTAACTTTTTTATAGTCAGAGTGTTCCTCATCACAAGCAGTTTTAAAAGCTCGCATCTCGTTTGGTGGTATTGGAGTTTTCCAATGTTTACATTGCACCATTAAATATTCAGTTTCTAAGTTATCTAATACTTTCATAGCTCTAATGTCTATACCTCCGTCATAGTTCTGACAAGTCTTAACTTCATAACTTAATTTTTTAACGTGTTCTCTACAATATTCTTCGAAACCAAGAGGTCCTAACTCATTTATTTTTTGAGCTTCAGACATTTCATTATTATCGTAATAGAACACACCATTTAATGCAGTGTTTCTATATCGTATTTCTCTTTTTGTCATATTGCTACCCCACTCAGATTCTCTAACAAATGTATGTCCATTTGGTATCCATATATCTAATCTTTTAGCTAACAATAATTGTTTCTTTGAAGGCTTTTGATCAGACACTAAACGTCTTATGTGGGCTCGTCTTGTGCCACTAAACTTTCTACTTTCATTAAAAAAGTCTTTTTCTTTTTTAACTTGTACTGCATGTGAATTTTTTCTGTATCTGACTTTAGGAAAGTAAATATGATACACAGAGTCAGTTTTACAATTACTTGGGGCTCTTCTACCTCTGTATTGCATGGTGCTATCTCTTTCAATTAATACCTTTGCATCTCTGATACATGTTGCAAGTTTCGTGTATATATCTTGAATACAATCTTCAGAATAATTATCGTTCAATTTTAAGTTATTCCATAAAAAATATTTAAAATCTTTTTGTTTCTTATCAAATACTTCAAAGAAATATCTCTCGTTATCGTCAGATACCACTATAGTAATATAGTCTTGATATTCTCTAAATTTAATAAAACTAAATACCATGTCATGCAGTATTTCAAACACACCATCATAAGGCATCGTATAACCTAATGGACTGTTCATCGCTTCCTCGATTATGTGTTTGTTTTTAAATTTAAATGTTTTTTGATGTTTGTATGCTTTTTCCATAAAAGCGTCATAGTCTACGGTAACATCTAACTCATCAACAACCATTTTATCATTTGGATTAGCATCATTAACTATTGTTGAATCCCTCATACATAGAGGAAAATTATTTACATTTAAAACATTAAATATTAACTCTGAGGGCTGTGCTTGATACCAAAACAATAAGCAATCCGTTTTAGATTTATCCTCATAATTTATTGGTCTACCATCACAAAAAGTTAATCCTTCATTTACACAATTATACAACAATGCTGCTTTAACTATTACTTTTTTTAAATGAATAGTAATTCTTTTTTCGTAAGTTGCATCATCTTTCTCTCCTGCAATATCAAAAATATCTATGTCTTTCTCATGATCAAATATTTCTTGCATGTAATAAGTTTTAATTTTATCAAATGTGTCTAATCTTTTTATCTCCTCAAAAAATGATGGTTTTTCTAAAAGATTTTTTGGTTCTTTTCTTCTAGAGTTTGAATCTATACTTGTTGCATAATATTCATTATAGAGAGCTAAAGTTTCAACAGCACAACTAGTTTTCAAACAATCTTTTTTGGTATGATCTTTAATAATAACATTTGTCATACCGTTTTTTTCATTTTCACTTAACTTTAAACTTCCAATAAATTCTGTATTTCTTGTTCTCTTAATAAAAAAATCTTCAAAACCTTTGGGTGGATTGTATATTGGGGCAGTATAATCTGCTTGTCTTAAATATTTTAATAGCTTGTTCATATGAATATTATTTTTAAAAACTAATCTTGCAGCAGTGCTTTTCGAAACTTGGGGTTGGACTATGTAAACTACAACTTTTTCATCAAAGTTTTTGTGATTCCAATCTATTTGACCATAGTTACAAAATGATTCTTTAAATATATTAAAAACACTTTTTCCTGCAGGAACTGAAGTTTCATCTTTTGTTTGTGCAATTTCAAAAAATACAACACCTTCATTACCTTTTAAAGGATTATTAACTATTAAAATTCCATCTTTATAGTGCTTTGCAAACAAAGCCCCTTTATGCATTTTCTCTTTAGCATATTCTGAGTAATCTATATCCACTATTTCAGGCACCCATAAATTTTTTAAAATTTGTTCCTCTCCTCTTTCTTTACTTAATCTTGTTTGTTCACTTATAAAATCAATTATCTGTAAAGATTTTTTTCTTCCAACTTTAGGTAAGACAAACGCAAAATTTAAACCATCTTTTAAATTCTCTCTATCTTCCATTCTTTTGTTGAAGCTCATTTTGTTACCAAAATGGTCTTCAAATTTTTTCATGTTTTCTTCATCTTTTTTAAGACCTTTGAAAGCTTTGTTCTCCCACCACTCTCTTACGTATTGATGTATATGTTCACTCATAATTATTTCTCCTGTATTTTTTTATTTATAGGACTTTATATGATATATGTCAATACTATTGTGGACGACCTTGACGATTGTAGGGTTTATATGATCTTTTCTTTGATTTATTTAAGCTTTTTGCATGTCTTCTTGGACGTTTTCTAGGCTTTGGTCTTGGTACAAAATTTGTAAATTTACGTTTAGCCATTTTTTAAAAATTTATCTACTTCAGATTGTAAAGTTTTACCTGTTAAAGTAGGCATATAAACTATCTTACCATTAACGTGTTGCTCTAAATCTGTGCCACAAGTTACACATCTATAGTATTGTGTAGTAATAGAGACTAACAAAGTATCTTCCTCACAAGTGGGACATACACCATTAACTACTTCAGGGGTAAATCTCCAATGAACTTTCTTAGACATTATTGTGCTAGTGGGTTATCACTACGAGCTTTTAATTCTTCTATTTGATTTTTAATTATTTCTATTTGTTTTTCGTTAATTAAAGTTTTAGTGTGAGAGTGTTCAACTGGGTGATTGTGTTCTACAAGTTTATGAGTGTGAGTTGTATTTACATTTTCTAATGCAGACACTTTTTCCTCCAATACAGCTATTTGTGGAGACCAATCTGTGCCACCACTAGCTCCTTCTAAAGCATCTAATTTAGTTACAATCTCACCGTATTTAACAAATCCGCCACCAATTGCTGCTATAACACCGAGTAATGCTGCGACTCCTGCTAATTGATTTTTAATTTTATCCATTTTGTAATGCCTCTAACTCACTTATCAAATTCTGACGTTCTTGTAAAATATTATTTATACGTTGTCTTTTCTTAGTTATTGGATCATTTTGTTTATATTCTACAAGTTCAACATCGTAGATAACTCTATTATCGGTCATATCAATTTGATTAAGATATATATTTTTTGGTTTATAAAACGGAATATTATATTCATTTAACATTTGATTGTCACCAGCCATTACTTTAATTTTTACTAAAGAAATTAGTTGTAAGTTTTTATCTATTGCTTTAACATCTTTCTCAATTTTTTCTAGAATAGCTTCAAGTCTAACTGTTTTTGTTTTTTCCTGTTGTACGTTTTCTTTTTGTTTCGGATTATCTTGTTTCTTAGCATTGGAAGACTTAGTAGTTTTGCTATCAGGTTTCTTTTCTTTAACTGTTTCTTTTTCTTCTTTTTCATCTTCAATTTCTTCTGTCATCTCCATTGATGACTCCTCTTCCTCTTTTTCTTCTTCAACCATTTCTATCATTTCAGGTTTTGATTCTTGGTCCGTGTTGCTTGATTCTTCTTCTATCATACTTGGTGGCATTTCCATAGGTTGATCTTCTTCTTTTTCTTCTTCCGGCAACATAGTCATCATCTCCATAGGTGGTTCTTCCTTTTCTTCTTCTTCAGGAAACATTTCCATCATCTCCATTACTGGTGGTTCTTCGTTTTCAGATTCTTCAGAAAACATTTCTATAATTTCCATTATCATTGGTGGAGGTTCCTTCTCATCTGTTTCATCAAACATAGTCATAAACATTTCTATCATTGGTGGTGGCGGCTTATCATCGGTAGGTTCAGCCATTAACATAATTGGTCCATCAAACATCATGGGCCCATCAAAATTTTCTTCAGGCATTTCTTCTATCATCATAGGCATCTCTTC
>VTLG01012726.1_pt1 | contig 61616 bp, 90 predicted proteins | sample 4694571 | NCBI WGS metagenome assembly VTLG01 (sample SAMN12604809, study PRJNA352737) | marine metagenome | biome: ENVO:00000447; feature: ENVO:00000209|ENVO:00000569|ENVO:01000036; material: ENVO:00002151; isolation source: viral sequences binned using virsorter ...
ACCACCTTGTAATTGCATAAATTGTTTTGTTTCAAAATCCGATATAGCTCTTAAGTCAAGACCTTTATCAATATTCATACTAGCAGCACCCAACATAGCTAAATCAAATAATGCTGCTTCAAGTCTAGCCCCCGTGATACCTGAAGCTTCTAACATTCTAGCAAAAGGACTTTTCTTAAATTCTTCAAAATCAGTACTGCCTACAACACTTTGTCTCATCACCTCGTAATCAACGTATGTTCCTTCATCGTTTGCGTCTTTTTGTATTTTAAATCTATACCCACCCTCGTTTTCTGGTGCAGTAAACATACTGTTAAAAGCCCCTAAAGATATAGCTACATTATCAGCAAAACCAGCGAAGTTACCTGCTAAATTGTCAAAAAGTAAATCTGCTTGCTCTGGGTATTGTGATGTAAAATCAGTGATAGCTTTATCAAGTTGGTCTGCCGCAATAAAATAATTTTCAAAACCTCTATCAACTCCTAAAAGTTTATTGTTAACTATTTCGTATTTTTTGTTTGCTTCTCTTATTGATGTATTAGATCCATAAGCCATTTCCGTACTACCATCATCATTTACAATCATGCTCCAACCGTTCATAATTTTCGTATATTTATTTGAGTTTCTAAGTAGTTCAGTAGGGGCTATCCAAAGTTCCTCACCACTTACGTTATCTCGTACCCATTGGGGAGTACCACCAGTAGTAGGCATAGGTATAGCGTTTTCTCTTACCTCTTTAGGCAAGGCATTGAATGCTTCTTGAGTTAAAAACTTTTCAACCGTTTCACCGTTTTGAGTATATCTATATAATTTACCGTTAGTTCTGTCTTCGTGACCTTGTTTAATTCTACCAGCTAATAAAGGATTATTGGATAATTCATTTATCATATCATTATCCATCCATACATTTACCCCTATACCGTTTTTATCAATAAGTGTGTATGGTTGTTTGTTAAAATTTTTAGCTTCTCTTATTTTGCCTGGATTCATCCTTGCATAATCAGCAAATACTGCTTCATCTAAATATAGTGATGATTTATCAGCGAATGTGCCACTTGGACCAACTATGTCAACTTCTATAGGAGCTTTTAAACTTGAATTTAATAGTGTTTTATTGAGTGATGCTCTAGTTGCAAAATCTTGAACAGCAAAAGTAGTTACTAATGAATTAATTTTATTTTGTCTGTCAAGTTCTAAAGCTCGTTTACCTTTTGTAAATTCTTTTTCTTCTTTTATTTTAGTGCCATAACCACTTATAAACGCTTTACCGAGTGCTGCTCCCCACTCGTCTCCTTTTTCACCTGATTGAATTAAAGATAAACCTGCTGCTAGGTAAGGCATAATTTTATCTGGTTCTTTTAATAAAGCATCATAGTCTGGTTCACCTATAATGTCTGCTGCTGCTTTTTTGTAAACTTCTAATTTTTCAGGGTCACTTAAATTTTCAAGTAAACTAGCGTTTTCAAGGAAAGAAGACATAGCGTCTGTACTACCTATTGACCCAGCCACACTACCAGAGTTCAAAGCTTGACCTAAAGTTTGAGTAGTGTCATCGTCAGGATTACCGCCTAAGTTACCTAAATCTACACCTAAATCAACACCTAAAAATTTAATGATATCTTCACTTTTTTCACCGCCTTTCACTATATCGTCAATAACCATATTAGTGTCAGCGTCTTGTATTTGATTAGACATGATGCCTGTTGGACCGTAACTGCTTCTATAATCTTCTGGTTGCAGCACTGTTTCTGGCATTAATTGATTCTGTAATAATAAATTATTTAATGTGTTTCTGTCTAAACCTAACTGTTGAGATATAGTTTCCATAGGTATGTTTTGATCTAGCATAGTTTTAGCTTGACTCAAAAGCCTTGATCTATCAATATTTTTAGTTAAGTCTTCTTGATTTATCATGTAACACTCACACCACTAGGAGAAGTTAAATCTTTGTAGACTCCGTACCCAGCTATAGCGGTGCCTAAATTACTCATTAAGTTATTGTTACCGCCACTAGTTTCACCTCGTTGTAAAACTGTACCACCTAAAGTGGGGGCTAACCCTTGTGCTATACCTGCGGTTTGACCTATTAACTGTGTAGGTAAGTTATATTGACCTACAAAGTTTTGATATGCTAAGTCTAAACCAGCTTGGTTTTGTCCACGTTGCATACCACCTATATTCATCATAGTGTTAACATCACCTTGACGTAAAGCTGATAATCCTTGACCTAGCCCAGCCATTTGACCGCCTACGTTAGAACCAAACTGACCAGCCTGTAGTCCGCTACTAGCTAAGTTTCTACCTGTGCCACCGTATATGTTACTTAGTCCTGTACCTAAACTACCTAGTCCTCCAGCAGCAGTACCTATAGTGCCTGCTAAGTTTTGCCCTAACCCAGCTACTTGTGCACCCATACCCGCTTGACGTTGACCTATATTAGCCATAGCATTAGCCTGATTAAGCTGTCTAGCTTGTTGATTCTCAAATGCTGATTGTGCCCTACCTGCTGCTGATTCAAAACCTTGTCTTCTTATTCCTGCTGCAGTTTCAAGCTGAGCTTTACGTAATGCTTCTTCTCTTTCTTGTGCACCTAATCTAGCTCTACTACCACCGAAAGCACCAGAGCCTATAGCTTGTGCCCTACCTGCTATATCTGCTTTTGCTCCTTGTTCTTCAAGGTCTTGCATAGCTCTACTGACTACGGCATCTTCATATGGGTTCATAAAACTAGAAATACCTCTAGGGTCAAAACCTTGGGCAGCACCGCCTAATATATCGGAAGCTTGACCTAAAGTACCTTGACCTGTACGTATTCCCCCCAACCCTTCAAAAGTTGCGTCTCTTGCTAATCCTGGAACGCCTCTGAGTAAATTTTGTGCTTCGCCTATACCTTGTGCACCTGATAATGCACCTTGACGCATAAAATCTTGACCCTCCATGGCACTGCCTCTAGCGTCACTATAACCTTGCCTAGCCATTTGTGCTGCTTGATCAAAAAACGGTTGGTAAGAGCCTACGTTTTCACCAGCTAATCGCATACCCATACGTTCCGCAGGTGTAAAATCTGCTATCCTTTGACCTTGATAAGTATAGGGTGTACCACCAGGAACGCCCATACTTTGTAATTGATTTACTAAGTTTTGATTTAATAAAGGCATTATACCAGGAACGTTTGCCCCTGGGATTCCTCTCATTAAGTCTTGATAATACTGCGGAGGTAGGGTTTCGCTACGTCCTGTTGTTACTTCTGCCATTATGCTCTTCCTAAGCCCATCATTTGAGCTTTGTTTTCATTCATATCCATCATAGCGTATAGTCTAGCTATACCCTTATCATGATCACCGTCTCCTATACCTTTAACAGACTGTTTAGTCATTACAAACTCACCGTCTGCTAGTAGTGCTGGTATAGTATCTTCATCACCTGAACCTTCAGAGTCATGTGTTTCACCGCCATGTTCTCTTAAATCAACTTCTGGTAGTTCACCGCCATCAGCCAACCTCGCTATACCACCGTCTTTTACGTTAACTCTAGCGAACTCAGGAAACTCTAATTCATATCTTTCTTTTTCTTTTAATAACTCAGCTATGGTGGAGTTTACTGGGTCATATGCGTAAGCTGAACTTAAACTAGGCATACTACCTGATATACCTGTACTTGAGCCTTGAGTACCATATACATCGCTGAGCATAGCAGGAGTTAAACCCTCAGTTAAATATCCGCTTTGGTCAATCGGTCCAGGAGTCCTGGCTGGTGTTTCATCGCCTAACCCACCAGTAATACTGTTTAATGCACTAGCACCTATAATACCAGCACCTGCTTTTTGTAGTGCGTTTAAGTCTTTAAAAGAATCACCTATACTAGCTAATTCTAATTTAGAACCTTCAGGTAAAAAACGATTGCCTACGTTAGCCCCTATGTTTTCAAAAAAACCACCTAATCCTTCACTTGAAACTCCAGGATTATTAGCAAAAAATTTACCACCAAATCCTTCACCTGCTGCATCAAAACCGAAACCAGCACCTTTAAGCATACTAGCTCCAGCATAAATTTGTGCACCTGCTAGTGCTGCTTCTTTTAAATCTTCTCCTTCAGCTAAACCGCCTATGCCTCTACCTATACTAGCACCCATTACTGGACCACCAACTCCAGGAATAAATAGCCCTGCTATTGTGGCGATCTCTTTCGAGTTCTTTTTAACGAACCTCTTAATACTTTTAAATGCGCTCTTCAATCCGCCCATAAATCTATTATATATACAAGTTCACGAGCTGTATAGTTTATAAACAACTCATATACTTAATTATTTATACCAATCTCTATAGAAGTATCGCCGTCTAGGGCTACTGTGACTCGACCTACACTCGCTGTAGCCTCATAACCACGGTCTATTAACCTTTCTCCTATATCTAACCACTTATAACCGTTCCATACTTGTAATACTTCTACGTCTGTATTCCATATTAAACTACCTACGTTAAATTTGAGTGTATCACGTTCTGCTGTGGTTATTTGTCTAGTATTGTCGGGGTCGAATGTACCTAAATTAATCTCTAATATCCTAACTAACCTATTATAGATATCAGGAGTTACTACATCACCCATAGAAATAGGTAGCCTAGTAGCTAAAAGTTTACTCATCTTCTACCGTCATTCCTTGTATCGATCCTAGTTGCACCTAGTCTCCACCCAGTATCATCATTACCAGAATTAGTATTACCGTCATAAGATTCAAGCCTTAGTACGACTTGTCTAGCTCTGCCTCTTACGTGTGTTTGTTGTGTTGTACTACCTACCGCATTAGTGCTATTAGTAGTGAGTGTATCTCCAGGAAAATCTCTAGTTTTTAAAACTATGTTTACTTTACCAGCCGAACTGTTATTTAAAAATTTTATGTCTGGTATAATTCTATTGATAAAAGCGAACTGTTCACCGTCGCCTATATCAAAATCACTGCTCTCGATAAATACATTAGTCATAGGGTTACCGTCATCGTTATAACCAAACTCATGTTCATATAAATAATTATTGCTAGTAGCTCTAGGATAACTAACAGTACCCTCGTCAAGCCATGCAGTTCTGCTTAACTGACCGTAAGTCCAAACATTATCATTAAAGTCATAAACTACGTATCTATCAATTTCTTCTGAGTCAGCTGAAGGATAAAACCAACCTACTTCATCATGTGCATTATTAGTAAACGCAAATATTTTATATGCTTGTCCTGCATTTAAATCATCAAAAACGTAACTCAGTACACTACAAGGTACTTTTTTTACACTACCGTTATAAATATAAAAATTATCATAACCCATCCAATAAACACCACTAGGTGAAGTAATAGCCCCGTTAGGAGATATGAGACCAGTATTATTGTTAATTAAATTTATACTAAAAGTAAATGGTGGTCCTATAAACTGCATACTGTATAAAGCGGTATCTGTCCATATAAGTGTTTCTTGTCTAGCTTTTACTGAACCAATTATTAAACTACCCTCAGACAATCTTAAACTACCAGCTGTATTAGTTTCTTTTGGCTCAAACTCTAATAAACTTTCTTGGTCACCAAACGCTACTAACATAGGATCAATAGTACCAGTTCTACTTGTTCCTGATATAGGGTCAGCACCTAAAACTATAATATGCCTGTCTGTTTCTGATACTGTAACACCTAAACATTTAGTAGGCACTAAATTAGCACCAGTTTGTGCTGTAAGTGCTTCAGCTCTAGCAGACACCCCGTCGCTAGTATCATGATAATATATAGCCCCGTTACGTACAGCTAATAACAAGTCCTCACCAAAATGGTCATGTGACCATAAACGTAATTGGTTAGTGTCTGATAAAGCTGTAACTGAACCGTAACCACCTGCTCCCCAAGTGCTTACACCCCAGCCTGTTGATTGTACGTAAGTATCAAGACCTACGTTTATTTGATATGCACCGTCTACCCCACTACCACCGTTTCCGCTATCACTACTATTAGCAGTAACTGTATTGCCGTCAGTATCTTTAGCGGTAAATGTGTAAGTATTAGTAGTAGGAACACTAACTATTTGATATTCCTGATTTAAAACTGCTGCGGTTATATTACCGCCTAAACTAGATGCTCCGCTTATAGTAACAAAATCACCCTGTACCGCTCCATGACTTGAGTCAGTGGCTGTTATAGTAGAGCTACCATCAGTAGCAGAAAAAGTAATGCCATCAGTAGTCGTGGCTCGTATGGGGGTAACATCATTAAAATTATCTCCTTCATTTATGTAATATTTTAAATGTGTGCCTAAACCTAAAAATTTGCTACCGTTTAAAGATACCCAAGAGTGTAAAGCTCGACAAGTTCCTAAAAAACTATTTGGTGTATCTTTACGCCAACCGCCTATTTTTTCTGGTCTGCCTGCGTTAAAACGTACTAAGTTTGTATCAAACCACCCGCCCTCATTATCATAGGCTGTGCCCTCACGCATTATTCCAGGTTTGAATACAAATTTATTTAACGGCATATTAAACCTCGTGCCACTCTTTACCCTCGAATAATAAAGCTTCTGCTTCTCTTCTTCTTATTAAGCCTTGTAAAACTTTACCCCCCGCTTTATTCCATCTTTTTATTTGATTAGGTACATCGTCCCATTCTTTCGTATTTAATTTTTGTAATAAAGTAGAAGAACTAAGATTAGAAGAACCTAAATTATATACCCACGAAACTAAAGCATCAAACTCATTTTGTTTTAAATCTACTTTGACCATATCGTTTATGTATCCTTCGTACTCTTCCATCTCATCCAGTAGGAGTTTATCAGCTTCTTCTTGTGTAATAGTATTGCCCTCTTCTACTCCTTTTGTTGAACCGTAACCTATTGTCCATACGCCCGCAGCACATTTATAGGCTTCAAGCTCACAGCCCTCAAATTTTTTTATAAGGGACAAGCCCTCTTGTGATATTTTCATATTACTCTCCTTTATCGCTGGTGTGAGACGCCCCAAAATAGAACGAAATAATTGCACTTGCTAACCCTCCTAAGTAACCTAGCACTAAGTTAATCAGTGCTTCACTGTTTTGTTCTGGTGGTTGTAGGGTAACTAAAAATATGTATCCTAAAAAACCACCTATAGTAAATAAACCTATTATTCTAGCAGTCCAATCTTTACTAAACATACCTCTAGCGTTTTGTTTGTCAGCTACTTCAAGTTTAAAAACGTCTACGTCAAGTTCTTTCATCTGTACTTCAAACTCTTGCTCAGCTTTTTTCAACTCTAACATTTGTTCTGGTGTAGCGTTTTGTATAGCTTGTTGTATAGATTTTTGGTCATTAGATACGCCTAATACTTCAGCTATTTTACCCATAGCCATATTACCCATTGGTCCACCTAATGCTGTACCTATTGTTGGAGCTACTGCTCCTACTATGTTTTTTAATATTCCTTTCATATAATCACCGTTACGACCGCTATAGTTAATGCACCTATAAAACTAAATACGCCAAACGTAGCCATTTTTATAGTATTGTTTATAGAGGTTATTTCTTGTTTAATATCAGCAAACTCATTGAATGCAGTTTTCCAACGTTCTGCGTTTTCTTTTTTAGAAACTGCAAGATCTGCAGCCACGTCTTGAACACTTAATGTTTTATTCATATTCATACCGTATATATAGTTAATGATTCTTTTTTACCCTTAACTTTAATTGGTTTTAACAATTTTAACTTAAAATCGCAACTTTTTTTAGTATTTTCACCTATTATTAAATCTACACCTACTTCCTTAGTTGCTGACTCAAGCCTAGCAGCAGTGTTAACAGCGTCACCTATAGCACTATAATCAAACCTAGTGTCACTTCCCATGTTGCCTACTACTGCTTTACCCGTATTAATTCCTATTCCTATTGCTACTCCTATATCTGCTTTTTTCATATCACTTATTATTTTTAAAGCTGTTTTTATAGCTTTATCTTCATGATCAGGTAAGTCTATAGGTGCATTAAATATAGCCATCATTGCGTCACCTATATATTTATCAACCATACCTCCATACTCTTTTACAGCATTTGATTGTATAGTTAAGGCTTTGTTCATAATTTCAGTAACTTGTTCTGGTTCTAATTTTTCTGATAAAGATGTAAAACCTCTTACGTCAGTAAATAAAAAAGTACAGTTTCTTTTTTCACCACCTAGTTTTAATAAATCAGGATTTTTCTGTAGTAGTTTTACTTGTCGTGGATCAAGATAGTGTTCAAACTGTTTTTTAATTAATTGACGTAATTTATATTGTTGTCTAAAACGTAGATAAAATGCAGTAGAAGCAGTTATAAATTCAGAAATTAATGTCCAAGTTATATCAATCAATATTCCTTTAGTTATAGAATAATAACCTAGAAAACCAGTAAGTATCATTACACCTGACGCAGTAACTATCCCTAAAGTTATACCTAAATATTGAAGTAAAAACCATATTAACACTACACCAAATAAAAATACAATTAATTCAACAGCTAGTGACCAATCAGGTATGTAAGGACTATTTTGTATCAGTATAGATTCAGCGAGTGCTGCTTGTATTTTGTGTGGCTCTAGTAAACCTACAGGAGTAGCAACCTGTGGCATAACACCGTTAGCGGTAACACCTACAAACACAAATTTACCATTTACGTTCATTTCTTGTAAATCTGTTTGTGGCGTATTAACCCAACTAATCCATTTACGACCAAGACTATCTGTTTTAACTGGTGGTAAACCTCTAACTGCTATTTCTTGTACCCCGTTATCATTAGTTGTGATTATGTATGTTGGAGTGTTGGTTAAAATTTTTAAAACTTGTGTGCCGAAAGAAGCTGACCAACCATTCGGGCTCTTAAGTAAGAGAGGAATACGCCTTACAAGTTGGTCAACCTCAGTAGGAGCTGTAGCAACACCTTGCAAAATATTTTCATACACATAATAGTTTTCTTTTATGCCTGTAGATTGTATACCGCCAGCATCTGGTCCTCTTATGACAGTTCCTGTTGTTTTAGGGTACACACCTTTACCGTTTTCAAACGTAGCCAAAACACTAGGTGCATAACCTAAACTGCTAACAAACCTACTATCACCACCCATTCTATCTGCTTGTGGGAAGGATATGACCCAACCTACACCTAATGCACCTTTGCCTAGTAATTCAAGTTGTATGTTTGCTAAACGATCTCTAGGTAATGGATAACCGCCCTCACGTTCTACATCGTCCTCTGTAATATTGAGTATAACGAAATTACCTGATGGCTCTGGAGTTTTTATCAGAGCATCAAATGTTTTTAATTTAATTATTTCAGTAGGTGTACTTTGAAATAATAAAGGTAATGCTAATAATATTAATAATGGTATTATGTATCGTTTCATTTTAACTGCTCTGTTTTATAGTTATAACAGAATCACCGCCACCGTTTATTTTTACTGTATTTGAGACCCCATCTTGAATAAATATTACTGTATAACTACCCTCTACGTTTAAGTCAACCCTAGCGTTTTCGCTCACTTTTCTGCGTAAACTTATAGTTTGACCTGTAATAATTGTTGTAATTTGTGTATTAGCATCTTGACCTATCAAAGTTCCGCTTATGTTGATACCTGTAGCTAACGCTAATTGATCCTCCTCTTCTTTAATAGCAAGTACGTCAAGTATGTCTAGTAAATCTTCTAAAAAATTTACATCTAAATAATTTATATCTAGTTCTGTAAATTCTAAACTGTTATCATCTAAAAAATCTTCTGCTAAATAATCAATATCTAAATCATTAAAGTCTAAAAAATTATTAGTTTTTACTACGTTAGACTCTTCTGTTAAAACTTGTTCCTCTTTAGGCGGGGTAACTATTAACATATTATCAATAATATCTAAACTTAAATCTAATACAACAGGTTTACTAGGTGCTGATTCAAACACATTAACTGTAGTAGCTTCATAGGGCTTATTTAATATAACCGTACCCATAGCCGTAACTACTTCTATTTCACCGCTGGAGAGTCCTAGAGCGTCTGGTAATAGTATAATTAAACTTCTACCTAACTCATCTACGGTAGCCGTGAAATCTGTACCACGTATGGCGATATTCGCTGTAGGTGTACTAAGTTTTATATTCTGTTTATCTATACGGTTTAAATTACCTGTTATAAATCTAGCTGTACCTAAAGCAAAATTAAGTGACATTTTTGATTTACTAGGGTCAGGGTCGTAAATATACTCATCAATGAGTAGTTGTGAGTGTTCAGTAAGTTTGACTACCGACTCGTCAAGAAAAGTTATAGCCATTCTACCGTTAGTAGTTATAGCTTCATCATTGCTTTGTATAGCAAATTCTAAATCAGCTTGATAAGGTTTATCCCTTAGTATTTGGGCGTTACCCCTTAATTCAGAAATATCACCTATATCAACAGCTTGTGCTTGTACCTTGGTCGTTTTGAATGACGCAAACAGTACCGTTATTACCGTTAGAAATAATCTTAAGCCAGTCATTATCTTGTGTACTTAATTGTTGTATATTAAATGTTCTAGAATTACCTGTCTGGTCTAAATAAAAATATCCACCAGCATAACCAGAACCTGTAAAGTTCAGAGTATTACTATCTCCGTCAACATCAACATAAGAAGTACCACCATCATAATTTATGTCAAAATCAAAAGTGTTGCCATCGCCTTGTATAATCCAATCTAAATCTAACGTAGCAGCAAGAGCACTTGTGCCGTGATCTAAAGTAAAAGTATTAGTAGTACCTGTTACGCTTACGTTGTAATTAGAACTGTCTATACCATAAGTATTAGTTGGGTCACCTTGTATAGTAAAAGTATTACTATCACCGTCAAACTCAAAAAAACCTGTGATACTATCACCTAATATATCGCCTAAAAATTTATTAGTGTCACCTAATTGATTTATATCTAACGTTAAACTAAGCCCATCTAAATCTAAAGCAGTTAAACTACCTGCTGCAGAATTTAAACCACCTATTATATTTCCAGAACCAAGTTGTTCTAAATCTATATTAGCTGTTGCACCACTCTGGTCAACATATATTTCATTATCAGCCCCGTATAGCTTCGTTACACTCGTCGCCACAATCAGGCTTATCAATATCAATTGTTTCATATTTTTCCTCCCAGAAACCTTTACTATAACCTATTTTTATGATTTCTAAAACTCCTGACTCTATAGCCCTTAAAAGTGCTAGTGTTGTGACTTCGTTTTGTGAGTCCCCCATCTCTATTTCTACTAGCTCTGTACCTGCTTCAATAAACTTAAACACATCTTGCGACTGACCATAACTGTATATTTCTTTAGTTATTAGTACATCAATTAATACTTCACCTGTGGCTACACTCACCATACGTAGAGAGATAGTAATATTATCTATTCTATACTGTTTACTAGAACCTATACCTAAATATCTAGCTCCAATGCCACCACTTTTTATATTAGTATCATAACCTATAACTGCACCTTCAACTAAAACACCAGCAAATAATAAAGGCATGAGTGGTTTAGCCCCATCTTTATCTTCATTTTGCTCTCTTGCTGAACGTATAAGTTGTCTTTCTTTAGTTAAATTATCTAAACCTACCCTTTCTGCTACTCTAAAAAACTTACCGTTAGAAGCGTTTTTAAGTGAACGTATTAGTAAATGATTGGGTGCTTGTGTTAAAGCTGTACTGAATAGAGCAAACTCACTATTACTTTTACGTTGACCTGTTTGATCAGTAAAACTATTAGGGTAAACTGCTACTACTATAGGTACTTTAGGTTGAGCTACATTAAACAGCTCCTCAGACTGTGCTTGTAAAACGTTTGGTAAAGTTTCAGTAGTTGTAAGACTTTTATCTACAGGTGTAAGGCTACAACTAGAAAGTAAAATTACCAACGGGTAAAGATATAGTCGTAACATTCCCATCTGCATCTGTTATAGTTAAAGTAATTATTCCATCAACAACGCTGTATTTAATAGTGTTGCCTTCAAGGGTTAAAGTACCCTCTGTACTGGGAGTTTCCCCAAATAAATTTTCTACTAATTGTCTAGAAAGTTGTGCATAAATACGACTCTCGAGGTTCCTGATAAAACGAGCTAGAGTAGTATTTTCTTTATCTCTTTCTATTTGTTCTTGTAAAGCTTTGATTTCTGCTTTCAATGCTTCTTTACGGTTAAACTCTTGGTTTTCTATAGTCAGGTAGTGACTTGAGGTGCCTATGCCACTAAAACTAGGATTTTTAAATTTAAAAGTTATAGTGTCTGCCAATAGAGGTTTTGTTAAAACCACAAGAAAAAAGAAAATACATAGCAATCCTGCTATCCTATAAATCCAAGTGTTATCAGTCTTTTCTTTGGTCATCTCTACTCGCTTTAGCTATTTTATTACTGTCTATAAGTTGTGGCACACCTAGTATAGTTTTTACTAACGTATCTTGCCTTATAATTTCATTATCTAAACTACGTACTCTATCTATTAAAGCTACTAATATACCGTGTTGTGTATCTAATTTAGTTCCCAGCCTTTCTTCTATTGCTGCTATCTGTCCTTCTACTTTTTCATCAACGGTGTCTAGTTTAGTTTCCATGCCGTCAACTATACGCATGATAAGTTTATAAATAAACCACCCGAGCCCAAGAGCTGCAGCGATAGGAAAACCAACCTCTTGAATTAAAGTGACGACTGATTCCATTAGTAATCACCCCAAACTTTTTTCTTTTTGCCTCCGTCGTATGCTACGGCATGACCCTCTTTTATTAACACTTGACATATATCTCTGCCATCTTCTGTATAGGGTATGCCTAGTATACGACCATACTTCCCTTTACCTAAAGACTTAACTTTTAAAGTGCCTATACACAATTCTTTTAATCGTGCTTTTGCTGCTAGACCTAGTTTCTTTTCTGCTAAATCTCTAGTTCTACTTTCAGGTGTATCTATACCTGCAAGTCTGACGCGTTGTTTGTGTAGCTTTACATCAAAACCTAAATCTAGACAACAATCAAAAGTATCGCCATCTACTATACGTTCTAATGTAGCGTTATAAACAAACGCATCAGGTGATTTAGCCATTAGGATTTTTCAGATTTTTTCACTCTTTTAGTAGTCCAAGCTTCATCCACATCAGGTGTAGATTTATCATCAGCTACGTAGTGTCCTTTTTTGTTTCTAGCTCTTACTTTTACTTTTTCAGTACCAGTAACTTTGCTCCACATTTTTTCTAACCAACTCATCCTTTGTCCTTAGCTTTTAAAACATTTAATGCACACCAATCTATTACTTTGTATAAGTAGCTAAACCAATGGTCATCTTTAGGGGTTGGAGTTATTGCTGCTATAACTGAAGCTATAGCTATAATTGCTGTAATCCAAACTATAATATTAGCCCACATCATTTTTTCTCTCCTTCAGATTTCTCTGAGTCAAGTATTTCATCTGCTTCTTTTTTAGTTTCCTGTACTAAAGCTTGCTGAAACACGTTTAAACTAGCTTGTACTTGATCTAATTCAAATTCAAGCCTACCTTTTTTATTTAATAAATCTTTACATTGATTTGTTAAATAAATTTGTTTTTGAGTCATATCTGACTCTTTAATTTCAGTACCATCTATAACGATACCATTATCCACATTTGACATAATTACACCTCCTCAAGTGTTTAGTCTTGTTAACTATTTGAAGTTATGTACGCTTTACCTACAGTGATAGCGTTAGTACAATCAGTTTTTTTACTACTAGATGACCCTTTTACATTAGGTGTATCATCATCACTATCAACAGGGGCATATTCTAAAATAGTTTCTAAATGGTCAACATTTCTTTGTACCATCTCATTTATTTCAGCTTGTGTTAAACTTTCAACACTCCAACTACCATCTTTAACACCATTAATCAAATTAACGCTATCCATAGCTATGTTAAGACATTCTGTTACTGTTTGTGCTGCCATATTATTCTCCTTCGTTTAATTTAGCTTTTAATTCTTCTATTTGTGTAGAAAGTTCTTTTACTGCGTTTACAAGATACCATGTCATATTATCTGGGTTTACAGTTTTTACTCCTGTAGATTGTTCTTCTACAACATCAGGTAAAATTGTTTCTATTTCTTGTGCTATAACTCCTAACTGTATTCCTTCTTTATTAATAGCAGCATGACTTGGAACTTCTGTTATTTCATCTTTAGTTCTATATTCAAAGTTTCTAACTTTAATTTTATTTATAGCATCAAGACCTATATTGTTATCTTCTATATTCTTTTTAATTCTTCTATCAGAAGTTGTTGACCAAGATGATGAATTATTATCTTGAAAAACACCACCTGAACAATCTATAAATCCTGTATTTGCTCCTTTACCTACAGCTAAAGTATTACCTGTTGTCATTACATATTCACCTGTAACATCAACTGCACTACACCTAGATAAATAACCTATGTAAACATTAAACTCACCAGTAGTTAAAGTATCTCCAGCAACACTAGGTCCAATACAAGTATTAAATCTACCAGTAGTTATAGCACTACCAGCATTAGCACCTAAAGTAGTATTATTTGTACCAGTTGTAATTTCAGAACCAGCACCATAACCAACATGCGTGTTATATGTAGCAGTTGTAATAGCATCCCCTGAAAAATTTCCTACAGTAACATTGTAGCTTCCAGTAGTTTGTGTAAAACCTGCTCTATACCCCATACCAGTATTATGAATACCAGTAGTAACTTTTTCTAAACACTCATAACCCATAGCTGTATTAGAATCACCAGTAGTACAGTCTGTTAATGTTCCATAACCATAAGCAGTATTACCACCACCAGTTGTTATTGCATCACCTGATATATACCCTATTAAAGTACAACCAGTTGCTGTTGTTATAGCTTGTCCTGTATTATATCCAACAGCTACATTTCCAGAATTATCTCCAGCATTTTGATTTAATAAAGAGTTTCTACCTATAGCAACAGTATAACTTCCTGTATCATCAGTATTTAAAGCATTAATACCGATAGCAACATTACTACCACCAGTTGTATTACCTCTTAAAGCATGTTTACCTACTGCTGTGTTTTCATTACCTGTATTATTTTCTAACGCTTCAACACCTACAGCAACATTACCTGCACCTGATAAAGTATCTAGTAAAGCTGCTCTACCTACTGCAACATTATCAGTACCAGTCGTTAGCTTACCCATAGCTTCATAACCAACAGCTGTATTATTAGAGCCTTCAGTGATTGCATCAGCACACTCTGCACCTACTGCTGTGTTCTGCGCCCCTGTAGTGTTTGACCTTAATGATTTAGAGCCTAGCCCTGTATTGTTACTTGCTGTAGTGGCTGCTTGAAGTGATGCATAACCAACACCTACATTATCTTGACCAGTTGTATTAGCTGATAAAACATCTCTACCTATAGCAACATTTTGGTCTCCTTCTGTATTTGCATCAAGAGAAGTAGAACCTACTGCTACATTATTTGTTCCTGTAGTATTAGATTCCATAGAACTTCTACCTATAGCAACATTGTTACTTGCTGTTGTATTAGCATCTAATGCTCTTCTACCTATGGCAATATTATAATCACCTGTTGTATTTGTATCTAATGCTCTATAACCTACAGCTACATTATAAGAACCTGTAGTATTTGATAATCCTGCATCTGCTCCTACTGCTGTATTTTCAGTACCCGTTGTTGTTGCTTCTAAAGCAGTAAAACCTACTGCTGTATTATTATTATCTGCATCATTATTTTGTGCAGATAAAGCAAAATAACCTAAAGCTGTTGACCTGCTTCCTGTATCTTCTGCATCAAGAGCATTATATCCAACAGCTATATTATAATCACCAGTCGTTAAAGCAGCACCAGCATTAGAGCCTATAACAACATTTCTTTGACTTCCACTTGCTAATGCAGCACCAGCACCATCACCTAATCTTACATTGTTACTACCTGCTGTACTTGTAATAATTTGACCAACAAAAGTAGCATTACCACCCTCTGACATATCAAGAACTAAAGCATTTATATTTGAACCACCATCACTACCTGATAAATAAATATCGCCATCAGATACCATGTTTTGTATATATAAATTAGCAGGTGTTGCATTAGTATATATAGAACCCCAATGTGTTCCATCATTTAATAATTTTATATCTGCACCATCAGCATCGAGAATAATATCTCCTGCTACATCAAGTGTTAAATCACCACTTGATAAAGCTACAGTAGTTCCATCTATATTAATATTATCAATGTCTATACCTGCGTCGGCAGTAATTTTTCCTGTTGAAGTTAATGTTCCACCTACTGCAGTATTTCCTGAAATATCTACAGCACCGTTTATATCAATAGTGGTAGCGTTTATTTCTATTTCAGTATCAGAAACTAAATCTAATACTCCGTCTGCTGATTGGTGTATATATGTACCAGAATCACCAAACTGTAATTGTCTTGTACTGTTAAGTAATATACCTGTGTCAGCTACGTGAGTTAAAGTGGTGTCTTGATCAGCACCTAAATTTATAACTGCTGCGTCTGCTAAGAATAAATCGCTAAACTCAAGCGAACTTGTACCCAATGCAGCTCCATCACTAGCATCTGGTACAAAAGCTGTAGTTGCAGTGATGGTTGTGGCTTGAAAAGTGCCGTTAGTAGTTAAACCTGTATCGGCTGTGTGTGTAAGTGTTATATCTCCGTCTACACCAAAACTTATAATAGCTCCGTCTGATTGTAATTTTAAATCATCGTCTATAAATAAATCTGGTATGGCTAGATCTTGAAGTAGGTCGTAAACTGCTGCACCAGAACCTGCTCCGTCTGTAGCTATCATCTTCACCTGACCTGCTAATATTGCTACATTGGCACCACTACCTTGTGACATTGTGAGTGTGTAACTAGTTGCGTTTTCAATTAACCAAACTTTAGAAACTGTGTTTGGTGCTAAAGTTACAGTACAAGCTTGACCTCCGCCAGTAAGTTTGAGGTACATTCTCCTAGGTTCGCTGTCGGTTTCACTGCCGTCTGGTATAGTGAGTGTATCTGTTGAAGCGTTAGCAACAGCTTTAGTTGCGTAACCGAATGCTTCACCTACTAAAGTTAGGTTAGTATTAGTGCTAGTGCCCCAAGTACCCGACTCATCTCCTGTGGATATTTCTTTTAACCTGAGATTATTTACATAAGTTGCCATTGTTTATCTCCGTGCAAATTTATTATAAGTTGTTTTTTCATAAAAGTTAAGCTACTTGTTCCCAATCAGGATCATTAGTAGTAGTAACTGCAGTCCAACTAGGAGTATTAGTAGTATTTATATCGCTCCAAGATGGATCCTGTGCTGGATCTATAATTGACCATACAAGTATAACCCCGACACCACCTGTTGCTGCATCAAGAGTTACTGATACATTAGCCGTGCCCGTAAGACTTACATAACCTAAACTTGACTCTGCGCCAAGCCCATCAACCGAAATATTATTTTGAAGAGTGAGTGTAGGTGTACCTAACGCTGAAGTACCAGCTAAACCAGATACAGAAATATTATTATTAGTTACTAAAGTTATAGTGCCTAACGCTGAAGTCATGGCTAAACCAGATACAGATAAATTATTATTAGTGCTTAGAGTAGCAGTGCCTAACGCTGAAGTGCCTACTAAACCAGATACAGATAAATTATTGTTAGTTACTAAACTAGGGTTAGCTAAAGCTGATGTTCCTGCTTGTCCTGAGGGAGTTACATTAGCATCTGCTTGTATTTCTACTACAACAGAACCAACACTAGCCGTGACTCCTGAAACTGTTGCTATTGCTTGGGCGTTTACTCCAGCTGTTGGTGCACCTGCTGTTGCTGCTGCTGGTGCTGTTATATTAACTGGTACAGTGCCTTGACCGAAAGCAAGTTCACCCCAACCTGCTCGACCCCAACCGTTTAGGATCTCAGCCATTTTACGCTATACGTATAATCGCTGTACTTGCTGCTGCTGAGGGAAAAACTATTGTAAAATCACCTGCTGTAGATGTTTTATCGCCACCAAAATCGATACATGCTACCGATGGGTCACCAGATGCCGTGTCGTTATATATCATACAACCTCTAGCAGTGACTGTAGCGTTACTAAAAGTTAAATCATTAAAATCTGTAAAACCAGTTGTACCACTTGAAGTAGGGTTGACATTAGTGAGTGCTGCACCTCCTGCTGTGTAGTTGGTTCCACTAGCTTCATTAGAAGTAGTATATGCTGTAGTTGCTGCACCTATTGATGCTGAGCTGGTGTATAAAGCTAGTTTAAAACTGTTACCACCAGAGGCTAAAAAATTATGTTTAGCTTCTAATAATTCTTTTTTAAAACTAGTTGTTAAAGTTGAATCAATTGCCATTATAGCTCCTTCAAAATTTTAGCCATGTCCTCGTGACCTTGTTTAGTTAATTTACTATTCAAAGTAACTACATGGCTGTTCATTGCCTGTTTAATATGATATAGTACTTGTTCATAAATAGCTAGTTTATATGCTTCTGCTTGTTGTCGTATATGTGGTGCAGCATTTTCTGATATACCACAAATACGATCAGTGCAACGTTGTGCCCAAAACTCTGGGGTGTGTCCACTATTATTAGTAGTCGCTACACCTATACTGCCTAAAGCTACCTCTGTATCTACCTCTATCATGCTTGTGGTTGTCTCCTTATTTCATCATATCTATATTGATCTCTAGTATCTTTGCCCTCACCAAGATTTTTCAACATAGCTAATGCTTCTTGATATTTTTGTTCGTATATAGGAATACTTTCAAACATTTTTAAGTAAGTACAAGCTTCTACTAAACAACCATACAACATAGCATTCATAGCGTTAGTAGACAACCAAGTTGTACTGCTGTCAGCTCCAGCTGTAAGTGAAGCTGGTCTGTAAAAATAATGTAATTCAAATGTAAAACTACTGTTAGGTGTAGGTGCTAATATAAATCTACTTTCATCAAATTCAGCATAGTACTTAGGCGTGCCTGTCGTAGCTGTAGCAGGCTGATAATCACGTATAAAAGAAACATGTTTTAATTTTAGGTAATTGTAATTACTACTACTGTCTATAACAGCTAAACTAAAAGGTGCTAAAAAGTCACTAGGCATAGCTAAATAAGAATTACTACTTGATGCTGTGCCTGTAACGTTTTTTCTAAAAACATCTAACTGTACAGATTTTAATATTCTTTCTTCTGTACTTTCAATAAAATTGGGTAAGTTTGTTACTAAACTGCTTTCAGTGCTTTCAATATAATCTTGTATGGCAGTTTTTAATGTTGAATATGTCCAGCTCATAATTTATGTTACTATATTTACTGTTCCAAGACTAGTTGTAGCTTTATAACCGTCAAACTGAGTCCCTATAGTGTTACTGTTTTTAGCCCACATTATAGGTGAGCTTACACCGTTTATATCTTTAGGGTTTGAAACTATTATTTTACCTAAACTCAAAGTCGGTGCTGGTTCTGTTGGTCTAGGGTTACGTATAGCCTCTGGGTCTACCCTATGTGGTTGTGGGTCAAGTTGTGGGTGTTTAGGTTCATAACATTCAGAACACACCCTTAGTCCATTCCATTCTTCTTTTAAATCAAGATATTTTTCTACGAATCCGCATCTGTCGCATCTAGCTAAAGATTTTTTGCCAGAAGCATACGCCATTAATAAGAACTCCTAGATGGTACAAGCCTCAAAGAAGCTCTATTACGATCCTCATCTGCTGCTAGTTTAAAATCTTGTTCATATTGTTGTTTTAATAAACCCACTCTTTCTGGGTTTTTCTTCATAGCTATATAATAAGCTAACCCACTGACCATACAAGGTATAAATCTTGACGGCACTTCTGGATCTTCGTTAGAAGCTGTTACATCATCTATACGCTGGATAGTGTTCGCTATTAATTTATATGTGTATGTGTCATCAGGAACTGGCCATAACTTTACTACAGGAGTAGTTTGTCTATCTAAAAATAGTTGAGTTGGTCTACCAGTTATAGTTTTGTCAGGTATTTGTAGATATTCTGTTCTACCTATACGTTCTATGTTTAAATCTGTGGTGTTTGAATTACCATCAGTCTGTTGTATAACAGCTGACACTATATCAATATCATAAGAATTAAGTGTATAACTTGAAGTACCTGAAGTTAAAGTAGTTGTAACTTGTTCTATAGTCCAAAGATTAACACCCCTGTTAGACCAATCTGCAAACATAATGTTAAGTGACCGTCTAGCAGTTTCTGCATCATACCCCGTTCTAAGTTCGATACCCGCTAACTCAAATGCTTCTTCAATAGTGTCAGATATACTTAAAGAGAATGTTTTACTACCTGAAGTAGCCATTATTAAAACTCTTTAATAATTGTTAATACTATGACGTAAGAGTCACCGCTAGCATGTCCAGTGGTAGTTAGTTTTATATCACCTGTTTTACCACTTGCTGCTGCTGTGTTTTGTAAACCACCAAACTCTGAGAAATCTATATCATCACTATAGTCAGAATTTAAATCCCAACATATAGTGTCTGTAGTAGCGTCCCATAGCAGTTTAACACTCATACCAAAAGTTGAGTAAGTAATTTTAGCAAGTTTGCATCCAGTGCAAGTTGCACCATCACCTTTTCTAGTTGCTAAAGCACTTACATCAACCTTTGTTACGGCTGACTCACCTGTTCCGTCTGATGTGTTAGTAAGCTGTATAATAGCTTTTCTATCATCATCAACAATAGTAGTTGAGGTTACTGCGTCTGCCATAATTTACTCCTACGCGTCAGCGAATGGTGTTACTATAGTTCCTGATCCTAAGATAATACCCTCTACTGCGTATTTCGCTGATCCTATAGCTGTAACTTTTACTATACTACCAGCTAATCCGCCTTTAGTAGAACCATTCATAGTGATAACATCGTTAGATGCACCTGATATAAATGTTTTACCAGTAGCGTCGTCTTTACCTGTATATAACCCGCCCACGAATTTATCGGTTCCATCAGTTAAAATATCCATATCAGTTGCTGCAGTTTCTACTACAAAATAGAAAGAAGCCCCTAAGTTATTTAATTGATTAGGATCTGAGTTATCACCTGGATCGGTTGCTACTATACTAGGTAAAGTGAACTTACCGTCTGCGTCGTTACAAGTAAGAATTTTACCTGCGTGTGCTGCAACTGTAAGAGATGTGTCAGCTGTTAAACTAACAACTACTGCATTACCTGCTGATATAAATCCAGCTAAAGATTTTACTGGACCTGAGAATGTCGATTGTGCCATAATTTCCCTCCTGAGGAAATAAGTTCTATTATCTTGGCTTGTCTGCTAGGTCAGTTAATAGAACAAGTTAATAAACCCTAGAATTGAATGATATACTGTATTGTATAAAAAAGAAAGGGAGCCGAAGCTCCCTTTAAATTCGAAAAACGAATTATGCTCCTGGAGATCCGTAGATTCCACGCCAGTCACTAAACCCGAAAGAGTATCTCTCTCTTGCTTTGTATCTAACGTTTCCAGTTTCAAAATCACCCTCCATGCCTGTAGACATAGGAGATCTAACGAAGTGTTTTAACCCGTTAGGTGCATCTGTTTTAATGAAGAATGCATCAGTATCTGTCAAGTAATGATTTACCACATAACCCTCAGGGAGCATACCCATGTTGCTTAGTGCGTTAATATCATTATCAGAAGTACCTACTCTTCCTGGAGTTTTTAACACTCTCTCAGCTACGAACTGTAGTTGAGGTGGAATAATAAGTTTTCTAGCTTGAACATTAATTTTAATGCCTCTTTCATCAACAAACTGTGAAATATCAATCATTGCGTTTTCTAATGAAGTTTCATTCAAGTCAGCTGCAGTGCTAGGCTCATTTGACTGATCACCACCTGATAAGGTAGGATGGTCAGTTGTCATGAGAGGTTTACCGTCGCCTCCTGGGAAGGAAGTTGAGAAACCATTATTAAGTACATTTGCTGCTTTCACTTGTTTAGTAGTAGCCATTGATCTAGCTAAAGCTTTAGTGTATCTTGAAGATAAGCTGTCATAGAGGTTGTCCTCTATAGCTTCTTCTGTCAACGAGAAAGCTAAAGCTACAGTTTCATGGCTGTACCTTGCTGTGAAAGTTTCTTGTGCTGTATCATAAGTCACAGCTGCACCCTCGCCTTTGACGGGAGCTTGACCGAAACCTGATAGCATGACTTCTTCTTCAAACGCTCTTTCTGAATTTTCAGTATCAAAAATTTCAGTATGTTCGTTTTCGTATCTGTCGTACTCAAGACCAAAAAGTGCATTTAGTCCTGGTTCGAGTTCTTTTACTAATTGAGCTCTATTTATTGCCATTTTAAATCACCTTTTAGCTATTGCCGAATACAGAAGCTGGGAATGTTACATACACTCTAGCGTATTGACCAATAGAATTATTTGGCTTATCTGGGAAGCCTACTACTGTCGCAATACCACTAGAAGTTGTTGTAGTCACACCCTCTTTTGATCGACCTGTTGAAGTATTACCTGCGGTTGTGCTTATAGTATTAGTTGTACCTATAGATGCTTGTGTAGGAGTACCAGTAGACTGAGCCTCGTAAACAATATCAGGATCAACATATACAAAAGCTTTAGCATCCGCAGAACCTAATGTAGCAGTGTCGGCAGTCCACATGTTTGAGAAAACAATTGAACCATCGGTTGCTGTAAATTCTACACCGTAAAATACGCCGAGTGGAGTACCTGTTGCAGTACCCTGTATAACGTAACCACTAGAGAGATTTACTACATCGCCTGAAAAAATCGAGGCATTAGTAGCACTTGCTATCGCAAATTCTGAAGGTCTGATTACGCCACCTGACATATGATAAGCTGGTGTGAATCCGTCTGGGGCATTTGTATTTGCCATTTTAATTCACCTTATAAAAAATAAATTTTATTAAGCCCTTAACATAAAATTAAGAACCACCTTTACCAAATGTAACTTTAGTAGTTCTATTAGGATTACTAATAGGCATTACTTGGTTACTTTCTCTCATAAGATCATTATCGACTGCTTGTATTTGAGAGTCAGAGAGATTTTGATAATACTCTCTTCTTTCATCAACAGTTTCCTTGGGGATCTTAGCGAGAATTAAGCCACCAACTCCTATGACTCCAGCATGTTTACCATCATCAACAGTAGGAGCTTCAAAATCTGGATGATCTTCTGCTCTTACTGGTTCCCAACCCTCACGAATACGTTTAGACATATTCGCTGGGTCATTTTGACCAATCATTGATTCACGTATCCACCTGTAGACATATCCCTGTGGTGGGGGAGGTGCGTCTAACAAAGACGGGGGTTGCCAAGGTTTACGGCGAGATTCTTTATCTCGACTTTCAGCAGATCGTGGAGAACGATCTGGTTCAGTAGTTTTATCTTTATCTACCATTTTTTACTCCTTAATATGCTTAGCATATTCTTCTAGTGGCACACCTAATCTTTTTGCTATCGCTACTTGACTCGGTGTGAGTTTTATAGTTCTACGTGATCGAGCTTTAGTAGTTCCAACTCCTTTGCTAGAACCTGCTACTGTCTCTTTCACTTCTTTTTGAGACTTTCCTAATTTATGAGGAAAAGCCTCAGCAAGCCTTTTATCTACTTCTGTATAATATTCATCAGAAGTAGGATCATAACCCTCTGCTTCTGTGAGCTGTCTATGAAACGCAAATGCTGCAGTTGTCATAGCGAGGTCGTCTCCAAACCATTCGTTCTTTTTTGCCCAAGCCTGTGCTTTAGGGTCTGGCTCTGGAGCCTCTTGTACTGGTTGCTTCTCCCATACTGGTTTAGCATCCTGCTCATCTTGAACAACTTCTTCAGTTTCAGCTTTTTTAGGTTTTACTCTTTTTAAGCTTTCTTCTTCTACTGCTAACTTGGCTAAATCTTTTTGAGCCTCTAACAAAGCGTCTGTGTCACCTGACTCATGAGCTTTCTTATATCTCTCTTGTGCCGAGTTTAACTCTGAAGTTACTCGTGTACTGTATTCACTATAAAGGTTTTCGTCAGATTTTGAAAGTTTATTTTTAGTTTTATTTAATTCTTCCTGAATAGACTTAGCATAATCAATGGCTGCTTGTTCTCTTCTTTCTGATTCTCTAACCTTATAGGTTAATTTATTTATACGTTTTTTTACTCCTTCACTGTAATCTTCTATCTCATTTTCTTGCTCTGATTTAGCTTCAACAGTTTCGGTTTCAGTCTCTTCTATCTTTACTTCAGATTCAGTTTCTTCAGTTTCAACCTCTGGGATCTCAACTTCTGCACCGTCCTGATTTTCTTCTACTTGCATAGCCTCTTCTGCCATGTTATTTCTCCTTATGTGCGTGATTCATTTAAACTGATTGTATATCTTCAGGATCTGAGATAACAGCTAAAACTTCATCATCGTTTAATAAACGCAGTTCACCACCCTCTATTTTGAGTCTGGCTCCTGCATACCTACCAAATATCACCCAGTCTTTAGGTTTACACCAAGCTCCTTCAGGAAATTTACCTGAGTCACGGTATGCATCTGGACCGAGTGCTACTACATATCCAACGTTAGTACCTATACGTTCTTTTTCTAACACTGAATCATGTAAATAAATACCACCTTTAGTTTTTTGTTTAGGACTAAAAGGTAGTATTAAAATTCTATAACCTGTGGGTTTAGGTAACTTAGATTGTAAGTCACCATCTTCATGTACTGATTCTGGAGTCACACTAGGTGCAGGCTCTACAGGTTCAGTAAATCGTTCTACTTTATCGGGTATTGGTTCTCCGCCTGAACCAAAGGCATTTATGTTTTTTGACATTTTTAATCATCGTCCTTGTGCAAGTCTTGTATAAGTGAGAGAGTAAACGACAGACTTGTTATTTCGCCTACTATCCTGTGGTAACTTTCAAAGTTTTGTACTCCACCACCTGCAAGAGTATTTTTTAGTTCCTCTTGTCGTTCTATAATCTGTTTACGCAGTTTATCTAACATTATTTTCTTCTAGATTTTTTACCTACACACTTCCATCTTTTTCTGGATAAATTGTTAGGAGTGTTAGGATTATTTCTTTTCTTTTTTGATAATCTTTTTTTAATACCGTAACTTCTTGCGCAGTAAGAGTCACCTTTTGATGTTCCTGGTTTTACTCTAGGACCACCACCTTTGGCTTTACCTGCTTGACCGTAACTTACTCTTTTACCTGATTTAGTTACTTTTACCCTAGCTTTTCCTCTTCTAGGTTTAGCTCTTGGCACTTTGTCTATTTCTCCTACGGTTTGCGTTACCTGCTACGACATGTCCACCGTGCTTCATCATTTTAAAATCTGCACCAGTTATTTTACCGTCTTTATTTTTATCAAGTTTTTTCTGACCACCGTGTGTTTTACCGTCACCACCATGAGTCATTTTAACTATTCCACCACGCTCTTTTTTAGCAGTTTTAGCAGCATCTTTAAAATTTTGTGCTGTAGGTGCACCTTTAGATCCAGGTTTTCTCATTTTCTCGCCTGAGCCTGCTTTTATTCTTCTACGTTTAGCGTGTATGTTTGCGTATAATCCTGGTTTAGCCATTATTTATTATACCCCCTGCCTTTAGTTGCTTTACCGCAACCTCTAGCCATACCTCGTTTCTTTTTAGCTCCACCGCCCCTTTTTAATTTGAGCTTGCCGCCACCTCGATTCAACATTACTTTTTTCTTTTTACCTCTATTTCCTGGCATTTTATGGTCTCCTTAAATGTTTTTTGGCGTTAGTCATTGACCCGCCATTAGTTTTCTTTTTCATATCAGAATCTTTCATTATAGTACCATCTGGCATTCTATGATAGCCCTTTGGTACTCCACCGTTTCTGAGTCTTCTACGATTAGCATTACCGCCCATCAATTCTTCAAAATTAGCTCTATTCAACACTGTTATCTGCGTCCCTTACGTCTTTTAATAGTTCTCTATATTCTTTACGTACATTTTCGTTCTCTTTCATTTGAGCTTCTTCTCTTTGTTGTGCTATTTTCATTTCAGCTATCGCTTCTGCTGATTGTTGTCTACGTAAATCTACCTCAGCTTTTATTTGGTCACTCTGTGCTTTTTGTTGTATTTCTGCTTGTTTTAATTCTACTAGCGGTTGTACTTGTGCGTTTTGCTGTGCTTGTATTAAGGCTTGCTCTTGACCTGTTACTACTTGAGTAGCTTGTGCTGCCATGTTTGCTATTTCATTCATAACCTCAGGTGGCATTTGACCTTCACCCATTTCTGGTAACTGCTGACCTAGTACTTGTTCAATCTGCTGTTTATACTTCATAGCTTGATGTTCTTGTATATTGGCTTGAATCGCAATAGTAGCGTTTTGATTTTGTTGTACCATTGGGTTTTGTAAAAACGCACTATGACTAGCAATATATGCATCGTGATTTTGGAAAGGATAAGCCTTTATAGGTTGACCAGTTAGTACTACTTGTTGCTCGGTTATAGGGTCACGTGCAGGAATATCGGGTGGAGGTGGTAAAAGCATATCTATGTTTTTTACCTCTAAAGCTTCGTACATGCGTTTATATGCTTCTCGTAAATCGTGTATTTCTGGTGCTGCTCGTGCCATTTCTAACTCTTGTTGAGCTAACATCACTCTTTGTGCCATACTAAAGATATTAGGGTCACTTACAGGAATTATATCAACTCTTGAGTCAAAATCAGAAGCTTTTATTTCTTTTGATGCTCCTGGTACTTCATAGGGGTAAATCGGGGGTAAGCTTCTACTAAAAATACTAGCTAACAGTTTAAATTCTTTTTTCTGTGCATAGTGCATACGTTTATGTATAGCACTCATGACTTTACTGCCACGTTCTAACATAGCTACTGTTGTGCCTACTGGTAGCTGTTGTGAGCCTATATCACCTACATTCATGTCAGCAATTGAAGCAAAACGTCTTCCAGAGTCAATAATTATGCCTAATAACTGACTTAACACGGAACTAGGCTCTTTATAAGGTAAAGGCATCAATGCATCACGTATTACGCCCCCTGGAACGTCAACATCTCTAAATTCTCCTGGTCTGAGAGGCTCATCTTCGCCTTGTACTCTCATTCCACGTGCTTTAAAGCCCGCAGGTAGGTTACTAAGCGTACCAGCGTCAACTAATTGACGTAAAATAGCTGTTGCGGACTTAGTTAGCCCTCCAATCATGTGAATTAGCCCAAAACCGTAAAATCCTAGTCCTGGAAGGAACTTATAATGTACAAAATACTCTTTTTTATTGAATAATTCGTCTTCTGCTTCCCAATTACGCCTAATTGACAGTATTTCGCCCTGTTCTTCTAGTATTGTGACTACATAAGGCACCGCAAAACCGTAATTATCCTCATCTGAGAGCTCTAAATTGACATGCATCTCTAAAACTGTGTACTCATCGTAGTCTGTCATTGATGGAGATATGCCTTGTAGCTCATCCATCTTCTCTTTTGCTTCATTTATGTCAATATCTGGTGACGCATCACCTATTTCTATGTCTTTATAAGTCCCGTTTAGCTGTAATTTCTTTAAATCATTGCCTGTCATAGTCATTACGTGGGTAAAACGTGGGCTAGTTTCTAAATCTACGGTCTCATAAGCTACAACTAAGTTCTCAGCTTTGACTAATCGGCTAGTAGCTCTACCTAAAAGGTTATCGTAATACACTTTTTTAAATGCACTACCTGCTAACGGTAGGTAAAACAGTAAACTATCCATCTCTGGGTCATATTCTTTCATGACTTCAGTGATTTGATAGTTCATAAATTCTTTTACACGTTGATTCTGACCTGCTACTTCGGGTGTTTCATTACCCATCACTCTAGTTTTTACTGGTCCACCAGGAGGTAACAACTCTTTATAGGATTGAGCTTGAAATTGTGTTACGGCTTCACTTAATAATGGGTGATGTACGCCTGTTGCACCTGGGAATGGTTCCTCTCTTTCTTCTGTTTTTATACCTAATAGTTCTAAACCTTTACTAAAAGTATCAAGCCAATCTTGTCGAGAATCTTTATCTGAATCGTATGCTTCTAAAAGTTCACTAGCTAATGTGGATAAGTCTGAGGAGTCTAGTGACTCAGCAAGATTAGCTTGATGATCGGATACCGTAACTTCTTCTTGTTCAAACATGGGAACTACGTTACCGTCTTGATCTATTTCAAAAGCTGAAGTAAGTTCACCTTGTACGTTCATTTCTTCTGGTAGTTGAACTTCCGTACTCATAGGAGGTTGTGGTGCTGCACCTGCCATAGCTTCTGCTATTTCTATATCTATTGAACCGTCTTTATCGATATTAAGTAATTCTTTTTCTACAGCCATGGTTAATAATAACTTACTTTACGTTTGTAGTATAGTTCATCTTCTTCCCAATCGCTAGGTAATTTTACAAACCCACCTTGTCTAAAACGTAACATGGCTTGAGTAGTAGAGTCGACTAAGTCATCGTTTTCTCCAGCAGGGAAAATCGCACACTCCTCAATAACCTCGTTAGCCCATTTAGTGTCAGGTGCCCATACTAGACCTGACTCAAACAAAGGTGTACTAGCGTTAACTCTAGCAATCTTATCATTTCCTTTACTGGGTGTAAAGTTTTGTACGGGTATTCCTATATTGCGTAATTCTTGTGTGAGCGGTATGCCACTAGCTTTACTCTCTATAATTACTGTGTCAGGTGTCCACTCATGATACTGTTCTAGGGCTACGCCTTTTAATTCAGGGAATGAATATTTACCTTTTATACAGTCTAGTAAAATTATGTGTGCTACTGTACCGTCGTATATTTCATCGCCTATAGTACCCTCTGGGTAAAAAACTCCCCACGTAGTAATAGCTGAGTAGTCCGCACTAGAACTTTTTAAAAACGCTGTGTCATAACTTTGTATTAAATAATCACACACTGGTGGCTTTTCTTTTTTCCACTCCATCCACCACTCACGTTTTATTAATGCTCCTTCTTCACTAGTAGGATTCTGCATGTATTGTGCGTGCCATTTTGGTCCACCACGTAAACTAGCTTTTACACTTTCTATTTCTTCTAATGACCAATACTCTGGCCATAAGGGTTTACCACTAGGCAGTATAGCGGGTAGTTCTATAACTTCCCACTGGTCAGCTTTAGGGTCACGTGCTGCGTCTCTTAGTAATCTACCCGTGAGGTCGTTTATATTCCAGCGGGTCATCACTATTACTATAGCTCCTCCTGGCTGTAACCTTTGACGCGGTCCGCTAGTGTACCAGTCGTACGTGTCATCCATGCTTTTAGGATTCATGGCATCTTGTTCACTGTGTGGGTCGTCAATAATAAATAAGTCCGCACCTCTACCCGCTAGTGCACCGCCCACACCAGCAGCATAATATTCACCTTTTAGTTTAGGGTTACGTTTATCTTGAGTTTCCCATTTACCTGCTGCTTTTGAGTCTGGGTTTATAAGTACATCAGGGAATACGTTTTGATAATCATCCGTTAACATCAAGTCCCTAATTTTACGTCCAAACTTTACTGCTAAATCTGCGGTGTGGGTGGCTTGTAGTATTTTTAAATTAGGGTTACGCCCCACTAGGTAAGCAGGGAAGTAATGACTAGCAAACTCACTTTTAGTATGACGCGGAGGCATATTGATAATGAGTCGTTTTATTTTGCCTGTGGCTATACGGTCAAAAGCGTCAGCCATTTTTTTGTGATGAGCACCGCCGATGAATGATGGCCATTGGTCTTTTACAAACTCCATAAAACCAGTTTGACAACGTTCTACTTTTTCAAGTTGTTCTAACCTTTCGGTTAGTTCAAGGTGTTCACGTAGTATTGATTCAGGTAAATCTTTTAGATTAGAATCCATATTTTAAAGGCAGTATGCTTGCTGCTCCACCATCTTTCATTCTAAACGTTTGAAAAGATGATTTTAATTCTGGAGTAAGTGTTATTTTTAAATACTCTTGACCGTACTGGTCAGTGTAATTAGTAGGGTTGAGCTTTACCCCGTAATCTTGTTCAGTTTGTTTTATGGCTTTTTTATAAAAATCTCTATAACTTTTAGCTCGATTTACACTTCTAGGGTCAGGTTCGGCGTCTAATACTCTTCTAAACACTCCGTCTTGGTTTTCTGATACACCTAAAAATTTACCATCGTCGTCATAGTCGAGCCTAACGTTCTTTTTATCTTTGTATTTTTTTATTATAAAAGACTCCATTTTAGGCGGTATTATAGTCGTGACCCCAGAAGGAGGTGCTAACGCCCTATCATTTATAGGAAATAATGCGTACGGTGAATCATTTTTTACCGCAGTTTGTAAATCTAATTTAAAATCGTCAGTAAACCAGTCTGCGCTTCTAGGTAAGTTTATAGTTTTTATATTTTTTTCTAATTCTTTACTGTATTTAGTTAATAATCTAATTTCTTGTTGTGTAGTTCTGTCTACTATTTCATTAAAATCTTCCGCAGCTTGGTAGTATCCAGGGTCTCCTTCATTTTTAGCCCTTAAAATACGTCTTGCTTCATCTAGTTCATCACTATTGGCTTTTAATAACATACCGAATTCATTATTGAAATCGTCAAGTTTACCAGTACTTTTTAAATAATTGTATAATGTAGCTCCAGAGCCATCTGTGTCTCCTCTAGTTTTTAACAGTTGACCTACCGCTGTAAAATCTCCACTTTTTATTCTATCTAATAAAACTTCGTCCCCTTCAAGAGTAGGATTTCGATATTCATACTGGATAGCCTCCGCACTGCTCATACGTGAACCCTCTTTATTACCTGACACCCTCGCAGCTATTATGTCTTGATCTCTACTTAAACCATAAGCGTCACTTTGAGATTCTTGTTTTACATATACGTTAGCGTCATCACCTATATCTTCTAATGTGTATCTTGAGTGCATATATCTATTTTCGCCACCAGATTGTTTTGTTCCGTGTATTGATACCCTGCCTCTTCCTACATCACCGTGATATTCACCTGTGGCAAAACTTATTTTAGGTTCGGGCTCCTCAAGAGTAGGTTTTTTACCGTAAATACGTCCGTCATCGAACATACTAAATGAACGCTCACCGTAACTACGGCTAGTTTGTTTTGCAGAATCATCGACGGTAGTAGTAGGGCTGTCAAGGTCGTAAAGGGGTCTTCTAGTTGTGTAGTTTGCATAACTTAGTCCACCACCTTGTGGTGTATATTCCATTGTACTGTTTAGATTGTAATATGCATGTGTTTCGTGTATTTTAGGTGCATTTTTCTGTAACTCCTCCATCACTGAAGCTGGGGTTGCTTTAGGGTTGTTAGCTATAAATTCAGGAGATATAAAATCTTCTATTTGTCTTTTTACGTTTTGGTTTACGTTACCTTTACCTGTTACCCCATAACGCCTCATAGCTTGAAATATGTTTTCTATAGGGAATAATTTATTTCTATTTTTAGGCGTATATAAATCTGATTCAAATAAAGCTATTTGGCTAGTCATTTGTGTATCATTGTCCCCGTACCTTAAAGGCATTAAACCTTTACGGTTTATGTATGGACTTGCTCCAGTGAAAATATCTAAGACTTCTTTTGTATCTTCAGCTTGTGAATCAGTATTCCATTTTTCTACATTTTTTATTTCTTTAGGACGGTCAGCGGTGTGCAGTACTTTGTGTTCTAAACTTTTAGGTGTAGGAGAGGATTTTACTGGAGGCGTAGGTATTGACCCTGATCCTTTAGCCACTGGTCCAAAACCAGCTGAAAGCCCTGTTATAACGCTACCTAATAAAGGATTACCCTCATCAGTCATTTTTTGTCCTTCTAGGTAGCCTAGTACGTTTCCTATTCCAGGGGTAAAAGCTAATACATTAGCTGTGTCTTGTCCAGTTGACATGGCTGAGCGTTCATCTTCAAATACGTAAGGCAGTTTTAATAAACCTTTACCAATAAGTTCGCCAAACTTTTCTGTAGGTCCAGGTTCCCTAGGATAAACATCCCCTATTCTCGTTGGTGGTCTAGCAAACTCAGGGTCTGTGGTTGAGCTCATACGTTCCAACATTTCTTTATACTCTAACCGATCTAGTAAATCTTGATAACCTAGAGGTTTATATTTATTTTCCATTTAATTTTTTGAAATATTCCTTACGAGCTTTTTTTAAGTTTACTTTATTCTGCATAATTATACTAGGCATAGGAGTAGAATAATGTTTGTCGTCGGGATGTGACCAAAACCACATGGCACATGGGCGTTCGTCGGCTAGATCCTCGACTATGGATATAAGGCAGTCGCGATCGGTTGAGGGGTGACACTTAAATAAAATAGCATCATAACGGTCTATAATATTATAGTAATGCTCTAGGGAACGTGGATCATAGTCTAATACTAGTAGTTTGTTATTATCGTATGACTCTAGTGAGTACGGACATACGGGTTTTATGTATTCAAAGTATTCTCTCATAGCCCTGCAAATTTTGCAAAAAATTTTTAGTAGGAGTCCCTAATTCTAGCCTACTGAGTCGAAAAGTAAAGTTTTACTGTTATGAGTGCTTAAATCTTAGCTAGAGCTTTTGTCACTGTCGTACTCTCATAAGGGGGGTGGGGGTGATCATTAGATCCGTAGATCATGTGTCGCGTCTGTCGCGTCTGTCGCGATCATGTCGCGACTCTGGTGCCTGTGTGTGCGAGCTCTGCTCGCCGACTAGCCCCGCAGGGAAAAAGTTAGTAAGTACTTACTTTTTGTGTGTCCGCCCCGCAGGGAAAAAGTTAGTAAGTACTTACTTTTTTGCTTACTATACTTTTAGTAAAAAGTAAAGTAAATTAAATAAAAAAAGTGTATAAATTTTATATACTTTATTTTATAAATAATTAAATAAATACTTTACTTTACTTACTAAATAAGGTTATAATATACTTACGTTAAAGGGGCTTACGTTAAAAATAGCCCCCTAATAAATAGGTAAAATTATGGCTAATAATAAAACTATAAAAAAACCTAGCGTTACTATTAACGTAGCTAATATAACGCCTACTACTAAATTAACTTACGTTAATAAAAACGGGGCGTCTCATAATATTAATAGGGCTAAAAAAGTAGGCGGTTATACCTACGCTAACGCCCTAGCGTATTATAAAAGTATAGGCTACGGTAAAACCGACCTTAATTACGATATTAGGGGCGGTAGGCTAATAGTTAGCTAGGCTAGGCGGGGGGGCTTACGCCCCCCTTTATATTAATTAATAAATAGGTAGGTAAAAATGGAAATTATATTATACTTTCTAGTAATGTTCGGTATAGCCCTAAGTATCTGTTACTTAGGTAGTTAAACCTCATCCCTCGGTAACGGGGGATTTTTTTATTTACCTAAAGCGATCGTGATCATGATGCATAGTTCCTTGTCTTTGGTTCTTTGTCTTTGTCTTTGTGTCTTTGTCTCGTCGCCGTAGGCGACGACGATCTGGATCGCGAGCTCTGCTCGCGTCTCAGTGATAGTAAGTACTTACTTTTTCCCCTACTATAAATCCGTTAAAAAGTAAAGTAAAATATTTACTTTTTTTTACTGATTTTACTTTACTTTTTTAGCGATCAGACCTAATATAAGTATATTAAGTTAGTAAAGCGGTGCTACTTAATGTTAACTAACTAACCGCTGGGTAAAATAAAAATGGCTAAATTAAATAAAGCTGTTAAAGGGTCGGTCGCCCCTAAAGTCGGTCAGGGTAAGCTTACTTTCGTAAGCGGTAAAGCTCGTGCGGATCATAACGCTAGTCGTGCTAAAGCGGTTAACGGTATGTCCTACGAAAATGCGTTAGCTCATTATAAAACTCTGGGCTATACTAAAACCGATCTTAACTACGATTTAAATAAAATCAAAAGTTTGGTCTTAGGCTAACGGGCTGGGGGGCGTAAGCCCCCTTTTTTTGTGCGTTTATAAAGAGATCATGATCGTGATGCCATGTGCCATGGTCCATGGTTCGGTGTCTTTGGGATGTGGATCCTGATCGTGATGTCTTTGTCTTTGAGATCAAGATCGTGATCTGTGCACTATTGATCGTATTGGCCATGTCTTTGGTTTAGGGATCATGTGCCATGGACCATGTGTCTTTGTGCGGGTCAATATATTTTTGTTCGTGTGTCTTTGTCCGTGGTTCGTAAGTTGTTTACTATAAGGGACCAGTGGAGATGTCTATAGCTTCGCTAAATACTAATACATGTTTTAGCATAACTATTACCATAAACCACCCATTTTAAACCCTATTACCTGTTCGGTGGTAATAGCCCCGTAATAGCCCAGCCAATAACCCCAAAAAAAGGACCAGTGGAGATGCTCCACGGTCCTTGCCCTATTACCCTATTGGCTAAATGTCTAGAAAATTAATTTTTGCTTTTTCTTTTTTCCACCAGAGTATATAAGTAACAGCTTATCAACTCATGTTTTGGTGTCTGAATAAATACGCTTGATGTTCATCAGCATAAGTATAGTGGCAGATGAATATATACTCATCGGTCATAAAAGTATATAAATGAATACCATTAACGTCACCATGGTCTTTGAAATTATGTTCTTTCATTTTATTATTATCAGACAATATATTATTTATAACTACCGCAATATCTGCAGAGTCATCCATAGCCTCATCAACATAATCATCGTGAGCTTCCCAGCTAAACCAGTCACCAAATTTAATTTTATTGTTCATAATTTCTCCCATTTATTGTCCATGCTGTAAACATATTCTTTAAGGTCAGCAGGGGCTAAACTAGTAGCAATCAGGTCAGCATTTTCCCATAACCATATAGGTGTAGGATCTGCAGGACCATGTAGTTTAAACATTCTATCGTTCACATCTCCTGGCATATCTTGGTTGTCACACCAGTCACCAAACTGCTCGTTCATATTTTTTATAATAGCTTTACCATCTTTTAAACTACCTACCCCAATGACATAAAAGCGAGGTTTATTAGGGTCATAACCGCTAGGGTGTAGAGTAAATTCATATTTCATAACATTCTCCTTATATATTATTTACTATAAATATAGTAAACGCGATCAATAACATCGTAAAGGATAATCAACTACCCATATAGCAAATGCTAATAGCTATAGCAAACATAAGAAAATATAAATATATAATCTCCATGGTCATTCACCCCCTTTATTATATTCTTCATTAAATTCATCAACATACTCTTGGTCACGCTTTACTAAAGCATTGTGTACCGCTTTACATTCATCAGAGGTAAGTACTTCGTTAGCTACTTCGTAATGGTTTACGGCGAAAAAACCATCAGTAGTATTCATGCGGAACATAGTTTTACCGTTTAGAACAAAAAAGGTAGTGACCACAGGACCGCTAAACCTACCGAGTAATTCTTTACTAAGATCCTTAGGGTAAGATTTAGTGAGAATGATTTTACCTTTTTTCTCAAGTTCTTCAGTTTGATCAGTATAACATACTTCATCAAACTTACTTAATACATCAGTCATAGTTATTCTCCTATAATTAACTATATAAATAGTAAACGTGATCAAAACGATGGTAAAGGATAATCAATCTTAATTTTAAGCGTTTTTATTTACCACATGTTTTACCCTAACCCCTAGTAGCTAGGCTACCCGATCAGCCCTTAAAACGCTTTAAAACGCCGAGTAGTTATACGATCGTATATAGGTTATATAGCGTAAAAAAGAAAGGGAGCTAGAACTAGCTCCCCAATAGGTAAAACACTTAATGGCTAATTAAGTGATTTACGAGATTTTAGTTTTTCGTTAAACCTAAGATATGTATCTAGAGCACGGTCATTAGTTAATATTCCGTAAACGCCTTTTCTGTGTTCCTCTGAATAACCTTTAGCTTCAGCTTTAGCAAAATCACGAGCTACTTCTTTTAACTGATACTCAGTAGGCTGATGCTTGTGATGGTGAAAGCTAAAATACTGATAATCATTAAGCTGATGACAGATATTATATATAGCATATTCTACATCTCCTATACGGTTAGCTTTGGGTACTCGCCAGTGAATTTTTCTGCCTGCTGCCCATAGTTTAGGTGATATCAAACTACCCTCATCATCCATGAGTTTTTCCCATACTTCAGGTTTTACCGCCTTGGTTATAGTCATGTTCATAATAAATTCTCCTTATAAAATTACTATATAAATAATATACTAACGATCAAATAGATGGTAAAGCATACTCATAAAAGAAAAAGGGAGCTTACGCTCCCTGATCCCATAGGTAAACACCATGGCTAAATGGTGATTAGTTTTTTGTTTTCGTCCCAACGCAGAGTAAACCTATAATACTCGGTCAAGGCACTAGCCAAACTAGAGCCGTTACAGGCTATACCAAGATAAATATTACGGCTACGCTCTTCGTCGTTCCAGACGCCCCTAGCTTTTTGAATAATATTATACCCACTATTACACTCGCCATTAAGTAACGAGCTATCGTACACGGTTTGCCAACCTGCGGCATAGTGGTCACCTTGTTCAATATCCCAGGTTTCATAAAAGTCTTCAGGATTTATAAACCCCTCCTGACCGCTATGAACCTCACTGAAGTAGTAGCCTACTTGTTCAGGGGCGTAGGTGAATAAATCTTCAACAATACTAAGCACTCTGTCTTGCTCAAGACCGTTATCTCCTTCACGTGATATAACCTCACGCAAACTTAAATAATGACTTTTAGGAACTATTTCCCAGCCGTCAACAATTTTTACATCTTCCATAATAAAGCTCCTTATAATTTATTACCCTAATATAGTAGGCGTGATCAACTAGATGGTAAAGGATAGTCATTTAATACCATACTACCATTACCGCCCCACGCTCTGCTGCTACACGGAGCAAGGTTTCTAAGTCACGTATCTCTTTTAAGGTAAACTCCTCACCGTCAAAGGGTGTATAGTTACTACTGGTAGTGTATATAATAGTATCGTCGTCGTAGGTTTCACCCTCTTCTTCTATAATATCAATTTGAGCTTGTATTAACTCAGCTAGTAAATTAGCCTGTTCTTTGAGGGCTACGCTGGGTATATAGGCGTCTTCGTCTTGTTGTATATACCAAGTATGCCTACCCTCACTTAACTCTTGTATAATAGGTTCATACACTTTACCCCTAAACGAGCCGTCACTACCGCCACCGCTAAACATACCTCCGCATAAATTTACATCTTTTATACGTTCATCGTCTTCATGCGTAAACGCTTTATCACGGTCATTACCGTGTACTATATAACAATCTAATCCCATAAATTTATCCTCCTTATATTTTAGGTTCGTAGCCTGAGTGACCTTTTATATACTCTAACACGCTGTCGATATCTTTTATATCTCTATCGTTAAGCCCGTTAGGTGCCTCAGTTTTGTTAAAATTTTTCTTCATGTAAAGTAACGCATACTGTACTACGTCAGTTTGGTCACTGGTTAAAGGTAGATCCATAATTTATTCTCCTATAAAATTAACTATATAAATAGTAGGCGGGATGCCTAGGATGGTAAAGGATAGTCATATTATTCTTTACCCGTACCACCACACATATAACAATCTTCCTCCTCGCCACCAGTTTCGTAAAAGTGGTCTAAATCAAAACCCTCGCCACAACACTCTGGGCAATCTTTAGGTTTAGTTTTTTTCTCTTCAACAAAACCTTTGCCGATATCAAAGGTAAACTTTTTAGCCATAACTACCTCCCTATAGTTTTAGTATCGTTGAGCGTAATATATTGATACGCACCTTTATTATACGCTGGTGCTATCTGTTTTTTACGCTGGTTAGCTAGTTTTTGAGCTACAAGCTCACCACAGTCGATACATGTAGTATAACCTAGTTTAGCTCGTGGCTCGGGAACCCTACATTGAGGGTCTTTACAATATGAACATAACATAATTTACTCCTATTTAATTACTATAAATAATATACTTATGATCTAAAGTAAAGTAAAGGATAGTGGCTTACCATATAAGTCTTTTAATGGTAGTCTCTTTACCCTCGTCTTTGACTATATACCTAAACATAGGTGGGGTATGTTCTTCCTGTTCAAGACAATCACGATTTATCATAGCGTTTTGCTCGCTACTATGTGATGAATGAAGTTGCCAAACATCCTCAGTTTCGTCAACTCTTTGTCTTAATACTTTGTAGCGTAAGACTTTTTCATCATGGTAGTGGTTACCTTTTTCGTCGACATATACTCCGTCTTCTACTTTGGTAAACTTACCTTGTGGGTGAATTACAATTTTCATAGTTAATCTCCTATATTAAATTTAACTATAAATAATATAAAAAACATCAAATAGATGGTAAAGGAATATCACGTAATGAGTTAAAGATAAAAAAGAGCCATAACAACCATATAATCCGCACTACTATGCGTTGCTTATCAGTCATTTATACCTGTTCAGCCCAAGCTTTTACTACTGCGTCGTGTATAAAATTTATAAGACTATGTGCTGAGCGATGAGTAGTAAAGTCACCCCCGTCAGCACTGTCACAATGCAGTAATACATATCTACCGTCAAGGTAGATTACTAGTTTAGTGCTTTGACTAAAGTCAGGGCATTTATCTACTAACTCTTTAGTTAAAGGCGGAGAAACGAGTAAATGTTCTCCTGGTTTATTCGGTAAGTCTAATACAGTTTTTAATAATAATTCTTTACTGTCTTCTATGTTCATTTTTTATCCTTATTTATAAATTTATATCTACTCTGGATATTGGGAAACTGTTTAAAAGTTTCTATAAGTCTATCTTGAGTTACTTTACCAAATTTAGTAAAGTCATCTAAAAAAGCTTCCTCGGGCTCAATACCATGAGCCCTTAGATTTTTTAACGTTTCGGCACGTGTCCTACTAGCCATTAGTCTAACAATACCATATAAGCGTCAGGCTCATTAACTTTAAACCAGTCAAGACCTATACGCACGCTATCGTAGTCTTCTAATAACTCGCTACCTTTTACCCAGTCATACACAGCTACTGCGTCTGGTTGTAAGGTAACTCCCGCACCAGTATATGGATTTTTTACCATTACTGGTGCGGTGTCTAGTATTTTTACGCCTTCAGGTATTTCCCTAGCCATTATTTACGGTACGTGTCCATCCATGCGGAAGTAATATCCATAGCTTCACGCTTACTTAGTTCAGGAAATAATTCCCTTAACATACTAGGCGCACCGAACATATTCATACCGTCACGCATGGTGTCGAGTAAATCAAAATAACCTTGATACTCGTGTTTTTTATTATTATTATTATTTTCTTCAGTCTGCATTTTTTACCTCTCTATATGCTGCACTTTTACCAAAAAAGCCTAGCTTTTCAAGTAGTCGTGCTATTATATTTAAATTAAACCTGCCAGTATCTCCACTACAGTCGCCCATACTTATCTGCATAGGGTCGTCGATAATGACTAGGTCGTTACCAGATAATTCGAAATCAAGACTGTCTACATAATCTTTTACTAAAGCCTGACCTTTTTTAAAGACTTCAGGGTCTCTAGTTCTGTAAACCATATCGTACATTTCTAAGTCATCTCTGACCATACTAGGCTCTGGTTGCATACCTAGTATTCTAATACCGTCAGGTATTTCGTCTTTGTTAAGACTCATAGTTATCCTCCATAAATAAATTAATAACTTTAAAAGTATTAACGGGATCGTTATGATGGTAAAGCATATTCATAAAAGAAAATTTGGTTCTTTACCCTTGTTAAATTTTTTATAGCAATTAAGACATACGTCTTTAGTGTAGTACGGCTTATCTTTATCTATTTTAGTTGTATATTTAGTCCACACTTTAATTTGATTTTTACCGACAAATGTAGGGACTATACGCTCCCTACACTCATCGCACCTAATAGGTTTATTAACCACTGACAATCTCTAAGGTTTTAATTTTATTGATGTCATAGTTAAGGTCGGTAGCAGTATAAAGACCCGTAAGTAGAGCCTCTTTTACTGTTTTACCATTGACGGCTTTAACTCTAGCGTTATTGTCGTCACTGTTGGCTTTTTTACCTGTAGCCTTTAGTTTAGCATCAGGGTGAAATTTACCGTACCTAATATTGCTATTAGTTTTGGCTTCTCTTACTTGCGTTTTCACAGACGCGAGTTTTTTTGCTGTAGCTTTTTTTGCCATAGTATTAGCCCTCCTGGGCTGGTTTATTAAGTTACAGGGTTAGTATAGGTATGATCTAAAGTAAAGTAAAGCATAATCAAAAATAATTATACGCCCAGTGTGACAGTAAATGCTATAGGAGGTCCTGACGCGGGCACTCACTGTCAAAAAACATCTCCCACTGAGCAAAGAGATTATAATAATACCGCATCAGTCCAATTTTAATTTATATGACTTTCTATAAAAGAATCTTGATTTTTAAGTTTGTCTGTTATGCTTTTATCGTGTGCTGTTATACTTAAACAACACCGTACCCCACCTTTAATAACTCTAAAACCTAAATTCATAAGTCTAGCCATCTCGGTTTCCATGTCTTTATCAAGGCATTTATCTGTATTGCTTAACTGACCTTTAATATATTTTTCCCAGCAGTGCCACGGATGACCACTATCTGGATCTTTTATAATTACACTTATAACACTTACATATTCTTTATCTTCTATATTCATTTTACTCTCCTTATATATAGTACTGAGTGTCCTAGATTAGCTATCTAATTATGCAGGTCACTTGTAAGAACCTGGGACCGCCCGAGCGTCACACACATCTAGGTCGATTACGCCATCACTCAGTAAACAGCTTTTGGATGGCAGTCCTCTAATTAGCCGAAGTTAAAACCTCGGCTTAAATAATGACTGTAGTTTTTCGTAATCATCATCACTTACGTTTTGTAAGTGTGGTAATTTTTCTATTTTGTTACTCTTACGCCTACCGCATTTAGTACATTCAAGAACGTCACTAAGTGTGCCGTCTTTATTTATACTATAACTATTAGCCCAATCACATTCTACTGTCATTACGCTTCTCTGCTGATAGTTGCATTAACTCAAGATGGTTACTTACTACCATCTCAATAATATTTAAAGCAACGTATGTTGATAACCCCTCGTTAGCGTTATCTTCTTTATCTAAATTACTATTAACTATCTTTTTTATAATATTAAGACTGCTAATAATATCTTTTCTAAGTTCTGTATCCATAGTTTTCTCCTATAATATATGGCGGTGGTCACGGGAGTAAGGTCGCTAGTTTGCATACTCTTTGACATGTCTACCCAACAGTAACCACCTAAGTTATAAACCATCTAGTCTCGCCACGCATCGTTTTTTAACTAGTATCTTAGCCTACCCTTATTAGAGGAGCTTATCCCCCTGCGTTTGTAGGTAGCTTATAACCTAAAATTAATATAGCTATGATCCGTTTGAAGGTAAAGGATAATCAAAATTTTTTATATCTATACTATAATTGTCTATTTGTCTAGCTAGTATAGTCTCATCTGGTATGTGAGTGCTTTTATAAGCTTCGTTAGTATGTGATTCTTGTAAGGTAAATTTTTTACTTATGCTTCCGTATTTACCTGCGTTAGCTTTTCGTATAGCTTGTTCAGGGCTGTTAGCTTGTACTGGGTAAAAGTCAACTTCTATATGCGTGAATGGCACATAGTAAGTTTTTAGTTTAGGGTTATCACTTACGAGTGTAAGTATAGGTTTGTTTTTCATTATTACTCCTTATAGGTTTATATATTATTAAAGCTTACATCCTTAACATAGTAAAGCTTAATCGTAAGCTCCTAGTAACCAAAACACTAATAGATATCTATCTCCTTTACCCACTTTTAGACCACGGTGCATGTGGGTAAAACTAGGGAAAAATAAAGCATGACCTCGTGGTAATGGTGGTACTACGCCCCTACCATGAAACTCAGTTCCGCCACCCTCGTAGTCACCAGTATTTAAAGGAACTACTACCGATATGTCGGCACTGGCGTCGTGGTGCCATTCACCTTGCTCTCTTTTAGCTAGATTATAGTTAGCTAGTTGTATTGAATTATATTTAAGGCTGTAGCGTTGCCACACTGCGGTAAATAAAGGATTCATATGGTTAAGTGCTACGCTATGTAAGTTTGAGGCTATCTGGGGTATGTTATCTTGCAGAGTTATTTCAGGTATTTGCCTTAACTCATCTTCGTCATCATTTTCTCTAAACCCTAAATACAACTCCATGTTTTTTATTTCATCAAGCATCATATCACAAAAGTCTTCAGTAAATAAAGGCACTGAGTAAACGTCAGGTAGTTCTTGTTTTATATATTCTTGTAAAGGTATATTTAGTTTTTTAGTGCCGTCGCCCGAGTGAAATTTTATAATTTCTGGCTCAGCATCTTGTAACATAGCCAACGTAGTTTTATTAATCATCCAGTCTGACTGTATGGCTAACATAGTATTTTTTATTCTATATGGTTTTGACCTATCCATTTTCTCTCCTCAATGTAATATAGGTTGATTAGTTTGCTCATTTAACTCACCAACTATATCTATCACTATTTTTGAATTTATCGATACCGCAGCATCGCTTAGCATTTCTGCTTCTTGTTTAGCTTCGTTATAATCAAAAGCAAAAATATATGGTCCACTAAATGTTTTCTTTTCCCCATTTTCTCTAGTTATGGTAAACGTAGTTATCCATACTCGTATGTCTTTTCCTTTCATTTATTTTTTAACTTACTGATCTTAGGTTGTTTTTTCGGTTTAGTACCAAATATTTTTACCCAAGCCTCCTCATATTTTTTACTGTCTTCTGGTCTTCTTTTACTACCTTTACTCATCTATCTCTGCCTCGCCCTCTATTATTTTGCCTACAGGTAATATACCACCTGTGTCATAGTATAGTTGTTTCATACGTTCAAGCACTTCCTCTTTTGACATAGTCTCTACTTTATTAACTACTAGTTCACTACGGTTAATGTAAAGTCCTGCTGCTTTACCCCTAGCAACTTCCGCAGTAACCGCAGCAGACCATGCACCATTACGCATAGCTCCCTCACGTATGTCTTTTAAATCAGTTAAGTGAGTTGATAAATCTAAACCTACCTTTTTAGCAGCACGTTCTTGTAAAGCTTGTATCCTTTGTTTTACTAATGGGTTAGCATCAGAATCAAGTACATACCCAGCACGTTTAGCATTCTTTTCGCTGTACCCTGCGTCAAGTGCAGCATCTTTTTTACTCATGCCTTTAGCTACGTTCTGAGCGTATTTTTCTTGCTTGGGCGATAATTTCTTTTTTGGTTTCATAATACTTTTTAGAGTACTCCTTATATTTACTAGGGTTTTTAGCGTATCTTTCTCTAGCCCGTCTGTTTATTTTTTCTCTATTATCTTGAAAATATTGTTTTTGTTTAATTTCTATAGCTTTCTTTTGATCTTTTGTTAACTTAGCCTGTCGTTTTTTATTTTGTTGACTAGCATAACTTACTTCATGGTGTTTATTATATTCTTTTGTAAACGCCTCTAAACCCGCTAAGACAACTCTAGCCTCGTGTTCGTTTCTATCTCGTACATATTTTTCATGGTTAGCTTCCGCTATAGCAAATATATCTGGGTCAACGTGGTAGTCATCAACTGCAAATCTACCGTCACCTATGATATAAGTTTCGTCATGTTTAATAGAGCTTTCTACTTTAGTTAAACCTCTCGGTCCACCTGCCCAGCCGTCTAAGTCTTTATAAACATTTTTATAGGCATCCATATTCCTTAAAGTCATGGCTCTTTTTAAACATTTGTCAGTGCAGTATTTACGTGCTTTACTCGGCACGGGGTTTTTACACTCTGGGTTAGCACAGCGTAAATATGATACTACTTCGTTCTCCATAATCTTAATATTTTCTTACCCTCATGATACACGCTACGGGTCACGAATGTTTTATCATTACGTTTACCGTATATACTAGCAGCACCACGCACTCTTCTTAAGTGTTTGTTATCTTCAGGGCTTATATCCATGTGGTCACCTACGTCAAGTTTATAAAAATGGTAAACCTGAGGTGCAGTTTCTGACCTACTAGGTATAGGTATTTGGGTGTCATTTTCCATTTACGAGTATATGTCCTCCTTTCCAGAAATAACCATTAGTTTTACTAGTGTGTGGTCTTGTAAATACATATATAGTTTCAGGGTTGAGCCTGTCGTCTATACTATTACATGCCGACTCTACTGAAGCTTCATTATAACATATAACTTCACTTCTGTTATCTAGTGAGGTAGTGCCGTAGCTTACTACCCATACTGTTTCTTGATTTTCCATATATAAACCTCTTATTAATATATTACCTATATAATACCTACTGATTATAAATCAGTAAAGGATAATCGTATCTTATTTTTAAAAGGTTTTAAGCGTATGAATTTTAAGGTAAAGGGTATATACCTAATTTATTGATCAAACGCTTAAAACGGCTTATATTAAACAGTAGGCTTTGATGCCCTAGTTATATACCCTAGCTTAATATCGTATTTTATGTCGTTAAGTGTGAGTCTAGTTTTATCTAGAACTTCCTGTATAGTAGGTTCACCCTCGTAGTTTTTGAGTCTGTCTTTATTATTTTGACTCATAGGCATTTTATCTGTTCTAATAAGTGTTTGACTAGTGTCGTATGGATCACGACCACGTACAGTCTTACAATAATTATTAGGTTTTGGTATATCTATTTTAGGTGTCTGTCTGTATCTGTTTGACATATCTTCCTCCTCCATATCAACAGCTTTTTTCATTAGTATTTTGTATAAAGTCTTTTGACCAGTTTTAATATCTTCAAACTTTTTAGTTTTACCAGTGTGTGCTTTATACCATTTTTCAGCTTCATGCACGGGTAAAGCTGGTGCCATAACATCAGGGTCTCCTATAGCTATACCACCACCTTTAACTTTATGCATTTCACTCATGTCAAACTTCACTACCCGACTAGGATAGTCAGGTAGGAAGTAAACAAAAGTTATACCGCTAGGCATTATGCAGCTTTTGCGTAATCTAAAGCTGTAGTCATAGCTTTAGTTTTTAAACTAGCTCTAGCCCCAAACCAAGCGTTATGCATTGCTGCGTCACGGTCGTGTCCCCATTTATGGTCAACTACAAACGTTACAGCATTCATAGCACCCCACCACGTACCTGAGCTACTTTTTAAATTAGCTCCTGGTTGTTGCTCGAGTGCTTCATATACTTTACTAGGAGCACGTTGAAACTCATCAAGCATAGTAGCACGAGCTAAATATGTTTTTTCAGTTTTACTTTGCTCAAGTAATTTTTGTTGCATAGCTAGTTTAGGTTGCATTAAATCAGCAATGTACGAAACTACAGTATCTTTATTATACTTTTTAGTACATAAAAACTCTGCTGCTTCTTTGTATTCTTTCATACGGTTACTTGCTAAACCTAATGCATCTTCAGCGGTTTTAATTAAGTCTGCATCAAACGCCCTAGTATGTGGCATTTTAAAATGTGGCTGAGTTTTATCAGCTAATGCCATACTTAAAGTGTTATTACAAACTACCCTTATAGGCGTAAACCTAATCTCGTTAGATTTACCCCACTCGTGACTTACAGACACAAGTAAGTTGCCTAATACCCTGTCGTCTCCAGGAAGCGTAAAGCTTTCATCAACTTTAGCTAAACCCCATATTTGACGACCGTCTTTTAAAGACCCTGCAGTTTCCATAGTCATTTTACCAGCGTCGGTAAACTTCTTAAAAAACGTAAAAGCGTCTTCGTTTTGGGTAGGTATAAACTTTGGTCCACATGGTCCAAAGATTGTGTTATCACTATCTCTTACGAGTAGCGAGTGGTTAGGTGCCATGATTAAGTCTTCCGACTTATCTGGGTCAGCGTTGTCATAAGTAAATATTTCACGCTTACTGACTGACCAATCAAGACCAGCCTCAACTAACATTTCCTTAGGTGTCAAATTACTATCAACTTGTACACCAAGCCCATGCCAAGGTACTTCACCCGCATAAGCCATTGATTCTACGGCTGCTGCCATATTACCCTCCTCAAAGGTTAGTTTAGTGTTAGCTAACCTGTTTAGCTAACTACCTAATATTAAACTATAGGTCATTAATGATTAAAAGCATCATCTAAAAATAAATTAATTTACGCTTGATGTGTCGTATTTACCTTTTATAAGGCGTATATTTTGATCGTTAAGCCAAGCTCTAAGTAGGTTACTTCTTTCTTTAGTAGTAAGGTCAGGTGTGTGATCTATCTCATATTTTTTATCCATATATGTTTTATATCCTGCGTAGTAATCACCTTTTCCTAACAGACTAAATCTGACAATCTGCCACGATCGTTGTTTAGTTATATTGTACTTGATACCAATCTCTTCTAGGGTCATGTGATCTTTCCAGTAGTGTTTGTAAATATCAGAATACATCTGATCTTTCTCTGTACGTTTACTCATTAAAAAACTCCTTGTAGTGTACGGTTGCTTCTCCCCAACTTCTACCTATCTCTGCATCAACTTTATTGGGAACACATAAAGGTGTGCATTCAGACATTATTTTCATAATGACTTCACATTGTTTTGAGTCAGTTACAGATATATCTAACTCATCGTGAACTTGTGTGTGAGGCAGTATGCCCTCTTTATATAGCTCAAGCATAGCTTGTTTAGTCATGTCTGCTGCTGAGCCTTGTATAAGTCTATTCATAGCTTTGTAAGTGTATGCCCTTTTAACTTGACTACCATATTCTGTTATCGCTTTTTCATAAGGGTACGGTGTCTTTCTTTCATTTTTAGGCTCGTATAAATTAAACCTGCATTTACGACCAGCTATAGTTGTAATGTAACCACGATTAGCACCGAGCCTTGCACATTGATCACGTAGCCCTTTTATAAAAGGAACTCTTTTATGGTATGTGTCAAATAAAACCTCTGCTTCCTGCATTGATAAATCTAATTGTTTTACTAATTTTTCTTTACCCATACCGTAGCTTAATCCTAAATTAATAATCTTAGCTTCTTTACGACTTATATTAGCCATATCTGCTACTACTTGATGAAAGTCAGCGTCTTGATTACGGTAAGCATCTACTGCCTCGCTTGCACCCTCTTGTTCGGTAGCCGAAGCATAGTGAACTGTAAGTCTAGGTTCTTGTTGAGAATAATCAAACACGCCCCAGTAATGATCTTTTTCAGGTACAAAAATACTACGTATAAGAGGACCAATATCTTCATTACGTGCTGGTACTTGTTGTAAATTAGGGTTGCTACTACTAAACCTACCTGTCACTGTGCCTCCACGGTCACTACGTAAAGGGTGTAGCTCTCCATGTATTCTACCGTTTACGTTATGCTCTAATATCATTTTATCTATGAATGTAGTCCTAGCTTTATTTAACTTACGTGCTCGTGCTATGTTATTAGCTAACTTATGGTCGTGTGTTTCTAGCCAGTCTCCAGCAAATGATGGGGCGTTAGTTTTAGGTGTTCGTGGGTAACTTAGACCAGCTCTATCAAATACCGTAGCTACTGACTGTGCTGCCCAGAGTTCTGGTTTCATACCGAACTCTTTATGTATATTATTTAGTATATCGTCTTCCTCTTTTTGTAACCTTTTACTTACCTGCTCAGCTACGCCTAAATCAACTGGTACTCCTTTATACCTCATGTCAAGTAATATAGGTATTAAGCCAGTTTCAAGCTCGTATATTTTTCCTACGTTTTCTAACTCTATTAATTTTTTAAACACGCTCCATAATTTTAAAGTTAATGCTGCATCTTGCTCACCGTAGGGACCAACATATTTAGCAGGTAGTAGATACATCTCGCTTTTAGCATCAACACCATAAGCACGAGCTGCATTGTAAAGTAAAGTTTCGTCTTTTTTCTCCCCACAATATTTTTCTCCCAGACTATTTAGTGAGTAACTATATTGGTTTTCATCTATTAAAGGAGCAGCAAACATTGTGTCTTGTATTTTGCCGTTTACAGTTATACCGTAGCGTTTTAGCCAACCCATATCATATAAAGAATTATGAAATATTTTATCGTTATTGTGTAACATTTGTTTACCTAACCACCTCAAAACTAATTCTTTATCTAAATTACCACCGCCTTTATGTTGTATAGGAAAATACAAACTAAAATCTTTAGTGGCTATAGCTACACCAGTTATATACCCAGCGTCTGGGAATGCCCAAGATGGACCATGAGACATTAGTAATGGATCGTATGTCTCTAGATCAATAGCTACTTCGTTGTATCCACTCAACTCTGGTAAACTACTGGGTGGAGTCCAGTCCACCTCGGGCGTAAACAAACTTATTTGTCTTGTGTCTTGCATTGTATTCTACTTCTTAACTCGCTACTACTGAATGTATGTTGTCTGTAATTGTAGTAAACTTTTTTACTAGGTAAATTAAATTCCTCTTTACCTGTAAAATGTTTATTCATATATTCTTCACCTATAATTCTAACGTCCCAAGGTATAGTCCTTAATATATTACGTAAATCTTCTTCGCTTTCGTAAACTATAGTTTCGTCTACATAACGACAGCCGTTTACTTGTATTTGACGTTCTAATAAACTTTGTACAGGTTTATTTTTATCTGGATTTTCTTTACTAGGGTCAGCGTGGATACAAGCAACTAAATAATCACACTGACCTTTAGCCTCAGATAACATAGCCACATGACCAGCATGAAATAAATCAAAAGCACTAAACGTTATGCCCCTAGTCAAAGTTCTCACCGTTACTCATAAACCCCTCAACTAATAGTAAGTATCTACGTAAATCACGTATATCATCTAATATACCTGTATCACTAGGGTCATTATAGATAGACTCAAATATGTCATAACCGTCTTTAGTTACTTGATTCTCTATCCTATCCCACTTACGTGCTAGCATCATAAAAGCACCTATGCCACCACGTTTACGCCAACTGTCGCCGTAGCTACGTTCAGCTTGTTCTAGTTTACTAACGTCTAAGTTAGCTAGTTTTCTTATAATGTTAAAGTCACTTCCTTCCATTATATTCCTCCATAAATTTTAGTGAGATAACCTAGCAACTCTTTACCTCTACTATTTAAATTAATTGATGCTAAATACTCAACACCGTTGCTAAAAACTTCATTCATATTAGTATTGCCTAAACGCCTTTGACGTACACAAAAAACCAATAACTCAAACATGTCAGCCTGTTTACCTAACGCTATTTCTTGTGGGGTAAGTTCATACTCTATACCTATGTCACTCTCATACTTATCCTCTATCCTTTTTAATACTTCTACTAAATCAGGGTTATCCCATTTTACAGGAGCAGGCACGTCACCAGTAAAAAGTTCTGCTACGTCATGAGTTAAGGCTCTTAATATAGCTTGTTTACTTACGTTAGGTTCTAAAAACTGTAGGATAATAGCTACGCCCCAAGAGTGAGAAGCCACTGACTGCTCACCTATAATCTCTAAGGTGTGGTAGCGTTTTATAGCCCCACCACGTATCATGTTAAATAAATCATTCATACCTGTCTTCACAAATTTTCTCCTTACCAAAATAACACCACTTACAACCGAATGTACTCGGTTTAGCTGGAAACTCTGTAGCTTCTGTCATAGCTACGGCTCTATTATTAAGCTTTTCTCTTTTATAGGTAATGTTATCTTCACTATATTCATATCTATCTATTTTACCATGGTCTAAATACCACAGCTCTGTAGTTATAGTTTCTACTTCTGGCATACGTTCTAACACAACGGCTCCATATAACTCACACTGCTCTCTGTGTGTTTCTTGATTACCGTCATACCTACCTGTTTTAAAATCTATAACTCTAGCGTTAGGTTGACCGTCTATGTATACAAAAGCATCTACTTTAGCTCTGCCCCAAGTTGTGTCACCAAACCAAGGAGCAGGTTTCCAGTCTTTATCAAAAGCCCAATCACCCTCACAAGTTACATAACCTTTTAAATGTAGCTCTTTTAAATTATCAAAAGCTTCTTCAAAATCAGCTAACTCTTTGGGTATTTCTTCGTATCTGCCCCTTATATAATCCTCACACATGCTGTGCATAGTTTTACCACGTTCCATGTATTTATTTCCAGGCTCTTTAATACGTTTAACATAAGCATAGTATGCTTTTTTAGGACAGCTTTCAAACGTGCTAAGTCTACTATACGACCATTGATAAATTTTATCACTCACTTAGCTCTCCTCATAAGCCAGTCAAAGCCTGCTGTTGCCCAGTCAGTAGCTATACACTCTTGTACTTCTGACATAGCGTCATCAGTTTCGCCTAGTTTATGTAATGCCCAAGCATCTTGTAATGGTACAGCTACATGACTGAAGAATATATCTTCAAAGTCCATATCTTCAAAAGGTTTACGTTCTAAAAATTTATCTAAATCTTTATTCCAGTCTACTATACTAGTCTGGTTTACCATTGGGTAATAGTTTATAGCTCTATTTTCATATGGGTTTTCTATATGTTTCATAAAATAAAAATCAAATAATTCTAACTCTTCAAGCCTAGCATGCATCTCATCAAACACATTGGTATAAGCATGGAAACTATCACTAACCTGAGTATACGCCCCGATACTAACATCTAAGGCACTAGCCACATATTCCTGTAACATAGACATATGTACTATATTAGCCCCGAATGTGCCCCATATAACATCGTTAGACCTATTACTTACAGTCATCAATAACTCGTTATTACGTATCTTAAAATATATACACGTATTACAAGGCACATCTACTCCAGCACGGTTGAGGTCAGACTTAGCGTCCCACATTTGTAAAACACAACGTCTATCGGTAGGATCTTTTTTCAATCTTTTAATTATTACATCTATTTGATTAACGTTAAAATGTTTTATCCATCTATAGCCGTATGCACCATGTAAACTTATACCGTCGTCACTATACTCAGACATACGTTTATTGTACTTTCTTACAAACCCTAAATCATTACGACCCGCTAACATCCATAGCCCCTCCATAAAGTGAAAGAAAGGATTAGCGTCTCTTACTTCTTCAAATAAAACTCTTTCATAAGGTTTACTAAATACCGTAGCTACTGGTGTATCATGCTCTATTACTTGACCTGCTCTACTTTCTCTTATATCTTGTTGATCAAAAGATAGCATATCCATAGCTTTTATAAACCCATCATTTACATTTCTACAGTTTATAACATCCATTACCACAGCCCTCCTTGTTTTACCTGCTGACCACTTTTAAAAGCTCTTTTCCACTGTACGTTTACATCTTTACGAGGCAAACCATTCCAAGCAGTTTTAGTTTCTTTTTCTACCACCTTAACAAAATCTGGGTGTAGGGCGTGTAGCTTTTCTGCCCCAGCGTTATGTACTTCTATAGTACGCCACTCACTACAGCCACCCTCTGCGTTAGAGCTTTTTTGACCTTGTGCGTAATAGTAGCTAATTTTACTCGGCTTACCTTGACGCAATAATTGCAGATTTATGTCAAAGTCTTCCATAACATCAACTCTGCCTAACTCTATACCATCAAACATATCTAAGTTATAGCCTAGTACCCTCATGTATCTTGTATTTTCTACCGCTAGGTGTTCTACTCTATTATTACCCTCCCTAGCACTTACGCCTACATGGGCATAATCGTCTAGCCACTTATCAAGTAAACCAAATAAAGCTTTATACTCTTCAGGCTCTAAGTATCTTAAATGCCAGTCTGTAGGAGACTTACGTATATAAAAACGTAAATCATCATCTAACATTACTATCTTTTTATCCTCAGTATGTTTATGTATGTACTGACGTTTTTTAGCTATACCTTTTATATCTTCAGGTATAACCATGTATTTACAATCGTATTTATTTTCGTATAAATGTTTTTCATCTTCATCGATAACTAACACTACGTCTTTACGCATGTCTTCTGGAAAAAATGACAAGGTAACTTGGTTGTCTGCCCTGCCTCTAGTTGGAATATAAATAATCATTATAGTAGATCCTCCGTATATTCACGTGGTTTATATTTAGCACGTGGTCTACCTTGACCTAGACGTACCCTCTCGTATTTATCAAACTCACATAGACAATGTTCTATATCTCTCATCTCTAGTGGTAGTGGCTCATTATTAAGTAAGGCTAGTAAATCTCTCATTTCTTGTATGAATAAAGGTTTCTTTTGTTTACTATTTAATTCCCTGCCAAATATTCTATTCAGTCCTCTCATAGCTCCTGGTCCAGGATTAGCCCAAGTCATGATATCTGGTGCTCCTGCTAACCATTTAGTGTGTCGTAAATCTGTTACTACTTCGTAAGACATAAAATCACTAAACCCAGCGTATGGTAAAAAACTTTTCCAACAATTTTCTAAACTACTATAGTCATTAGGAAAATTTTTATATAAAGGCAACAGTATTTTATCTACGGTTTGCTCTATCTTAGTGCCACCCAACGTACCAGTTAACATGTATGCCCCTGTATATACCTTTTCGCCCCTATCTTTTCTAGCCTGCATTATGGCTTTTATTTTTTCAGGGTCAAACGTATGAGGAAAACCTATTTCCTCAAGAGTGTCTGGCCAATTTATTTGCCTAGCCATAGCCATAGCAAAAGGTAGGTTAGGGTTGTCAGCGTGTGGCTCTCTCCAGTTTTCCCTTATCCATATAGTTACCTTGTCTAACTCACGATACACGTTACAAAAACTAAACTCGGTTAGTATAGGGTCTTCACTCCATGGGTATGGTAGTTTTGATAACTCTTTACGTATAAATATATTATGTCTTTCTACCATAAACCTATTAAAATCATCTACCCTTTTTAAATTTAAATCAGCTCTCATTTTTCTCCTCATGTAATTTAATAAAATATTCAGCTTCAAGTAATACTAGTGGTTTACTTCTATTACGTTTAAGCACTACTAAAGGCTCGTAACCTTTACAGTTTTCTTCTGCTTGTGCATACGCTTTCCACAAGTTAACTGCTTCTTGATTTTTACACTCTATACTATAGGGAAACTTATCACGTGACTGTTTACCCATAATTATATCTTCACCTTGACTACCCATAGGTCTGCTTTCTAAATCTTCTGCATCAAGTTTAAGTATCTCTACTAATTTATTAGTAAACCACTGCTGTAGCTTACGTCCTTTAGCCTTAGCACTACTAGGACGCAATTTGCCACCACTCTGGTTGTCTGCTAGGTATTTTATTCCACTGTGCGTAAGTTTTTTCATTGACTACGTAATCACGGTAAGCTTGTACTGGGTCATTGTTTTTGTACTCGTCAGGCATAGCTTGAGGCATAGTAGTTAAACCTGCATCAGGTATATTAAGCGGTAATTGAGATAATGCATCGTTAAGTTTTGTAAAACTTAAATGCTGTCTATCATACCTAGTTTCATACTCTCTACATAAAAAATAAAAGTGATAATATAACCATAAATAATTTTGACTAGTTTCCCTAGCCCATATAGTACATGGATGATTCATGTAAGCCTTTAAGTAAATACCACGCTCATCACAGTAGTCATCGCCACTTAATAAACGGTGTGCTGTACTTAGCATTTGAGCTGATTCTAAAGGCATTTTTACTACTAGTTTATCTGGTAAACACATAGCAGCATTTGCTGGGTCTTTATCTACGTAAAATATATTCATACTAACTTATCCTATGTATAATTTTACTTTACTTCAGTATAAAAAGTAAAGTTAAATCATAATTTTAAATTCTTTCCTAGTTCTCCCTTGTACTATGTGTAGGTTTTGCTTAGCTCTAGTTACGCCTACATAAAAAGCCCTACACTCATTGTCAGGGCTACGTATAAGCTCGTCATACGTTTTAGTAGCTACGTCGGTTAAAAGTATAACGTTATCACATTCACCGCCCTTAGTAGCGTGTATGGTATTCATTTTAATTCTTGAAGCATTTACTTTTTCACCTTTCTTTAAACCATTGATTATATATTGAGTATTGATATTGCCTAATAAATCAAAACACTTGTGCCATATACCATCTACCATCAAACCATAATCTTTTTTAAGATCATTGATTGAGTAGAAAGCTTCAGGGTCAGCTTTTTTCATAGTTTTATATCCTACTTTCACACCTCTGCCTGCCTTCATATAACCGTAAATTTTTTTAATTTTATATCCCTCTAAACTTTTACCCTTACGTAAACTTTCCCAATCTTTAATAGCCTGTATTAAATTATCTGTAACACTAGGCTTACCACTTTTAGTATAGAAATATCCAGAGTTTTTTACGTGCTCTTCTACTTTACCTAGTAGGTAATTGTTCCTAGCTAGTATCAACCACTCACCTTTTGATATGTCTATGTGTTCAAAACTTTTGTGATAAGTAACTGTACCCTCTTCTTTTTTAGGTATCCAAGTTTTATTTCTTCTGCGTTTTATTCTACTCACTATATTCAAAGCTACGTCATGTATTTTTCTAGGTACTCTATAAGATTGATCAAGGTATATTTCTTTACCATGTAAATTTATAAAATGCTCTGTATCTGCACCTGCCCATTTATAAATAGCTTGGTCATCATCACCTGCTATGTAAACATGCTCAGTTTCTTTAGCTAACTTATGTACACACTTCCATTGTAAAGCTGATAAGTCTTGAGCTTCATCTACTATCAAAGCTTTTAACATAGGACTAGTGTCCATATTTAAAAAACCAGAAAGCATATCAGTGTAATCTAATAAGAAATTACTCTCTTTAAAATTGTTATAACTTTGTACAAACCAATCAAAATGCATCCAACTTATATCAGAGTTAGATAACATCCATGTCCTTTTATAATCAGAACAGGTATTACGTGCCATGTTTTCTAAAAATAACATGTTATCACCTTTTGAGTTTAACGCCATTAAATTTTCACCGTCCCATGCACTACTTATTTTTTCTCCTATCAACTTACTAAACGTGCGTAAATCTTTACGGTCAAGAATATCTGTTTTAGTTAAACCCTGCCAAAAATAACACAGCGAGTGTATAGTTCTAAAATATGTGTATGAGTCTTCAGCATAGTCAAACTTAACTATGGCTCTTGATAGAGCTTCTGTTGCAGCTTTTTTAGTAAAAGCAACGTATGCTAACTCATACGGGGCTATACCCTTATCAAATAAATTCTCTACGGTATTTAATAAATATGTAGTTTTACCTGTGCCTGGAGGTCCAAGAACAATATTCCACTCTTTCATAGTAAATCGTCCTCAAAGTTATGCCCCTCTAAAGTATTATCTTTATACTCAAATTCTTTTATAAACCAAACGTTAGTTCCTCTACCTTTTAAATTCCAAAACTTAGTTTGTGCTTTCATATCCCTTAACTTACTAGCTATTTTATTAGTTTCTAACTCTGTGAATTTATGTTTAACTAAAAACTCTCTAAAATCTTTTATTCTAAAATACGTAAAACCACCCTCACTATAAGGCTTACCTAGTAATACCTCTTCTCGTGTACTAGCTTGTGCTAAGTCGGTAGTAAATGATTCTAGTAACTCTAAAAACTGACCATGTGTTGATACGTCAGAAGTTACTTCTATAATTTCCATACCGTTATCCATAAGAGATTGTATCTGTGCTTGCCATGCACGTTCATTAGTTTTAGGAGGCATAAGGTTTAACGTTTCCATACACACCCTTTGAAATTTAGTTTGATTTTGTAATTCTTCTGTAGTTAGCTCTAAACGTTTATCGTCTATAGATAAAAACCATAGCGGAGGTTTAGAATCAAGCTTAGATAAACTAGAAAAAGTTGGTGCTGTATTGCCTTTACCTACACCAAACTTACACGTTCTGCACTTTTGTACATCGCAGTAAGAACGTATAGGTTCATCACTGCATTTATAATTGTATTCTTTTTTCTTTAACGTACTTATTAAAGTTAACACTTCTTGTGCTGGTAAAGGCGGACTTACATATTTACGGTTATACTCCTCTATTTGATTTTCCCATTTATCGGGTGTAGCTTGTTTTAAATAAACACCTACGTTAAACAAGCCATTGTTTCGTGTACCCTCGGGGAATCCTTGCTTTAATAATATTTTTAAACACGGTGGTCCACCCTCTATATCATCTATCTCAGGTACTTTTAAATCTAATACTTCTTGATGAGTTATAGTTTGACTACGCACATAAGCTACAAACTCTTCTGGGCTTAATGCTACACCTTTAGGGTTATACCCATACCTTACAGAATTTTCACCCTCAAAATATGGCATGTTTAACCAGCTTCCTATATCTCCTCTATCAACTAAAACTTCTCTTTGCTTAGGAAATATTTCTACTCCGCCATAGCCCAATCCTGCTGCTAATTCCCTTAGTTTATCTTGCATATCTCCAGCAGGTATAAATTCTTTTACAAAACAAAATACATGGGCACCGCCACTTTTTGACCTACATACTACTAAAGGTAGATTAAATGATTGTATTTTTAATACTAGTTCTGGTATGTCGAGGGAATAAGTATCTATATCTATAGCCCCCCAACGTACTTGGTTATCTTCATTGATAGGAATTATGCCTAGCCCAGCTTTACCGTCTAGATGTGCCCTCCAATTTTCTGAAGTTGGACCAGCGGTTTTAATTGTTTTAGCTACGCCTTGTTGTTTTAATCCTGTGCCGTTTTGATCTATATTAAATACACCGTGAGCTCTACGTGATCCCTCAAAAATGTCGTAAAAACTCTTGTGTAACTCCACACACTCTCCAAAAATAAAAGGGGGATATTACTCCCCCACGTTAATTAAAACGGTGCTTCGCCCGTCTCAGCGTTAGCACTAGTTTGAGATAAATTTATTCCCCCTACTTGTTCAGCAAAAGTTTTTGCAGCTTCATAGTAAGTCATCTCATCTCCAGTAACCTGACCTTTAGCAGTAATACCCCAACCAAACCATGTACCACGGTCGTTAGACTCTTGTACACAATTTAAACCATACTTATGGCTAAAAGTAGGTGGTGTAAATACTTTATCGCCAGACTTCATCTTTACACTAGCCATCATTGAGTTCCATGTACGAGACCTTTTAAGTTGTGTACCCGCCATAGATATCATAGCTGTGTCATAGCTACCGTCTGCATTAATAACTAATACAAAATGTGTAGCTGAAGTTTGGATATAGTTACCGTTTTCTAGAACGTCTTGATACTGCTCATTTTTAGTAGTTTTTTCTAAAACAGCAGGGTCATCGTGTTGAGCTACTAGCCCTCCCCCAGACTCTCTAGGTGTCCACTCTAAAAACAAACGTTTATACGCCACAGGTAATACTATTAGTGGGTTACTTTCGTTATAAAGTGTACTTGTTACCGTATTGATAATGTCGCCTGTACTAGCACCGTCAACATACTTACCGTCATGTTTATTAACCTCTGGGCTCATAGCCTGTAAGATTTTTAAACGTGGTATAGTAACGTCTTCAGCACCAATATTTTCAAGCCCACTACCTGCGTCATCGTAAAACTCTGACGGTACGGCTATATCAGTATTTTTCTTTTCACTTATTTCATTTTTCATTTTTTATTTATCCTTGTTTTTTGACCTACGTAAACATTAAAAGTTTCAAGTGGGAGGTCATTACCACTTTCAACTTGTTCCCTTATAAACGCTTTAAGAGTCATAGGCTCTACCCACTTTTTACCGCTGGTAGAGTACCCACTATCTTTAAGGGTTTCTAAGAGCTGTTCGGCATTAACGTCTTCGTCCCTGCCAAAATTTACAGATACTACATTTTTTATAATATCTCCATGACCATTGTTTTGTAACCACTCAAATGCTTCTTGTTGGTTATGTTCAGTTATACGTCCATAATAATAAGCTTTAGTGCTTATCTTATGACCATTAGTTAAAGTTATTTCACTTAATCCTACTTCACTTAGTAAAGCAGGTATTTCTTCTTCACTTAAAGTTTTTAATTCTTTTTGTGTAGCTTTTAGACTAGCTTGTTTTTCTTCTACTAATTCTTCAAGCTCTACCATTTTATTTGCTTTATCGGTGAGCGTTTTTAGAGAGACCTCACTAACCTCTTTATTTATATCATCAAACATTTATATCTACCTCTACGATATTATATTTATAATCACGGTTATCCCACTTTAATAATTTAGCCCTACCTCTATTAGAAAGTAAAGCATGATGCATACAAACGCCAATAGCAACAGGATCACCAATTAATAATAAGTAATCATTGTCGTTAAAGTTTTGTAATTTGTAACGTATTCTATTGACGGTAGGTACAGGACTGTAAATCATATTAGAACGACTGTCTAATATAAATTCAAACTTACCATAATCTAAAGCCGAAGAAATGTTTTTATTGTCGCTTGGCTTTTCTACTACATACACACTCATCTTGTCTCTCTTATCTTAAAATAGTGAGGGGTATGGTTATTACCCCCCACTTAAAAACAGGGGGTGCATAATTACATTGCCCTGTTTTAGTAAAAACCGTACCTATGACGAATACGGTTTTGGGTATTAATTAAACGGCTAAATTTAATTACCTATTACTATAAAGGGAAAATAAAATAAGTAAAGCATAATCAATAAAAATATTAAAAAAAGGTAATATCAGTAATAGGGGTGGTAAAAAACATCGTAGAATAGAGGGTTTAAGGGCTATTGGCAAAAGCTATTAGTAGGCTATTAAGCTAAAACATGCAATATCCTTTTTATTTTTTATGACCTAGTTTATTATATAACTATATAAGAGACGAGATATGGATAAGTATAAATTCAAAACTAAACCCTACGACCATCAACTAGAAGCACTTAACGAATCTTGTGATAGAAATCAATACGCTTTGTTTATGGAGATGGGTTGTGGTAAATCAAAAGTAGTTATTGATAATTTTGTTTATTTATATAATAACAATAAATTAAACAACGTTTTGATTGTTGCACCTAAAGGTGTATATAGTACATGGGTAAATAAAGAACTACAAGCACACATACCAGACGACGTAGAATATGAAGTTGTAAAATGGAGCAGTAGCCATACTAAAAAGTTTCTAAAACAATTAGAAAATTTATTTCAATATGATAAAAAATTAAAAATACTAGTTATGAATATAGAAGCTTTTAGCACTAAAAAAGGTTGTCAATATGCAAATAAATTTATACAGGCTAACCGAACTATGTTTATCATAGATGAAAGTACTACTATAAAAAATCCATCAGCTAAAAGAACACAGAGTTGTGTGCGTTTAGGTAAGTATGCACACTATAGAAGAATTTTAACTGGGTCACCTATAACTAAAAGTCCACTTGATTTGTATAGTCAGTGCATGTTTTTAGATCCAGCTTTATTAGGGTTTAGCAGTTATTACGCATTCCGTGCTAGGTATGCAGATATGAAAGAAATGACTGGTCAAGGTAGAACTTTTAAATTTGTTACTGGTTATAAAAATTTAGATGAGTTAAATGAAACGTTAGGTAAGTTTAGTCACAGGGTTTTGAAAAAAGACTGTTTAGATTTACCAGAAAAAATTTATATACGTAGAGAAATAGAGATGACACCTGAACAAACTAAAGCGTATAGAGAATTACAAAAATTTGCTGCTACTCAATTAGCTAATAAAAAGTTAGTGACCATAAATCACATAATGACTCAAATAATACGTTTACATCAAATTTCATGCGGATTCATAGGGACTGATGACGGTAGTATTACCGAGTTACCTAATAATAGAGTCTCAGAATTGTCCTCTATTTTAGAAGAAACTGACGGTAAAGTGATCATTTGGGCTAATTACCGTCACGATATAAAAAGGATAGAAAAACTATTAATAGATATCTATGGTGAAGATTCTGTAGGTACATACTATGGTGATGTGCCACAAGAACGTAGAGAATATGTTATAAATGAGTTTCAAAACCCAGACAGTCCTATGAGATTTTTTGTAGGTAATACTCAAACTGGTGGTTACGGCATAACTTTGACTGCTGCTAAAACTGTTATTTACTTTAGTAATAATTATGATTTAGAAAAACGTTTACAATCAGAAGACCGTGCCCACCGTATAGGTCAGACTAACAAGGTAACATATATTGATATAGTGTGTGAACGTACTGTTGATGAAAAGATAGTAAAAGCTTTACGTAAAAAACAATCAATAGCTAGTACTATATTAGGTGAAGATAAATTAAAAGACTGGTTAACGTGAAGTATTTTGCATTGCTTGATTGTAACCGTTTTCTATTTCCATTAAATAATATTGAACTGTAGGGAGACCTTGAACTTTTGCATCTTCAGTATATTGTCTAATAGCCTCGTCTAAAGTTTTGCCCTCTGCTGCAGCTCTTTGACCATAAGAGTTAGCCAAACTTAAATCATCTCTTTTTCGTTTTTCATTTAGACCTGCTAGTACTACGGGCGGTGTCAAAAGACCCCCCATTATCTTAGCATCTAAATATGTAAATGGATTATTGACTGGGTCTGATGTGCCAGGGAAAATTCCGCTTCTCTCTCTTGCTTCTTCAAATTTTCTGTCTGCTTCGCTAAGTTTTTTCTTTACTCCTTTACCTGCTCTTGATATGGCGTTGAGTATTTTTGCTGGTGCACCACCAGCCACGAAGTTTTGCCTTTCTGTATTTCTTCTATTCATAAAAATATCTGGAGATACTAAAGTTTCCATACCTGTTGGTAATCTAGGAACAGGTATATCAAAATTTTGTGGTAAATCACGTAAACCTTGAAACCTAGGCATATTTAATCTCGGCATAATATCTGTGTCACCTATATCTTTAGGAGGTACAAATATTTGCTCATCTCTTCTAGGCGGTGTCATAGGCGGTGTCATAGGCGGTGTCATAGGCGGTGTCATAGGCGGTACTCCTGGGATATCGACAGGTATGCCTGGGATACCCTCTGGTGGAAATCTAAAATCTTCTGGTGGAACTTCTCTTCTTCTCCTTTCTTCCTCTTCTCTTCTCCTTCTAATTTCATCTATAATTTCCTGACGTTCTCTTTCATCTCTACTTCCACCGCCACCAGTACCTCCACCGCCTGTACCATCATCACTAGGGGGAGAGGGATAAGTGAGCATACCACCAAACGTATCTTGTTGCTGCTGTAATAAGTTAGCCATATTCATAAGACCAGCTTGGTTATTTGGTACAGGTGGGTTGGTAAACATTTCTAATTGATTAGGGTTGAGATAACCACCTAAACCTTGGTCACCCATAACTCTATTGTCTGGCGGTTTTATTATATCATCTGGACTACCGCCCCCGTGACTTGGACCATCTCTATCAGGTCTGTTACTTAACATTTGTCCTAATTTTTTTAAAAAACTCATATCAATTACCTACGTCGTATTTTAATGCCATCAACGGTCTTTCAGCTTCACCGCCTCTATTCATCTCTAAATCTTCTAAATTAAATAAACTGAGTATATCATCACCAGCCATTTGTTTTTGTGTTTCTAACTCTGTATCTGCACCTTTTTCTAAATCAGCTAAGTCACCATCTGCTTGTTCATAAGCTCTAGCTATGGCTCTAGCTGTAGTATAAAATGCTTGTCCTTCAGGACTTTCAAAAAATTGTTTTGTTTTTAAACGTTTGACTAATTCTTCAGGGTTTAATAACATTTCTTCAAACGAAGCTCTTCTAAATCTTTCAGTAGTTCTTGTACCAGCAGTAATCATTCTTCCAGGTCTAGTAAAAATACCTAAATAAGATCTAGCTAAAACGTTTAAAAGTTTAGTCCACTCTAAATCTG